>CWGT01000024.1_pt1 | contig 76220 bp, 57 predicted proteins | sample 705021 | NCBI WGS metagenome assembly CWGT01 (sample SAMEA3735911, study PRJEB9488) | human gut metagenome | biome: ENVO:mammalia-associated habitat; material: ENVO:feces | place: Malawi | collected 2009-02-27 | reverse complement strand
AGGAACGGTGGAGATGTGTTTCGATGGGTCAGATTCGTGTCGTTCCGAAAAGACCGTGAACCTTTTGTGGGACACGCGGCGCCGTGGTACCATAGCCGAGTTTGTTGTCTTGGTCGGAAACCAAGACGCCTTATGCGCTGATCGGTAACCAGCGCCTGACCAATAAGGAGTCCTACCATGAAGCAGGGTATCCATCCCCAGTATGTCGAGTGCACGGTGACGTGCTCTTGCGGCAACACCTTCAAGACGCACGCTACCGTGTCCGAGATGAAGGTTGAGCTTTGCAACGAGTGCCACCCGTTCTACACCGGCCAGCAGAAGTTCGTCGACACCGGTGGACGCGTCCAGCGCTTCGCCGACAAGTTCGGTGGCGCCGCTGCCGCCCAGCTCAAGAAGGCCGAGGAGGCCAAGGCTGCCAAGGCTGCCAAGGCTGCTGAGGCCGAGGCCGCTCGCAAGGCCGCCGCTGAGGCTAAGGCTGCCGAGAAGGCCAAGCGTGCTGCTAAGTTTGCCGAGGAGGCTGCCAAGCAGGCCGCCGAGGCTCCCGCAGAGGCTCCCGTCGAGGAGGCCGCTGCCGAGACCACCGAGGCTGCTGAGTAAATAGCTCGCCGCGGAATCGCTCGCATTCATGGCATAAGGGCCGCGCATCCGTTTGGGTGCGCGGCCCTTTTCTTTTAATTGGTGCAGGCTAACCCGTTCCCATTGCACCAGATTGGTGCGAAGGGGACGGGTTGGTTTGCACCAAATGGCAGAGAGGCGGCGTTTGCCCAGATAAAACCTGCCAAAATAAACCTGTCCCTTTTTGGCAGGTTGGTCGTAGTTATTACGTGGCGGTCGAGGTCGACCGTATAGGCCGCGCCTTGTTTGGCTAAAGTACATTTATCTGTGTTTAACTCGCCCAAGGCTGCATGGCACGGGCGATGGCCAAAAAAAGGAAAACCACATGGGATTCATGTCAAAGCTGCTGTCCTTTGGATCCGATAAGGACCTTAAGCGCTACTACAAGATCGTCGACCAGATCAACGGTCTTGAGCCCCAGTTTGAGAAGATGACCGAGGAGGAACTCCGCGCCCAGACCGATAAGTTCCGCGAGCGTTACGCCAACGGCGAGTCGCTTGACGACATGCTTCCCGAGGCTTTTGCCACCGTGCGTGAGGCTTCCAAGCGCATCACGGGCATGCGTCACTTTGACGTACAGCTCATCGGCGCCATGGCGCTTCATGAGGGTCATATTGCCGAGATGAAGACCGGCGAAGGCAAGACCCTTGTCTCCACCTTGGCCGGCTACCTCAACGCTATCGCCGGCAAGGGCGTGCATGTCGTTACCGTCAACGATTACCTGGCAAAGCGCGACTCCGAGTGGATGGGCCGCATCTACAAGTACCTGGGGATGACCGTCGGTCTGCTCCAGAACAACATGCCGCTCGAGCTCAAGCGTCCGGCCTACCAGGCAGACGTCACCTACGGCACCAACTCCGAGTTCGGTTTCGACTACCTGCGCGACAACATGGTCACCCGCCCCGAGCAGCGCGTACAGCGCGGCCACAACTATGCCATCGTCGACGAGGTCGACTCCATCCTGATCGATGAGGCCAGAACGCCGCTCATCATCTCGGGCGCCGGCACCAAGTCCGCCAGCACCTATAAGGACTTCGCGCGCGCCGTGCGCGGCCTGGAGCGCGGTGAGGACGTGTCGCACGACATGCTCACCGCCACCGAGGACGTCGAGCCCACGGGCGACTACGTCATGGATGAGGCCAAGCACACCATCGCCGCCACCGAGCGCGGTCTTAAGAAGATCGAGCGCCGTCTGGGCATCGAGGACATCTACGCCGACTTTTCGGGCCAGCTGGTCAACCACCTACAGCAGGCGTTGAAGGCCCAGTACATGTTCCATCGCGACAAGCAGTACGTGGTCACGAACGGCGAGGTCAAGATCGTCGACGAGTTCACCGGTCGCATCATGGAGGGCCGCCGCTATTCCGAGGGCTTGCACCAGGCCATCGAGGCCAAAGAGGGCGTGCTCGTGCGCGAGGAGAACCAGACGCTGGCCACCATCACCTTGCAGAACTACTTCCGTCTGTATGACAAGCTCTCCGGCATGACCGGTACGGCACTCACCGAGGATGCCGAGTTCCGCGAGATCTACAAGCTGCCCGTCGAGGTCATCCCCTCCAACAAGCCCGTCCAGCGTGTTGACCACGAGGACCTGGTGTACCGCACCATCCAGGCCAAGTACAACGCCGTTGCCGACGACGTCGAGCGACGTCACGCCAAGGGCCAGCCGGTCCTGGTGGGCACCGTCTCCATCGAAAGCTCCGAGAAGCTGTCGGCCGCCCTTACCAAGCGCGGCATCGCGCACGAGGTCCTCAACGCTAAGCATCACGAGCGCGAGGCCCATATCGTTGCCCAGGCCGGACGCTACGGCGCCGTGACCATCGCTACTAACATGGCCGGTCGTGGTACCGACATCCTGCTGGGCGGCAACCCCGACGAGCTGGTGCGCGAGCGCCTTGAGCACGAGGGCCTGACCATGGAGGACGTGACGCCCGAGCAGCTCGAGCAGTTTAACGCCGAGGCCAAGGAGACCTGCAGCGCCGAGCGCGAGCGCGTGCTTGCCGCCGGCGGCCTGACCGTCATCGGCACCGAGCGCCATGAGTCCCGTCGTATCGACAACCAGCTGCGCGGCCGCTCCGGTCGTCAGGGCGATCCGGGCGAGACTCAGTTCTACCTGTCGCTCGAGGACGACCTCATGCGCCTGTTCGGCGGCGACAAGATGGACCGCGTCTCCAAGATGATGGTCACCGCCGACATGGGCGACGACATGCCCATCCAGCACAAGATCATCTCCAAGGCCGTCGAGAATGCCCAGCACAAGGTCGAGAGCATCAACTTCTCCATGCGCAAGAGCGTCCTCGAGTATGATGACGTCATGAACAAGCAGCGCCAGGTCATCTACGCCGAGCGCAACAAGATTCTGGACGGCAAGGATCTGACCGACCACATCACCGAGGTCATGCGCGACACCGTGTACCGCTGCGTGCAGGAGTTCTGCACCAAGGACAGCCACGATGGCGAGCGCGACCTGGAGGGCCTGCGCAAGTGGGTCGTGGAGCTCACCGGGCATATTGATACGCCCAAGTTCCCCGACGAGGACTTTGAGGCCCTGGCTGCCGATGTCCTGGCCTACGTCGAGAAGTGCTACAACATGAAGGCCGAGCGCCTGGGTGAGGACCTCATGCGCGAGCTCAACACCCAGGTCATGCTGCGCGTCATCGATACCCGCTGGATGAACTACCTGCAGGAGATGGACTACCTCAAGACCGGTATCGGACTGCGCGGCTTTGGTCAGCGCGACCCGCTGGTCGAGTACAAGACCGAGGCTTACGGTGCCTTCCAGATGCTCGTCGACACCATGTACGAGGATTACCTGCGCACCGTCCTGCGTATCGAGGTCAAGGCCGCCCCGCACGCCGTGGAGCACAAGGAGGACCCCGCGCTCGAGGGCGCGCGCTTCTCCGGCCCCGCCGATGTCGATGGCGACAACGGCAGCTCGGTGCTGCGCAAGCAGGCACAGGTGCAGGCTCGTACGGCCGTCCAGGGAGGCCCGGCTGCTGTCAACAACGGCGGCAAGGTGACCACCTACCGCAAGGACGAGAGCGACGATCCGTACGTCAACGTTGGCCGCAACGACCTTTGCCCCTGCGGCAGCGGCAAGAAGTTCAAGTACTGCCACGGCAGGAATCGTTAATGGCCGAGGCTTTAGAGGTAACGCCCACCGAGCTGGATGCGTTTGCGGACCGGCTCGGCGAGGTCGAGTCGTATCTTCATTTGGACGAGAAGCGCACGCGCGTGACCGAGCTCGAGGCAAAAAGCGTGGCCCCCGGCTTTTGGGATGACGCCGACGCCGCTCGCGCCACCATGGAGGAGATCGCTCGCGCCAAGGAAGATATCGCTGCCGTGGATACCGCGCGCGGCGAGCTATCTGACGCCCGCGCGGCGCTGGAGCTTGCCGAGGAGATGGGCGACGACCCCGATGCCGCCGCATTGTGCGAGGAGGCTGCCGCTACGGCAGGACGCCTGGCCCGCGCTATCGACGAGCTTGAGCTTTCGAGCTGGTTTACCGGTGAGTTCGATCACGGCGACGCGATTGTGACCATCAAGCCCGGACAGGGTGGCCTGGAGGCGCAGGACTGGACCTTCATGCTCTTTAAGATGTACATGAAGTACTGCCAGCGTCGCGGCTGGAAGGTCACCATTAACGACTGCCCCGCGGCCGAGGTCATCGGCATCGACCGTGCGACCTTTACCGTCGAGGGCAAGGACGCGTTTGGCATGCTGCGCGCCGAGGCCGGCGTCCACCGTCTGGTGCGCATTAGCCCCACCGACGACAAGAAGCGCCGCCAGACCACGTTTGCCGGCGTCGAGGTCATCCCCGTGCTGCCTGACGATATCGACATCGAGATCAGTCCCGACGATATCCGCGTGGACGTGTATCACGCGAGCGGCCCGGGCGGCCAGGGCGTCAACACCACCGACTCCGCCGTACGCGTGACGCATTTTCCCAGCGGCATCGTTGTCACGTGCCAAAACGAGCGTAGCCAGATTCAAAACAAGGCCGCGTGCATGCAGATTCTCAAGGCCCGTCTGTACGAGATCGAGCTCGAGAAGCGCGCCGAGGCGCTCGACGAGATTCGTGGACCCAAGACCACGATCGGGTTTGGCAACCAGATTCGCAGCTACGTGCTCTACCCGTATCAGATGGTCAAGGACCTGCGCTCGGGTGTGGAGACCAGCAACGTCGAGGCTGTTCTCGACGATGGCGATCTGGATCCATTTGTGATCGGCTACCATCGCTGGGCAACCGGCAACGCCGATGCGGAAGGTTCGGACGCCTAGGCACATGGCTGGCTCCGGGTCGATGCAGACACTTCGCAGGGGTGGTATTTGCTCGGTGAATCGGTAGAATCGAATACGGCAAGAAGTTCAAGGCGCACTCGTTTGGGTGCGCTTTTTTGAGGGAGGCAGCATGGCATATCGTCTGGACATCAAGCGCATTCTTTCGATGAACTTCTTTCATGACTTGCCCAAGATCATGTTTGGCTGCGCCCTGGCAGCTATCGCGACGGACCTGTTTTTGATTCCCAACGGCCTTGCCGCCGGCGGTGTTACGGGCCTCGCCACCATTATTCAGGCGGTTGGCGCCTCGCATGGCATATCGCTGCCCGTCGGTATCCAGACAATTGTGATGAATGCCTTGCTGCTGCTGGTGGTTATGCGTGCGGGCGGCATGTTCTACGTGGTGCAGACGGCGACGGGCTTTGTGCTGCTGGGCTTTTTCACCGACCTGTTCGCTCCGTTTGTCGCGCCGCTGGCACATGCCGATCTGATGCTGCCTGCTATGTGGGGCGGCATCATCACGGGCGTCGGGTATGGCATGGTGTTGCGCGCCGGGGCTAACACTGGGGGCTCCGACACCATCGGTCAGATTATCTCGCGCAACACATCGCTGCCGGTTGGCTCGACCGTCATGGCGATCGATGTTGCCGTGTGCGCGCTGTCGGCCCCGGTCTTTTCGGTCGAAAACGCGCTGTATGCGGGCCTTTCGATGGTCATTAGCGGCTACGTGATCGATGCCGTGGTCGACGGCGGCAACAGGCGCCGTATGGTTCTCATCATCTCGGACAAGTTTCCCGATATCGCGGCCGACATCATGTATGGCCTGGGCCGCGGCTGCACCAAGCTGAGGGCGACCGGCATGTACTCGGGTGCCGAGAAGCCGGTGATCATGGTAATCGTGAGCCGTCGCGAGCTCAACACGCTCAAGACGATCGTGCGCGAGCGCGACCCGCGCGCCATCGTGACCGTGGCCGACGTTACGGAAACCTTCGGCGAGGGATTCAAGGACATTAACGCGTAGGGCCGACTGCGCTCCATCCAAAAGACGTTCACATTGATAAACCGTTTCATCAGCGGTTCTGCCTGCTCAATTGTTCAAATAATGATAAAAACTCTGGTAAAGCCATCAGTTTCCAGCATAATGAATGACGTACGTGCATTGCGGCTGTGTTGGGACGACCTTCTGTGCCGTGCGCATCTTGTCTAAAGAGGATGAAAGGAAGGCACAATGAGCGACGAAGAGCTCAAAAAGGTTGCCAACGAGGTAAGGAAGGGCATCGTCACCGGCGTGCACGCTGCCAAGTCCGGCCATCCGGGCGGTTCGCTCGGCGCTGCCGACATCATGACCTATCTGTACTTTGAGGAAATGAACGTCGACCCGGCCGACCCCCGCAAGGCCGACCGCGATCGCTTCGTGCTTTCCAAGGGTCACTGCGCGCCTGGTCTGTACGCCGTGCTCGCCGAGCGCGGATTCTTCCCCAAGGAGGATCTCGAGACGCTGCGCCACATCGGCAGTCACCTGCAGGGTCACCCCAACATGAACGACACCCCGGGCGTCGACATGTCCACCGGTTCGCTCGGGCAGGGCATCTCCGCCGCCGTGGGCATGGCCGTTGCCGCCAAGCACTGGGGCGATACTTACCGCACGTACGCCCTGCTGGGCGACGGCGAGAGCGAGGAGGGCCAGGTCTGGGAGGCCGCCATGTTTGCCGGCAACCAGCAGCTCGACAACCTCTGCGTGATCGTCGACCACAACGGCCTGCAGATCGATGGCCCCGTCGAGGAGGTCAACGATCCCATGCCGCTCGCCGACAAGTTCCGCGCCTTCAAGTTCCATGTGGTGGAGCTCGCCGACGGCAACGATTTCGACCAGATCCGCGCCGCCTTTGCCGAGGCTCGCGCCACCAAGGGTCAGCCGACCGCCATTATCGCCGAGACCACGAAGGGCAAGGGCGTCTCCTTTATGGAGAACCAGGTGGGCTGGCACGGCAAGGCCCCCAACGATGAACAGTTTGAGCAGGCCATGGCAGAGCTCACGGCCGTCGGAGAGGAGCTCTAGGATGGCAGACGTCAAGAAAATCGCCACGCGCGTAAGCTACGGCGAGGCCCTCGTCGAGCTCGCCAACGAGCACGATGACTTCGTGGTCCTCGACGCCGACCTGGCCGCCGCCACGCAGACCGGCAAGTTTAAGGCCGCCTGCCCCGATCGCTTCTTCGATGTGGGCATCGCCGAGAGCAACCTGATGGGTGTTGCCGCTGGCATCGCGACCACCGGCCGCGTCGCCTTCGCGAGCACCTTTGCCATGTTCGCCGCCGGCCGCGCCTTTGAGCAGGTCCGCAACTCCATCGGCTATCCGCACCTTAACGTTAAGATCGGTGCCACGCACGCCGGTATCTCGGTGGGCGAGGACGGCGCCACGCACCAGTGCTGCGAGGATATCGCCCTGATGCGCGTTATCCCCGGCATGACCGTGATTGTTCCCGCCGACGACGTCGAGGCCCGCGCCGTGACGCGCGCCGCTTACGAGTGCGATGGCCCCGTGTACATGCGCTTTGCCCGTCTGGCCTCGCCCGTTATCAACGATCCCGAGACCTACAAGTTCGAGCTGGGCCGTGGCATCGTCATGCGCGAGGGCACCGACGTCACCATCATCGCCTGCGGCCTGATGGTCGGCGAGGCGCTCGAGGCCGCTGAGCAGCTTGCTGCCGCGGGCATCGATGCCGAGGTCATCAACATGCACACCATTAAGCCCATCGATGCCGACCTGATCGTCAAGAGCGCCACCAAGACCGGCCACGTCGTGACCGTCGAGGAGCACTCCGTGATCGGTGGCCTGGGCAGCGCCGTTGCCGATGTCCTGTGCGAGCAGTGCCCGACGCCGCTCAAGAAGATTGGCGTCAACGATACCTTCGGCGAGTCCGGCCCGGGTGCCGAACTCCTGCACAAGTACGGCCTGGACGCCACCAACATCGTGGCGACCACCAAGGAGTTCTTGGCCTAGGACAAGACGAGGCAAAGTATCGTCTCAACAAACACATCCAAGCTAGAACAGGGGCGTCCCCGAAGAGGGAACCCCTGTTTATGTTGAATTTAAATGAGAGTCCTGCCAAGCATAGTTCCCTTGGGGAAACGGGCCCATCTCAACAAAGTGCAATTCAGCCAACCCCAAGCATGGCGCTGCTGCACCCAATAAAAACGCGGCGGCCCCTGAGTAGCCACAGGCCGGGCACAGGGTTACCCTCCAAATCTTTCCGCAGGACGGAGGAAGCCCCGCAGCGCGAAGCGCGCAGCGGGGCTTCCGACATGTCCGAGGACGATTTGGAGGGTAACCCTGTGCCCGGCCGACGGGACCCAAAACCCCGCCATGCTTCTTATGTGCAGCAAAGCTAATGCTGCTAAAATACAAAGCGCTCATGTAGTTTAAACGCACGACGATAAGGAGCACCAGTGGGTAACCACTTCCGTACCTCCGGTGCGGGCGATAAAGCCCCCAAGACGCAGCCGAGCGTCGCGGGCAGTCGTTTCGCCACTCCGGATTCAGAGGATCAGCTGTTTAGCCCGATCCCCGCACAGCCGGCAGATCAGGCACGGCCGGCGGCAGATCCCCTTGCCTACAACCCCAACAACGATGTTGCGCTTTCCGGCACGGCTGGCTTTGAGCCCGTTCAGACGGTGACCGCCCGCGTGGCTCAGCCTCAGACGAGCGCCGCCACGCCGCAGCCTACCATGGCCGGCATCCCCGATCCCATGGCCCCTGCGGCTCCCGCGCCGCAGCCCGCGCAGTCCGGTCTTTTTGCCGGCATTCCCGACCCCACGCAGCCTGCGGCTCCCGTGGTCGAGCGCGATCAGGCCGCCGAGGTCGCAAGCCTCGACAACGCGCTCAACAACCCCGACTTCACGTCGGTGTTTGCGCCCATCGACCCGCAGGCCAGCCGCAAAAAGATGGCCAAGCAGGCCGGTGTCGAGCCCGTCATCCTTATGGAGCACGTCACCAAGATCTATCCGGCGCAGCCCAACAAGCCCGCACTCGACGACATCAACATCGAGATCTATCCGGGCGAGTTCGTCTTTTTGGTCGGTCACTCCGGCTCGGGTAAGACCACGCTGCTTTCGACGCTCAACCGCGACGTCAAGCCCACCAGCGGCCGCATTTTGGTCGCCGGCCAGGATCTCATGAAGATCAAGAACCGCAAGGTTCCGTTCCTGCGTCGTCAGATTGGCGCCGTGTTCCAGGACTTTAAGCTCCTGCCGCAGAAGACCGCCTACGAAAACGTGGCGTTTGCCCTGCAGTGCATCGGTAAGCCCAAGGGCGTCATTCGCAGTCAGGTGCCCGAGGTGCTGCGTCTGGTCGGTCTGGCCGACCAGATGGACTCGCTGCCCGATCAGCTTTCCGGTGGCGAGCAACAGCGCGTGGCCGTTGCCCGCGCTATGGTCAACCGTCCGCCGCTGCTGATTTGCGACGAGCCCACGGGCAACCTCGACCCGGCGATTTCGCTGGGCATCATGAAGCTGCTCGAGCGCATTAACCGCACCGGTACCACCGTGATCGTCGCTACGCACGACCGCGAGATGGTCGATAGCATGCACCGTCGCGTGATCGCCCTCGAGGGCGGCCACGTAATCCGCGACCAGGAGAGGGGAGGTTACGGCAACTATGGCACCAACTAACGTGGGCTACTCGCTCAAAGAGGCAATCAGCCACTTCTTCCGTAACTGGACCACCTCGCTCGGCGCCGTCATCACGATTTTCCTTTCGCTGTTTATCATCGGCCTGTTCATTATGGGTTCCGCGATGCTGAACTCCGTGATCGGCACCGTCGAGGATCAGGTCGTCATCAACGCCTTTATTAGCGATGACGCCGACCAGGCAGATGTTCAGGCCTTTGAGGCCGAGCTCAAGACGTGGAGCAACGTCAAGTCCGTGACGTACAAGGACAAGGACGCCGCGCTGGCCGAGTACACGAGCAAGATGTCGGGTAACGCCGACGCTACCATGAGCGCGCTCGACGGTCAGAACCCGCTGCCGGCTTCGTTCGCCATCGAGATGGATGATCCGTCCAAGGTCGAGAGCACGGCTCAGAAGCTCAAGAAGAACGCCGATTTTCAGAAGATCGCGGATGACGGCGACGTTAACGCGAGCGTTCTGTACGGCCAGGAGGAAGTGAGCCGCCTGTTCCAGGTGACGAACTACATCCGTATCGCCGCTGTGGTGCTCGTCGGCCTGCTGACCTTTATCGCGTTCATTTTCATTAACAACACGATTCGCCTGTCCATTACGGCGCGTCGTCGTGAGATCGCGATCATGCGTCTGGTGGGCGCAAGCAACGGCTTCATTCGCGGGCCGTTCATTACCGAGGGCGTGCTGCAGGCCATCTTAGGCTCGCTGCTTTCCATCGGCGTGCTGGAGCTGCTGCGCAACCTGATGGTTCCGCGTCTGCAGGAGAGCATCGGCTGGATGTCGTTTGCGCTGCCGATACAGTACTACCTGGTGACCTACGCCGCGCTGATTTTGGTCGGCGTGCTGATCGGTCTCTTTGGTTCCGCCATCGCCATGCGCCGCTATCTGCGCGTGTAGGCGTGATTGGAATTCGTTCCTTTAACGGGTCGTCTCTTTTGGGGGCGGCCCGTTTTTTGATCCCGAGGGGACGGCAGGATTGCGGATCATCGTGGCGCTGGTCTATCTATGTGACCCGCAATCCTGCCGTCCCCTCGGGATCATTTGGGTAGACTCTTGGGGTGTAAACGGCCATCGATAGTAAGGAGGCGCCATGGGGCGCAATAACAAGCATAAGCGTGGAGCTCGCAATAAGCGCGGGCCGGTGCGCAGCGAGCGTCGCCCGAGTCTGACCGGACGCGTGCAGCTCCATGAGCATAGTGCCTACGTTGTAACCGAAAACGGCGACTACAAGGTCATGGGCCGCGGCAAGCGCGAGATTATGGACGGCGATACCGTTGCCGTGAGCATTAAGAACAGCCCACATGGCGAGCGACGCGCCGTAATCGAGGGCGTCGTCGAGCGTGCGGCCATGAGTGTGGTGGGCACGTACCAGACCGCCGGCCCGCTCGGGGTGATCGATTCGCTTGACTCTCGCCTTAAGGCCGATTTCTTTATTCTGCCGGAGGACACCTCGGCGGAGCGCTTGGGCGTTCATCCGGGTGATGCGGTCGTCGCTCGCATTCTGACATATCCGACGCGCCTGGAATCGGGCACCGTGACGATCGAGCGCCGTATTGGCGGCGATGATGCGCCCGATTTGGGCGTTCAGTATGTGATGGCGCGCTATGGCTATACCGATACGTATCCCGAGGCCGCGCTAGCCGACGCCGAGGCACTTTCGCTCGATGTGGCCTCGGCACTCAAGGACCCGCTTCGCCGAGACCTGCGCGACCGCTTTGTCATTACGATTGACCCGGTCGACGCGCGCGACTTTGACGACGCCATCTCGCTGAAGCGCACGCCCGAGGGTGGCTACAAGCTGGGTGTCCATATTGCCGACGTTTCGCACTATGTCGCCTGGGACGGACATATCGATCTGGAGGCCCGCCATCGCACGACGTCGGTGTATCTTGCCGATCGCGTGCTGCCCATGTTGCCCGAGCGCCTGTCGAACGATTTGTGCTCGCTGCGTCCCGACGAGGACCGCCTGGCGTTTACCGTCGACATTGAGCTCGACGCGCAGGGTCGCGTGCGCCATTACGATCCCTATCCCAGCGTGATCCGCTCGCGCGTGCGCATGGACTACGACGGTGCCGAGGCGCTGCTGGTACGTGCCCGTGCGGTGGAGTATTCGGTGCTGGAGGGTGCCGCCGAGGATGTTGCCGCGGTTGAAGCCTCGCGCGAGGAAGCGCTCGAGCGCGGGCTTGCGTGCGAGAAAACCGCCCGCGGCTATAACGTCGACTTGGGGGATTTCCTCGTAGCCGCCAACGAGCTCGCCGAGCTTCGCCGTCGTATTCGCCGTGCGCGCGGTTCGGTCGACTTTGATACGGCCGAGATCCGTGCGCTGTTGGACAGGGATGGCGTGCCCGTGCAGATCGTGGCCCGTGAGCGCTCGTGCGCCACGTCGCTGATTGAGGAAGCCATGCTGCTGGCCAACGAGTGCGTGGCGGAGTGGCTGGCCGACCGCGATATCGAGGCCTGCTATCGCGTGCACGACGATCCCAGCCCCGACAGCCTGCACGGTGCCGCCGTGGCGCTGGCACAGCTGGGTATCATCGATGACCGTCGCGCGGCAGGCATTGCTCTGGGAAGCCCCGACGAGCTGCAGGCGGCGGTTGATGCCGCAGCCGGTACGGCCAACGCGCCGCTCGTCAACACGTTGCTGCTGCGCAGTATGCAGCGTGCACTGTACAAGCCGCGCAACGAGGGCCACTTTGCACTTGCCGCGCCGTGCTATTGCCACTTTACGAGTCCCATTCGCCGCTATTCCGACCTGGTGGTGCATCGCGTACTCAAGCTGCAGCTGGCCTACGAGCGGCTGGGCGGCAAGGACGCCTTGGTGCGTACGCCGCGGCTGATCGGTAAGGGCCGCGAGTCCCTGCCGCGCATCCTGCCGCAAATCTGCCGCGCGTGCAGCGATGCCGAGCGTGCGGCCGACGCCGCCAGCCATGCGACGCAAAAGATCAAGATCGCCCAGTACTACGAGGACCGCCTGGGTGAGCGCTACGCCGGAACGATCTCGTGGGTCAGCAGCATGGGCCTTTTTGTGCGCCTGGATCTGACACAGGTTGAGGGTTTGGTTTCGATCAAGAGTCTGGGCAACGAGTGGCTCGAGTTCGATGAGGACGCGCTCACGCTCACGGGCGCCGACACGGGGACTCGCTATGAGCTGGGGCAGCGCGTGATCATCGAGGTCTCGCGCGTCAACACCACGCGCGGGCACTTGGATTTCAGGCTTATTCATTAGCCGGAATTTGCTGATTGATAGAGAACGGGGCGGTCTTTTGGGGCCGCCTTTTTTGTGGCGCATCAATCGTCTTGCCGCTCGTGCGCTTGCGTCTTCCGCCTGCTATAGGGGAGATAAAACCTACCAAAATAAACCTGTTCCCTTTTGGGAGGTTTACGAGAGAGCGGGGATGAGATGACAACGGTGTACGGGTATGCGCGGGTGAGCTCGCGTGATCAGAATCTGAATCGGCAGCTGGATGCGCTGGGCGCCTATGGCGTGGAACCGGCGAATATCTTTGCCGATCATGCGAGCGGCAAGGACTTCGATCGACCGCGGTATCGCGAGCTGCTGTGCGCGTTGGATTCCGGTGATGTGCTGGTGGTACTTTCCATTGACCGGCTGGGCCGTAACTACAGCGAGATCCTCGAGGAATGGCGGTGCATAACCAAAGAGCTCGGCGCCGCCATCGTGGTGCTGGACATGCCATTGCTCGACACGCGCGCCAGAGACTGTGGTGGGTCAGACGTGACGAGTGCCTTGATTGCCGATATTGTTTTGCAGCTGCTGAGCTATGTGGCGCAGGTGGAGCGCGAGAACATTCATCGGCGCCAAGCCGAGGGCATTGCGGCGGCGCGAGCGCGCGGCGTGCGCTTTGGCCGGCCCCGCAAGCCCTGTCCTCCGCAATTCGATCTGGTGCGCGTTACCTATGAGGCGGGTGATATCACGCGGAGTCAGGCGGCAAAGCGGCTAGGCGTGTGCGTGGGGACCTTCGATCGCTGGATGCGCGAGATGGAGTAGGGGCGCCACGGCCCTTTGGCACCCCAATTCGAACATTTTGGATTTCGCTACAGAGACAACTGCATTTGGGGGTACACTCGCTGCTGCTCAAAAAATGACGGAGGTTAGCCCTTGGCGCGTGTGAAGCACATAGTCGGATGGATTTCGGTTGTCCTGCTGGTCGTGACGCTGACAAGTATTTGGATACTGACGGAGCAAAACGTGGAGCAGACGTCGTCGCTCAGCGAGTCCACTGCGCGCGTGGTGGAGGGACGGGCCGCGGACGTGCGGCCCGACGCCGCGCAGGAGTCCCAGGCGGGGGATGCCGTCGAGGGCGCGGATTCAACGACTGCCACCGTTCATCCCGACCCGCTTGCGCCCGTTCGTCTGTGGATGGGTGCCAACATTCGTCGCGTCGCACATACCGTTGAGTTCTTCTTTGTCGGACTGTTAGCTTCGGCGACCGTGGCATGCCTGGGCGAGCGCCTGCCATGCGCGCGATTCCGGTACGTACTCGCTGCGCTCTTTTGCGCCGTCTGCTCTGTCGGTGACCAAGTGCACAAGATCTTTGTTCCTGGTCGTCATTTCGACATGATCGACCTGGGCTTCGATGCCGCGGGCTATGTCACCGCCATGCTGTTGGTATTGCTGGTCTCCGCATGGGTGCACCACGTGACGCGCCCCATCGGCGCCCATGCGAGGCGCTAACCGGTAACAAACCCGTTTCTGATCATGCGACCTCGTTGAATTATTTTGTGTCGCGCGTATTTCCGAGCGGTCGGATTTGAGGGGCGAGCGGTAGAACGCTCGCCCTTTGTGCGCCACGATGCGGCACAATGTACCGTAAAAGCTGTTTATATCCGGTACGAATCGTTCGTTGGTCTTTAATTCTTCTCAACGGAGGTGTTTGAGATGGCAAACGGATTGCTTTTGCGGCTTCGTGAACGTGAGCTCAGCGCGAGCCCGGCGGAACGCAATGTCATCGCATACGTAAGCGCTCATCCGCACGAGGTGGTCGGGCTGTCCGTCCGCGGTCTTGCCGATGCCACGTTCTCCTCGCCCTCGAGCATTTTGCGCTTTTGCAAGCGCTTGGGTTTTGCGGGTTACAAGGAGTTCCAGCGCGAACTGATCGCCGAACTGGCGCTCTTGGGTGATAAGAAAGACGTTGCCCTCGAGGACATCTCCATGGACGACGGCGTCGAACGTATCGTGGGGAAGGTGATGAAAAGCAACGTGCGCACGATCGAGGCGACGGCGCGAACGCTCGATTACAGCGTCTTGGAGCGATGCGCGGCCCATCTTAAGCGGGCACGCGCGGTCAATCTGTTCGGTATCGGTGCCTCTCGTTTGGTCGCGCACGATCTGGCGCAAAAGCTCATGCGTGTTGACAAAGTGTGCCATCTGTACGACGACTGGCATGATCAGCTTCTGTGTGCCAAGAACATGCATGAGGGCGATATGGCAATCGCCTTTAGCTACTCGGGCTTGACGCGAGAGGTGCTGGACTGCACCGTCGAGGCTCAACGTCACAACTGCCCCGTTGTGGCCGTGACCAAAGTAGATGGATCGTCCAAGCTTGCCACCATGGCCGATGCCGTGCTCGGCGTCGCCGCGAGTGAGCCCTTGGTCCGCAGCGGTGCCATGGCTTCGCGTATGGCCCAGCTTATGGTTGTCGATGCCCTGTACGCTGCTTACGTTGCCAGCGACTACGAGCGGGCGAAGCATGTCATTAAGCAAAACTACATCGAGAAACAGGAAAGATGAGGTGAATGAAATGCTCGATTTAACAAAATTCACGACCGAACAGCGCAATCTTAGGTCAATGGACCTCGATACGATGACATCGCTGCAAATCGTCACGACGATGAACGATGAGGATCTTCGTGCCGTCCAGTCGGTCACGAAAGTGTTGCCCCAGGTTGCCACAGCAATCGACTGGGCTGCCGAGGCACTCGAGCGCGGCGGGCGCGTCTTTTACATGGGTGCAGGCACCAGCGGTCGTCTGGGCGTGCTCGACGCTTCGGAGTGCCCGCCCACGTTTGGCGTGTCACCCGATCTGATTGTCGGGCTCATTGCCGGAGGCGAGACGGCGTTTATCAAGGCTGTCGAAGGTGCCGAAGACAGCGAGGAGCTTGGTGCGGGCGACCTGCGGGAGCGTGGACTCTCGGACAAGGATCTTGTCGTTGGCCTGGCGGCAAGCGGTCGTACTCCCTATGTGGTGGGCGGCCTTGTGTACGCCAAGGCAACTGGGTGCAAGACCATTGCAATTGCCTGTAACCAAGGGTCGAAGATCGGGGAGAGCGCAGATCTTGCCATTGAGCCCGTGCCCGGTCCCGAGGTGCTGACCGGCTCGACGAGGCTCAAGGCGGGAACGGTCCAAAAGCTCATTCTCAACATGATTTCGACCGGTGCCATGGTCAAGATCGGCAAGGTATACCAAAACCTGATGGTCGACGTACAGCAGACGAACGAGAAGTTGGTGGTGCGCGGCCAGAACATCGTGATGGAGGCGACCGGCTGCACGCGCGAGCGCGCTGTTCAGGCGCTTGCAGATGCCGGTGGGCACGTAAAAAACGCTATTGTCTCGGTGCTGCTGGACTGCGATACCGAGCAGGCTGCGGTAGCTCTTGGGCGGGCGCGCGGCCATGTCCGTGCTGCGGTGAGTGGCCATGAGAAAGGCAATGCCGATGCCCAATAGGTGCACGGCGTAAGCAGATGTGACATCCAGAAGAGATACCCGATACAAGGAGGAGTTATGACGAACAAAGAGCTGGCGCAAAAGCTGCTGGACCTTTTGGGCGGTAAAGACAACGTGCTGGCAAACGCGGCGTGCATGACGCGCCTGCGTGTGACCGTCAAAGACGCGGGCAACGTCGACGCGGAGGGTATTAAGGCACTCGACGGCGTGATGGGCCTTGTTGAGGACGACACGATGCAGATCGTGCTGGGTCCGGGCAAGGTGAATAAGGTGCTCGAGGAATTTTCCAAGCTCACCGGCCTTGCGAAAGGCGTTGCTGACGAGAGTGTGGTTGACGCTGCGGCCACAAACAAGGCCGCGCAGAAGGCCAAGTACGAGACCAAACCGGTTCAGGCCTTCCTTAAGAAGATTTCCAACGTCTTCGTCGCCCTGCTTCCCGGTATCATTGCGGCTGGCCTCATCAACGGTATCTGCAACGTCATCAATGTCTCGACGGCAGGCGCGCTTGCAGGCGAATGGTGGTATCAGGGCATTCGTTCCATGGGCTGGGCCCTCTTCGCCTATCTGCCCATCTTGGTGGGCTATAACGCGGCGCGCGAGTTTGGTGGCTCCGCTGCACTGGGCGGTATCGCCGGCATGATGTGTATCGCCAACAGCGCTATGCCCCTGCTTGCGCCTGGTGCCGCCGATCCCAGCACCGCTATTCTGCTGCCGCTCACCAATGCACAGTACAATCCCGCCGCGGGCGGCATGATCGCGGCTCTCATCGCTGGCGCATTTTTTGCCTGGATGGAGCGTCAGATTCGCAAGGTTATGCCCAACGCGCTCGATACATTCCTGTCTCCGCTGCTGGTGCTCATCATCGGCGCCTTTGCTCTGATGCTCGTCATCCAGCCGGTTGGCGCATGGCTAACGACTGCCATCTTTAGCGTTTTGACCTTTATCTTCGAGAAGCTGGGCGTTCTGGGCGGCTATATCCTGTCGGCAGGCTTCTTGCCGCTGGTGTCCGTCGGCCTGCATCAGGCACTTACGCCGATCCACGCTATGCTCAACGATCCCGAGGGCGCTACCAAGGGCATCAACTACCTGCTGCCCATCCTTATGATGGCTGGCGGCGGCCAGGTCGGTGCCGGTCTGGCGCTGTACTTTAAGACCAAGAACGCCAAGCTCAAGAAGTACGTTGCAGAGTCCATTCCCGTTGGTATCCTGGGCGTTGGCGAGCCTCTGATGTATGCTGTTACGCTGCCGCTTGTCCGCCCGTTTGTGACGGCCTGCCTGGGCGCCGGATTTGGTGGCGCGCTCGCGGCGCTGCTTCACATCGGCACGGTTTCTCAGGGCGTTTCCGGTCTGTTTGGCCTGCTGATCGTCGTTCCCGGCCAGCAGCTCGGCTATGTTGCCGCCATGCTGCTTGCCTATGCCGCCGGCTTTGTCCTGACGTGGTTCTTCGGCGTCGACGAGCAGAAGATCAACGAGTTCTTTGGCGAGTAGCCTGATGCTGCGCGCTATGTCATTCGAGCGTCTTGACGTGCCGCAGATCGCTTGATGCTATGGTTGTGCCGGCGGGGCTAACTGCTCCGCCGGCCTTTTTAAAGGAGAATCGAAGCGTGAGAACGGGTATTTCTATCTATCTTTCCAGTCCTCTGCAGGATATCGAGCGGACGATCGAGCTTGGTGCCGCGGCGGGTGCGCGCTATGCGTTTACCTCGCTGCATATTCCCGAGGATGGGGGAGCGGCGTATGCCGATAAGGTTCGCCAGGTGCTGTCGCTGCTTTCCGCTCGCGGTATTGCGCTCATTGCCGATGTGGGGCCGCGCACATGCGATCTGCTGGGCCTTGAGCGCATGGAGGACTTGCGTGATCTGGGACTGGAGTACCTGCGCCTGGATTATGGCTTTAGTCCCCAGCGGGTCGCGGAGCTGTCCGGTGTATTTCGCATCGTGGTCAATGCATCGACGGTGAGTCCTGATGAAATCGCATCGTGGCGAGAAGCCGGCGCCGATGTGACCCGTTGTGCCGCCTGCCACAATTTTTATCCCAAGCCCTATACCGGTTTAGCTCTGGAGGACATTGCTCGGACGAATCTTCGTCTTGCGGCCCTTGGCTTCGAAATCATGGCTTTTGTGCCGGGTGATGCCAACGTTCGCGGGCCGGTATTCGAGGGCTTGCCGACGGTTGAGGCGCAGCGCGGTCGCGCGTCAAAGGTTGCCCTCAACATGCTTGAGCTCGCACATGGCGCCGATTGCGACATTGTTTTGGTCGGTGACCCCGATCTTTCCGATGCGGGTTGGGCACAGTTTGCCCAGATTTCCGCTGGATATGTTGACATGCCGTGCCAGCTCGACCCCGGATACTCCTATTTGTTGGGGCAAGTCCATCACGATCGACCTGACTCGAGCGCCCTTATTTTTAGGTCTCAGGAGTCGCGCACGACGCTTAAGCCGGATTCCGTGCCGACGGATACCGGTGCCGGCCTGCCGCGAAAGACGGGGTCGATCGCTGTGAGCAATAGCGGCTATGGGCGCTACGAAGGCGAGCTTGAGATTGCGCGGGTCGATCTTCCCGGCGACGAGCGCATGAACGTTGTAGGCCATATTGCGCCCGAAGCGATGGAGTTGCTGCCGTTCGTTAAGCGAGGCTTTGGGGTACGGTTTGTTTAGCGTGTGACCCGTGGGCTACAATTGCTCCATGATGCGAAGGCGCCTTGTATGGTGTGTACCTGCGTTGGCCGATCTATATTCGGAGGATTCCCATGACCGTACTGTTTGTTGAATATCCCAAGTGCTCGACCTGTAAAAAGGCCAAGGCATGGCTGGACGAACATGGGGTTGAGTATATCGACCGCGATATCGTTACGGACAATCCCGCGGCCGATGAACTTGCGACCTGGGTTGCACGTTCGGGGCTGCCGGTACGTCGTTTCTTTAACTCGTCGGGCATGAAGTATCGAGAGCTGGGCCTGAAGGCGCGCCTGGATGCGGGTATGACGGACCAGGAATGCTACGAGCTACTGGCGACTGACGGTATGCTGGTTAAGCGCCCGCTGCTGGTGGGCGATGACTTTGCGATTCCGGGCTTTAAGGAAGCAGCCTGGGCCGAGGCGCTGCTGTAGCAACTGTGGAAAGCGCGTCCCGTTTTGAGCGCTGGTTCTGGGACACGGTTTCCGGTTGGAGGCTCTACGGGAAAGTGGAGACCAGTTTGAGCTTAAAATCTGGGACGCGCTTTCCGCCGGCGGGCCTGCCCCAGTCAGTCCTCCAGCTGCGCCCATTCGTGTGGGTCGTAGGTCTTTACGTACGTGTCGGACGTGTCGCTCCAGTACTCTTCGTCCATAAAGGGCAGGTATGCCTGAATGCCGGGGCAGATAAACGGAATCCGTTGCCGCTGCAGGCACTCGCGCTGCCGCCGCTCCAGGTTCGTCTCGGATATGACGGTCGGCATGCCGGATAGCTCGACGAGGCTTGCCTGGATGCGCTTGAGGTCGGGGAGCGCCGCATGCCATGACGTTCGCATGATCAAAAATGAGGCGCGGCGGTAGTTTGCCTGCACTACCGTGATGGCGGGGCGCAGTGTGGGATGGATTTTGTCCCGTTCGGGCCAAAGTTCAGCAGTGATCTCGAGCCCCAGGGTCTCCCATAGGTAATCAAGCTCTTCGTCCATGGCGCCTCGATATCTACGCGATCATTGATACTTCGATTGTGTTGCCTGATGCTATCGTTTTCGCGGTAGAATCTGCCAACGGTTGACGGCTACCGCTCGCGGCGTTTTGCCCTTCATGTACAGCGGTCGGCTTCACAGGTCCTTCACGGGTTGGACGAAATTAGGCCAATTTGACCGAATTTCAAAAAAGTCAAAATTGGGGCTTGCGTCATGGCGGGACTTCCCGTATATTTCTTTCTTGCGCAAAGGCACAGCCGAGCGCAGCAATGCAGTCATTGGGATGTCGTCTAATGGCAGGACAGCGGATTCTGGTTCCGTCAATGGGGGTTCGACTCCCTCCATCCCAGCCATTGCATTTGCTACATATGGCCCGTTCGTCTAGCGGTTTAGGACGCCGCCCTCTCAAGGCGGAGATCACCAGTTCGAATCTGGTACGGGCTACCCACAAATGAACGCCCGGGCCTCGCAAGAGACCCGGGTTTTGTGTATCGACCGTATATACGGCGCCTGCCGTGTTTCGCTCAGATCGAGGAGTAGCCATGGATCTGCCCATCAGCTTGCAAGACATCACGTATGCCGAGAACTATCTGGCGCAGGGCGACCTGGCTACGGCGACGCCGCTGTTGGAGCGCCTGGTGGAGCTTGCCGAGGAGTATATCGACGCCGAGTGCAAGACGGAGGAGAAGCGCCAATACTTTAGCTTCGACAGCAAGTTTGAGCGCTTGGCCTATCGCCGCGTGGAGAAGGATCCGCGCGAGCTCGTGCAGGTCGAGGTGCCGTTTGACCGCCTGTACTCTGACATGGCGTTTGCCTACATTCGCCAGCAGGATTATGTGAGCGCTCGTAATGCCCTGATGCAGGCTGTGCGTTGGGACCCCATGAACTGCAACTATCGCTTAGATTTGGCCGAGCTGTTCCGCGCACTCGAGGACAAGCAGGAATGGGCATCGCTCTCGTTCTCGGTGCTGGAGCGTGCAAGCGATGGCAAGTGCGCCGCCCGCGCTTACGCCAATCTAGGTCAGTACTTCTTGGAGCCCGAGACCGAGAATGTCTCGGCGGCCGTGGGCTGTGCTCGTCTGGCACTGCGCTTAGCACCCAACGATATGCACACGACACGCCTGCTCAACAAGATCCATACTGCCTATCCGGATGCCGCCGATGAGAGCGACGACCACGTGATGGGTGAACTGTCCCTGCAAGGCGTGCCGACCTCGCCTTCGGCCGAGATTGCCATCTGCCTGATTATGTGCGCGACCGATGCTGCAAGCGACGGCGACAAGCAGGAGGCGACGCGTCTGACGGTGCGTGCTCGCGACTTGGTGGGCGAGGAGGCCTGTGCGGCGATTATCAAACTGGTGCGCGAGAGCGACGCCGAGCTCAATGCCGAGCGCAAGGCAAAGCGCGACGCCGCGGGCTCAAACGTCGATGGAACCAAGGAGGTCGGCGATGCCCAGTAAGCGCGAGCGCAAGCTCATCTCCAAGAATCGCTCGGCACACCACGAGTATTTTATCGATGAGACCTTTGAGTGCGGCATTGAGCTGAGTGGCACCGAGGTCAAGTCGATTCGCGAGCGCGCGTGCCAGATCACCGACACCTTTGCGCTGATTCGTGGCGGCGAGTGCTGGCTCGTGGGCCTGCATATTCACCCTTATAGCCATGGTGGCGTGTGGAACCGCGACCCTGATCGCCGTCGTCGTCTGCTGCTGCACCGCAAGGAGATTGACTTTCTCGACGGTAAGCTACGTAATCGCGGCTCTGCCCTGGTGCCGCTGGAACTCTACTTTAATACCGACGGCCGCGTAAAGCTGCTGCTGGGCCTAGGCCGCGGCAAGAAGCTTTACGACAAACGCGAGGATATGGCCAAGCGCGATGTCCAGCGCGAGATCGACCGCGCCCTCAAGGAGCGCAACCGCTGACCACCCTTCATAAGTTGCGGTGGAATACGGACTGTTTTGCCTGTTTGAGGGGCTATTCAATCCCTATTTCACCGCAACTTGGTGGAGGGATTTGGCTGACCTACAATCTTGGCACATATGTGTACGGGGCGGCGCCCGTTATGGGTATCGCCTTTTTTGTGGGTACATACATCAATGAGGTTCCAGCCCGGGTTAGGGGAGTGATCGTTATGGACAAAACTGCGTTCTTTACCATGCCGAGCGGTCTGTACGTGGTGAGCGCCGCAGCAGATGGGCTGCGCGCCGGCTGCGTCATCAACACGGCGGTGCAGGTGACGTCCATGCCACCGCGAATTTCGGTTGCCGTGAACAAGGACAACGTTACCTCGGGCGTCATCGCATCGGCCAAAGCGTTCGCGCTGACCGTGATCGATCAAACCGCCGACATGCTCTACATCGGTAACTTTGGGTTCCGCACCAGCAGCGACTACGACAAGTTTGCCAAGTACGAGACCCGCGAGACTGCCCTCGGTATGCCCTATGTGCCCGAGCACGCGGCAGCCCTGTTTAGCTGCCGTTTGATCGACACTGTGGATGTGGGCACGCATCTACTGTTTATCGGCGAGGTCGAGGATGCCGAGCGCCTGGGCGACGAGACGCCGCTGACGTACGGCTACTATCACAAGGTCTTGAAGGGCAAGACGCCGCCCAAGGCTTCATCGTATCAAGGCTAGAAATGTTTTAAAAATACTTGCATTATATTATTGAGAATCTATACTAATAAATGAAGTACATCACCAGTCGCGTTCGAGAGGAGAACATCATGGCTGAGGAAAAGAAGACGTATAAGTTTGTGTGCGTCGTTTGCGGTTACGAGGTTGAGGTCGACACGCCCGAGCTGCCCGAGGACTACGTGTGCCCGGTGTGCGGCGTCGGTCCCGATCAGTTTGAGCTCGTCGAGGAGTAGCTCGTAGACACACGACTTGCAGCAACATATAGCTCTGTCCAAGGGCCCCGGTCGAATTTTCGGCCGGGGCCCTTTTCCTCCGTCCCCAAGGGATCAATTGGTGTGCCGGGGTATCTGGAATTGCGATAGCCGGTCGCGCTGTTCTGATAGGGGTGTCAGGCTATTTTCCCTATAAACCTAGTAGGATAAAAGGATATAATGCCGAACTTAAGCAACGAAGGAGACGCGGATCCGCCGCGTCCGTGCTGGGGAAGGGGCATTGCTCATGACATCGCAGGACACGATTACAAGGGGTGTACACAGCGTCGATTGGAAGCGCCGTATGTGCGCATTCCTGTTCGTGCTGGCTGTCGCAGCGACAGCTTTTATCGCACTGCCCGTTCAGGCCAAGGCGGCTGATGCGCCGACCAAGACGGTCCGCATCGGCTTTCCCTCGAGCGGCAATAACTTTGCAAGCGGTCTGCTCGGCGTGGCCGAAACCAAGGGCTATCTCGATGAGTATCTGGAGCCGCTCGGATACAAAGCCGAGGTGGCGGGATTTGTCGGTGCGGCGCCCGCGCTTCATGAGGCCCTGAGCTCCGGTGACCTCGATTACGTCGATTACGCGGGTTTTGCGGGCATTCTCGGCAAGTCGAAGGGTATCGACACCACGCTGCTCGCCGTGACTGATTTTGGTTCGGGCTGGCGTCTCGTCGTCTCTAAGAGCTCGGGCATTAAGAGCCTCAAAGACCTGAAGGGCAAAAAGGTTGCCTACATGCGCGGTGCCACGCCGCAGATGTACCTGGTGCGTGTGCTGGCTGAGGCAGGGCTCACCTTTGATGACATCGTGCCAGTCAATGCCTCGCTTCCCGACGGCTTGTCGACGCTTGCTTCGGGCGGTGTGGATGCTGCGGTGGTGAGCGGCGGACAAGAGACGCAGCTTGCCAATGAAGGTCTGGTCAAGGTCCTGCACGATGGCGCCAAGGCCGATTCCTCCACGTATTTTGAGCCCACGGTTCTGATTGGTCGCACAGCATATGCCAAAGACCACCAGGATGTGTCGGTGGCAATTCTCAAAGCGCTGCTCAAGGCGCGTGCTGACGTCATTGCCGACCCGGAGGGCTTTATAAAGCTCTCGTCCGAGAAATCGGGCAACCCCATCGAGGTCATCAAGGCGCAAAACGTGGCCGACCAGAAGACCCTTCGTCCCGCATCGCTTTCGGACGACATGCTCGCCGCCATGAAAAACGTCCAGCAGTTTGAGCTCGATAACAAGATCATCCAAAGCGAGGTCGATATCGAGGCATGGGCGGATTCGAGCGCCCTGAAGCAGGCGATTGAGGAATATGGATCGGACGGCAAGGGCACGGACGGCACCAAGCTCGCGACGAGCGTGATTGCCGCAAGCGTGGCGAGCCCCGAGGACCGCGCGGCCCGCAAGCAGGCCGAGGTTATCCAGGGACTGATCGGCGCGCTTCCGGTGGTCATCGTCGCGGCGGTCATCACGGTTGGCATCGTTATCGCTCGCCGCAACCTGCGTCGCCGCTTGGGCTCCAACGGTTCCGCCGCCGACCCGGCGCCTGCCGTTCGTATCGTCGACACGCTGTTCGCGCTCATCTTGCCGCTGTGGGTGCTTGTCGCTTGGCATGTGGCTACCAGTACGGGCCTCCTCTCCACGGTGGTGCTGCCCACGATCTCCTCGGTCGTGTCGACGCTCGTGCAGCAGCTCACGACCGGCACCTTTAAGGGCGACCTTGCCATCAGCGTGGTTCGCATCCTCGAGGGCTATGCCATCGCCGTGGTCGCCGGCGTCTTCTTTGGCGTGGTCATGGGCATGAGCGCCTCGGCCCACAAGTTCTTCTCGCTCGCCTTTAAGGCCGTGCGCCAGATTCCGATGATGGCCTGGGTGCCGTTGCTGGTGATCTGGTTTGGCATTGGCGAGGAGTCCAAGGTCGCGGTCATCTTCTTGGCGAGCTTCTTCCCCGTGCTGGTCAACACCATCGACGGCATCGAGCGCTGCGATCCCAAGCTCGTGGAGGTCGGTCGCATGTATCGCCTCCCGGGTTGGCAGATGTTCCGCCAGATCTATCTGCCGAGTGCCCTTCCCTCGATCTTTGTGGGCCTCAAACTCGCCCTCGGCATAGCCTGGATGGCCGTCGTCGGCTCCGAGATGATCGCCGCGAGCTCGGGCATCGGCTTTCGGATCAACGACGCCCGCACACTTATGGATTACTCCATCGTCTTTGCCGGCATCATCGTCATCGCCGTCGCCGGCGTCCTGATGGATATGGTGCTCGGCGTGATCGCCAAGATCGCCACGCCCTGGCAGCAGAAGAAGAACTAGGAGGGCATGATGTCTCACGAGCTTTCGATTGCAGACCTTAACAAGGACTTTTCCATCAAGGGCGAGACGCGCCACGTGCTCGACCATATCGACCTTGATATCCGCGCCGGCGAGTTTTTGGTCATCGTGGGCCACTCCGGCTGCGGCAAGTCCACGCTGCTCAAGATCATCGCCGGACTCGAGCATCCCACGACGGGTACCGTCGCGCTCGACGGCAAGCCTGTGACCGGCCCCGGCCCCGACCGAACCATGATCTTTCAGGAGCACCGTCTGTTTCCCTGGATGAGCATCCGCGACAACATTGAGTTTGGCCTGCGCGGACGTTCCGATTCCGAGCGCTCCCAGATCTCGAGCCGCCTGCTCAAGACCGTCGACCTGGAAGAGTTCGCGGACGCGTACCCGGCACAGCTTTCGGGTGGCATGTCGCAGCGCGCCGCCATCGCCCGCGCCTTGGCGACTAATCCCGAGATTCTGCTGCTCGACGAGCCCTTTGGCGCTCTCGATGCCTTTACCAAGATGGAGCTGCAGGAGGAGCTGCTGCGCATCCACGCCGAGCAGGGCGGCACTATGGCCATGGTGACCCACGATATCGAGGAGGCCGTGTACCTGGCCGACCGTATCGTGGTCATGTCGAGCCGACCCGGCAAGATCGAGGAGATCGTCGAGGTGCAGCTGGGCCGCCCGCGCGACCGCGGCAGCGCCGACTTTGCCTGGTACAAGAAACGTGTGTACGACCATTTCATCAAGTCGAAACAAAAGGGACCCGAATACGTTATTTAACCTATACGGTTGGTAGGATTTGTAGCAGAATGGTGCGCCAAGCAAATTGTTCGCACAATGAGGGGGCGATTGAGGATGACCGAACCGAGCGACGAGCGCATCGACGGCATGCGCTTTGAGACGGCGCTGCTCCACGCGCGCCGCCGCGAGCCGTTCGCCGTGGAGTCGACGACGCCGCCGATCTACCAGACGAGCGCCTATGCGTTCGATGAGGAGGAGCGTCACGCCGCGGTGGCAGGCGGGCGTGCGCCGGGCTACGTGTATACGCGCCTGGGCAACCCCACCGTTGCGGCGTTCGAGCGTCGCATGGCGGCGCTGGAGGGCGGCTTTGCGGCCGTCGCCACCGCCTCGGGCATGGCGGCGATCTTCAACGCCGTCTCCAACGTGCTGCGCGCGGGGGACAAGATCGTGGCGGGTGCCTGCCTGTACGGCGGCACGCTCGAGCTGTTCGAAAGTCTGCGCGACTTTGGTATCGAGACCGTCTATGTTTCCGAGCTGACACCGGACACGCTGGAGCAGGCGATTGACGAGCACACCAAGCTCGTCTTTGCCGAGACCATCTCGAATCCCAAGCTCGAAGTGCTCGATATCGCCGCTATTGCCGAGGTCGCCCACGTGCACGGCATTGGCCTGGTGGTCGACAACACCGTGGCGACGCCGTATCTGTGTCGCCCGCTCGACCTGGGTGCCGACGTGGTCGTTGAGTCCTCGAGCAAGTACATCAACGGTCACAGCAATGCCATCAGCGGCGTGGTGATCGATTCGGGCCGCGGTCCGTGGGATCCGCAGCGCTACCCGTCCATGGCCAAGTGGGCCAAGTTTCGCAACATGGCCTATACGGTCAAGCTGCGCCAGGGACTGTTCCGCGATACCGGCGCGTGCCTGTCGCCGCAAAACGCGTTTCTCAACTGTACGGGCATCGAGACGCTCGCCCTGCGCATGGAGCGCGCCTGCGCGAACGCCCAAGGCCTTGCCGAATGGTTCGCGTCGAGCGGCCACGATGTCGAGGTCGACTATCCGGGTCTGCCCTCGCACCCAGGTCATGACGTGGCCGCGCGTCAGTTTGGCGGCCGCGGCTTTGGCGCGCTCATGTCGATCCGCGTGGGCTCCCAGGAGCGTGCGTTCAAGGTTATCAACGGCGTCAAGTTGCCGCTGCGCGTAAGCAACATCGGCGACACCAAGACGCTCATCACGCATCCTGCGACAACTGTTTTCGCCGACAATTCGCCGCAGGAGCAACAGGCGGCAGGCGTGTGGCCCGATACGATTCGCCTATCGATCGGGATCGAGGACCTCGCCGACCTTATCGAGGATTTCGAGCGGTCGCTCACCGCCGCCGATCAAGCATAGAAGGGGAACTGGTATGGCAAAGATAAACAATGCCGCACTCAAAAAGGGTGGTTTTATGGCGCAGAAGCAGAAGGGGTACTACAGCCTTCGCCTGCGCGTGGTGGCCGGGCATATGACGGCCGAGCAGCTGCGTGTCGTGGCTGAGGTGGCCGAAAAGTACGGTCACGGCTATATCCACAACACAAGTCGCCAGTCCATCGAGATTCCCTGGATCAACGTGGAGGATGCCGAGGAGGTCAAGGCCGTGCTCGCGCAGGGCGGCGTGGAGCCGGGTTGCTGCGGCGCGCGCGTCCGCACGGTGACGGGCTGCCAGGGCTGCGTGTCGTGTCCTTCGGGCAACATCGACAGCTTTGCCGTCGCCAACGAGCTCGACGAGCGCTATTTTGGCCGCGACCTGCCCGGTAAGTTTAAATTCGGCGTGACCGGTTGCCAAAACAACTGCCTGAAGGCCGAGGAGAACGACATGGGCATCAAGGGCGGCCGCAAGGTCACCTGGGTTCCCGACGCGTGCATCCACTGCGGCATCTGCTCCAAGGTGTGCTCGTTTGGCGCCATCAGCGACGACGGCGAGACGCTCACGGTGGACTACGACAAGTGCGCAAGCTGCGGCAAGTGCTCGCAGAAGTGCCCGGTCGACGCTTGGGAGACCCAGCCGGTCTACAACGTGTGCTTTGGCGGCCTGTTTGGCAACCACATTACCAAGGCCAAGTCGTTCCTTCCGCCCATCGAGAACGACGAGCAGCTCATCGCCGTGGCGGATGCCGCGATCCAGTGGTTCGACGACCACGCCAAGGCCGGCGATCGCTTTAAGTTCACGCTCGATCGCGAGGGCTGGGAGGGCATGGTCGAGGCCGTGACCGCTGCCTACAACGAGCATGCGCCCAAGCCGGGCGAGCCCATCAAGCCGCTGATCGGCACCGATAAATAAGTTGACGCGGCGGGGCCGAGCCCATGCTGCTTAGGGAAGGAGGCCTCCATGGCCCAGGAAGAGATTGCATTTGACGACGAGGTCGATATCACCGACGCCGTCTGCCCCATGACGTTTGTGCGCGCGAAGGCCGCCATCGAGGAGCTCGAGATCGGCCAGGTGCTCAAGGTGCACCTCAACGAGGGCGAGCCCATGCAAAACGTGCCGCGCTCGCTTAAGGATGACGGCCAGCAGGTGCTGCGCCTGGCGCCGTCGGACGAGGGCACGTTTGACCTGTACGTTAAGAAACTCGTGGACGAGTAGGGAGGCTGACGATGGCAGAGAGAATCGATGCCGCTTCGTTTGAGGAGCGCGTACTCAAGGCGGACAAGCCGGTGCTCGTTGATTTTTATTCGGATACCTGCATTCCGTGCAAGCGCTTAAACCCGCAGCTGGCAAAGCTGGAGGAGACCCGCGCCGGCGAGCTCGACGTGGTGAAGGTCAACATCAATTTCGACACGCAGGTGGCCGTAGACAACGGCGTCATGGCGGCGCCCACGCTCGTACTGTTCCAGGGCGGCAAGGAGGCCGGCCGCACGGTGGGCTTTAAGGCGCTCAAAGAGCTCGAGGAGTTTATCGATGGGGCGCTCGCCTAGGGCCCTGTCTGAGCGGGTCTGCAAGGGCTCGGATACGTAATTACTTGGTAGGAAGGATGCCAATCATGAAGATCAATGTCGGCGGCAAGCAGAAAGAATACGACGAGGGCCTGACCGTGACGCAGCTCGTGGCGGCCGAGAATGTCGAGACGCCCGAGTACGTGACCGTGTCGGTCAACGACGAGTTCGTGGACCACAAGGACTTCGACAGCCGCGTGCTCAACGATGGCGACACGGTTGAGTTTCTCTACTTCATGGGCGGTGGCTGCTAAAAAAGTTCCCTAAGCACCGCACCTTGGCCCTCAAGCCGTCGCTTGCGTACATTTAAGTACGCGGCGCTCCTCTTTCAGGCCCATCTGCGGCACCTGGAACGTTTTTAGCCGATCCCCGTCTCTCTTCAGTTTTAAGGGAGCTATCGCATGGCTTTTTCGAATGAACAGCTTGAGCGCTATTCGCGCCACATCATCTTGAAGGAGGTTGGCGTCAAGGGGCAAAAGAAGCTCCTGAATGCCCGCGTCCTTATCATTGGCGCCGGCGGCCTGGGCGCACCGGCGGCCCTGTACCTGGCTGCTGCCGGCGTGGGCACCATCGGTATTGTCGATGCCGACGAGGTCGACCTTTCCAACCTGCAGCGTCAGGTGATCCATGCCACGTCCAACATCGGCGAGCCCAAGGTGGAAAGCGCCAAGGAGACGATGGAGGACATCAACCCCGACGTCACGGTCAATACCTACCAGGAGTTCGTCGACTCCACCAACATCGCCGACCTGATCGCCGACTACGACTTTGTGATCGACGGCGTGGACAACTTCCCCACGAAGTTTCTCATCAACGACGCCTGTGTCATGGCCAAGAAGCCCTTTGTGCATGCGGGCATCATCCGCTTTAAGGGCCAGCTCATGACCTATGTGCCGGGCGAGGGCCCGTGCTATCGCTGCGTCTTTAAGACCATGCCGCCCAAGGACGCCGTGCCCACGTGCAAGCAGGCGGGTGTCATCGGCGCCATGGCGGGTGTCATCGGCTGCCTGGAGGCGCTCGAGGCCATTAAGTACATCTTGGGCATCGGCAACCTGCTGACCGGCAAGCTGCTCACCTACGATGCGCTGGCGGGCGATTTCCATACCATCAAGCTGCCGCCGGCAGACCCCAATTGCGCCATTTGCGGCGAGCATCCGACCATCACCGAGCTGATCGACTACGAGCAGCCCGAGTGTGCCGATGCCGTGCACGGTGCGAGCCTGAAGGCGGGGGAGTAGCGATGCCGCGCGTGGAGAAGCTGCTGCTTGCGGCCGCGGATTACGACCGTATCGTGGCACATGCCAAGGAGGGTCTGCCCAACGAGGCGTGCGGTCTGATTGCCGGCACGGTGGCCGGCGAGGGTGAGGCGGCAGTGGGTACCGTCGAGCATGTGTACCTGCTTACCAATGTCGACGAGAGTAACGAGCACTTTTCGATGGATCCGCGCGAGCAGCTCGCGGCCGTTAAGGACGCGCGTGCCCATGGCTGGGAGATGCTCGGCAACTGGCATTCGCATCCCGAGAGCCCGTCGCGTCCCTCCGAGGAGGACAAGCGCCTGGCGTTTGACTCGACGGCGGCGTATCTGATCCTGTCACTGATGGATCCCGAGCATCTGGTGCTCAACGCCTTCCATGTTGAACACGACAAGCAGGTTGCCCGCGTGCCGCTCGAGGTTGTTGAGGGTTAGGCGTGGGCGGCGCTGCGATTGAAACGTGCGCCGGCGCTCGCGTGGACGCCGTCGTGTTTGCCGCCTATGGCACCACGCGTGCCCAGGCGCGTTTGGCGGCGATCGAGCCCGCGTTTCGTGCGGTGGCCGATGCCGTTGACGTACCGTGCGAGCTGGCTTTTTGTGGCCCGGCGGTGTGCCGGCTTTTGGCTCGCTGTGGTGAGCCTGCGCCCGAGTTGGAGCGCGTGCTGGAGCAGGTCGCTGACGCCGGCGCGCGCAGGGTTGCCATCGTGTCCGGTATGGTTGTCGACGGATGGGCCCAAGCCAACCTGCACGAGCGCGTGGGTGCGGCTGTCGAGCGTTTGGGGCTGAAGGCCGTTGTCGGTGCCCCGCTCCTGTCCGATGCCACGGATGTGGATTGTCTTGCCGCGGCGCTTATGGGGGAGTGGCGGCCTAAGCCTGGGACCGTGACCCTCTTTGTAGGCCATGGCATTGGCGGGCCGGCGGGCAGCGACTATGCGCGACCCCGCGACGCCTTTGATGCGTACGGGTCGCTTGGAGCGGCGTTTGCCCGCGCCGGTCGTGATGACTTGGCGGTGGCCTGTCTGTCGGATGGCCCAAGCGCTGCCCTGCAGGTTGTTCGCGGGCTTGCCGAACCGGGTTCGACGGTGCGGCTGGTGCCGCTGATGCTTTCCGCCGGACGCCATGTGCTCAAGAATATCGGTGGCTCGGATGACCGCTCATGGTCGAGTGTGCTCGCGGCTGCAGACTATGTCCCGCAGCTTTGCGATTGTGGCCTGGGCGAGGTTGCCGCCGTACGGGAACTGTATGCGCACCATGCACGTGCGCTGTTCGCCACGAACGAATAGAAGAGAAGAAAGAACAGAAAGTATAACGATGAAGAAGACCCATTTGATACGACCCATGATGGCCGGTGCCACGCTTGCGCTCGCCGCTGTTTTGAGCCTGGGCTTAAGCGCCTGCGGCGCGACCGGTTCCTCGGCAAATAGCGGTTCTTCAGCGAGCTCTGCTGTCCAGTCGTCAGACGCCGGCAAATCCTCGGCTTCGACTTCGACTGACGATAAGGTCGCCAAGTCGGTCGATCTTAAGATCGCCGCGGATGGCGCGGTGAGTTTTACCGATGACCTGGGCAACACCGTTACCGTCAAGAAGCCTAAGCATGTCGTGGCCTGCATGGGCAGCTTTGCCAACGCTTGGGAGCTCGCAGGCGGCAAGCTCGCCGCCGCGACCGACGATGCCTATGAGAACTACGGCGTCGATGCCGACAAGGTGGCATCGGTGGGCCGTTCCACGTCGTTGTCGCTCGAGTCCATCATGGCTCAGGACCCTGACTTTGTGATCGCTACCGGCCTTTCGGATGGCAAGCACTCCACGGGCGTTTCGCAATCCGACCTTAAGAGCGCCCTCGATGCGTCCGAGATTCCCTGTGCGTTCTTTAAGGTCGCCACGTTCGACGACTATCTGCGCATGCTCCGCATCTTTACCGCCATCACGGGTCGCGACGACCTGTATCAGAAGAACGGCCTCGATGTTCAGGCCTCGATTAAAAAGGCCGTCAAAAAGTACAGCGTTTCCGACAAGAAGCCGCGTGTGCTGGTGATGAGCTCGTACTCCAAGGGCGTTACCGCGCAGGATTCCACCGGTATGACGGGCGCAATGGTCAAGGAATTGGGTGCGACCAACGTGTGCGACGAGAACTCGAGTGCGCTCACGGACTTTAGCATCGAGTCGATCGCCGCGCTCGATCCGGATTATATTTTTGTGCTGTCCGTCGGCACTGATACAAAGGCCGCCGAGCGCAACTTTACGCAGTCCGTGGAGTCCAATCCTGCCTGGGGCGAGCTCTCGGCCGTTAAAGCAGGCAACTACAAGGTGCTCGACAGCGCGCATTTTATGTCGAAGCCCAATGCCAAATGGGATGAGTCCTATACGATTCTGGGCAAGGCGCTGGCCAAGATGAACTAGGGGGTTTGCATGCGTAAGACGAGTTCGAATGGAGCGGGGAGCGCTCCGTCGCACGCACGTCGCCGTGTCGTCCGCCTGTTTGCCGGGTCTGTCGTGGCGCTGGTTGTCATTGCCGTCGTCTCGTTTTGCATGGGTCCCAGCTCTGTTTCGATCGGCGATATTGCCGCCTTTGCGACGGGTGCCCCCGTGGACGCGACCGTCGCCAATATCATCGTGAATATCCGCATGCCCCGCGTCGTCGCCGGTCTCGTTGCCGGCGCGGCGCTTTCTGTTGCCGGTGCGCTCATTCAGGCGGTACTCGACAACCCGCTGGCGAGTCCGAGTGTGATCGGCATCAACTCTGGTGCGGGCCTGGCTGTGCTTGCCGTCTCGGCCTGTCCGTTGTTCTATAACGATCCGCCGCGCGAGCTGCTGCCGATCGTGGCTTTTGCGGGTGCGCTGATCGCGGCCGCGCTCGTGTTTGCCATCTCGGCGCGCGCGGGCGTGTCACGTCTGACCGTGGTGCTTTCGGGCGTGGCGATCAACGCCGTGGCGGGTGCCGGTATGAACACCGTGCTGTTGGTGGCACCGAACGTGTACGTGGGGTCGTCGGCATACTTGGTCGGCGGCTTCTCGGGCGTGCTCATGCGCAACCTGATGCTGCCGGCGTTGCTGGCGGTATGCGGCATGGTGGTGGCGTTTTGCCTGGCGAACCGTCTGAATGTGCTGTCGCTCGGTCGCGAGGCTGCCCATGGCCTAGGCATGCGCACGGTGACGGTGCGCTTGGCGGCGCTGGCGGTGGCGGCGCTGCTCGCGGGCTGCGCGGTAAGCTTTGGCGGTCTGATTGGCTTTGTGGGCCTGATGGTGCCCCATGCGGTGCGCCGCCTTGCGGGCCACGACAACCGCGTGGTCATTCCGCTGTGCGCAATGTGCGGCGCGGCGTTTACCGTTCTGTGCGATACCGTCGCACGCACGGCTTTTGCGCCCTACGAACTGCCGGTGGGCATTTTGCTGTCGCTGGTGGGCGGACCGTTCTTTATCTACCTGATTATGGCGCGAAAGGGGTTCCGCGATGAGTGAGCGTGGCGTGCGGGGCGCGGGCGCTGCGGGTGCGGCTTGCCCGGCCGCGGCCGTTGAGCTGCACGATGTCCGCTTTGCCTATGGCGAGCACGCGGTGTTGGACGGCTTGTCGCTTGCGCTGCCCGCGGGTTGCCTGACGGGCATCGTCGGTCCCAACGGCTGCGGCAAGTCGACCCTGTTGCGCGTGATCGATGGCGTGCTGGAGCCGGCCGCGGGCGAGGCGCTCGTTGAGGGTGATGCTCTCGACAGCCTGTCTGCACGTGAACGTGCCGAGCGTATTGCGCTGCTGCCCCAGATTCACCGCACGCCGTCCATGACGGTGGAGGCACTTGTGTCGTGCGGACGCTATGCCCATATGGGGCTGTTTGGCGGACTGACCGATCAGGACCGGCTGATTGTTGCCGAGTCTATGCGCGTTGCCGGTGTTGAGCATTTGGCGCACAAGGCTGCCCGCACGCTTTCGGGCGGCGAGCGGCAGCGGGCGTTTATCGCGATGGTGCTCGCCCAGCGGGCACGGACCGTGCTGCTCGACGAGCCCACGACCTACTTGGACCCCCGCGCAGCGCTCGACGTGATGGGCCTGGCTCGTGGGCTGGTTCATGAGCAGGGGATGACCGGTGCTGTGGTTATTCATGACCTGCCGCTCGCCCTGCGCTTCTGCGACCGCATCGCCGTCATGGACAGCGGCCGCATCGTTGCCGTGGGTACACCTGCCGAGATTCTCGACCAGGGCGTGCTCGAACAAGTCTTCGGCGTAACGATTGCCCGGATGGAGCTCGGCGGCGAGGTTGTCTACAGCTGCTGTTAGCCGATCCTGTCTGTCGTGAGTCCGGCCGACCTTTTGTCTCAATCTGTAACATCTAACGGCTCAAAACGGGTCTATCTGTTACAGATTGAGATAAACCAAAACCGTCCGGTAGAAGATCTCAATCTGTAACATCTAGCAGTGAAAACGGGGTCTACGTGTTACAGATTGAGACAAACGGAGCTGTCCCTCGGAATGATCTCGATCTGTAACACCTAGACATCAAAAGCGGGTCTAGATGTTACAGATCGAGACGTTTGACTGGGTAGGTGTCCCGCCCCATTACATCCCTGTCAACAACACGACATCGAGAGTCGTCACGATGATACCGATCCCTACGAGCAGCGCATTGAGTGGGCGCGAGTTGGCGTATTTGCCCATGACGCGGCGTGAGCTGGTGAGCCGTATGAGCACAAAGACCGTAATCGGCAGCTGAAGCGACAGCAGTGCCTGACTCCAGATAAGCCCTTCAAAGGGGTTTGGGACGACCAGGCACGATGCGACGGCACCGGCGAAACAGGCCGCCACGCCGATCGAGGAATGTCGGTCGTGGATGTCGTATTCCTCGTCGAACATGCCCGCGGTGATGGTGCCCGCCGCCATGCCCGCCGTCACGCTGCTCGATAGTCCCGCGAACAGCAGCGCTACCGCAAAGATGGTCGAGCTTGCCGTGCCCAGAATGGGGGAGAGCGTGGCAGCTGCGACGGCGAGGTCGTCTACGACAATGCCATGCGCAAAGAAGGTCGTCGCGGCCAGGATGACCATGGCCGAGTTGATTGCCCAGCCCACGCCCATCGAAAAGAGCGTGTCGAAGAGCTCGTAGCGCAAACGTTCTTCGATAACTTGCTCGCCTTGGCCTTCGAAGTGCATGGATTGGATGACCTCGGAGTGCAGGAAGAGGTTGTGGGGCATAACGACCGCGCCTAGGACACTCACGATAATCGCGGCAGAGCCAGTGGGCATGCTGGGCGTGATCCAGCTTGCGGCGGCTTGCGGCCAGTCGACCTTGACTAGTGCAAGCTCGGCCAAAAACGAGAGTCCTACCACGCCTACGAAAGCGATGATCCAGCGTTCGGCGCGCTTGTAGGAGCTCGTCACGAGCATCGCCATCGACACTGCCGCCACGATGACGCAGCCCGCGCGCACAGGCAGCCCAAAGAGCATTTGAAGGGCAATCGCGCCACCCAGGACTTCGGCCATGGCGGTGGCGATGGTCGCGAGATAGGCACTGGCGAGCACCGCGCGCCCACCGAAGCGGGGGAGGTAGCGTGTCGTGGCCTCGGCAAGACAGGCGCCCGTGGCGATACCCAAGTGCGCCGCGTTGTGCTGCAGCACAATGAGCATAATCGTGGACAGCGTGACGATCCACAGCAGCGCGTAGCCAAACTGCGAGCCCGCGGCCATATTGGAGGCCCAGTTGCCCGGGTCGATAAAGCCGACGGTCACGAGCAGTCCGGGACCGATGTGCCGCGCAATGTCTAGGCCTCCGTGACCACCGGTGCGTCGGGAGCCAAAGTGTTGTTTGAGGTGGTTGATCATGGTCGGTTCCTGCATAGGGGCAGCGCGGCGCCGCGCTTGGGTTATGCGGCGCCGCGCACTCGGTTTAGGTTGGGGTTACTTGCGCGCCTTGCCCTGGTTGGCCACAGCGTCAATCTTGGCGGTGATGGTCGCCGGGTCGCCGATGTAGCGCTTGTCGAGGACGTTGAAATCGGTGTCGAAGGTGTAGACGAGTGGCACGCCGGTGGGGATGTTGACCTTGAGGATTTCCTCGGGCGTGAGGTGCTCGAACTTCATGACGAGAGAGCGCAGGGAGTTGCCGTGTGCGGCGATGAGTACGCGCTTGCCGGCGAGCATTTGGGGGCGAATCTCGTCTTCGAAATAAGGCCAGGCGCGGGCGATCGTATCCTTGAGGCACTCGGTATAGGGCAGCTGATCGGGTGCGACGTCGCGGTATTGCTCCTGGGTGTGGGGATCGCGCGTGTCGTTCGGCTCGAGTGCCGGTGGGCACACGTCGAAGGAGCGGCGCCAGATGAGCACCTGTTCGTCGCCGTGCTCTGCCGCGGCATCGGCCTTGTTGAGACCCTGTAACGCGCCGTAGTGGCGCTCGTTGAGCTTCCAGGATTTGATGACAGGCAGCCACTCGCGATCCATTTGGCCGAGCACGATGTTGAGGGTGTGGATCGCGCGCTTGAGGCGCGAAGTGTAGCAGACGTCAAAGTCGAAACCGGCTTCTTTGAGGGCTTGACCGCCTGCGGCGGCTTCTTCGCGGCCCGTGTCGGTGAGCTCAACATCGGTCCAGCCGGTGAACAGGTTGAGTTTGTTCCACTCGGATTCTCCGTGACGGATAAGGACAAGTTGCATCGTCTGCTGGTCTGCTTGGTGTGCCATAGGGGCCTCCTTGATTTGGCGCGGCGTGCGTGCCGTTTGCTTTACGCCGCAAAGGATACCCGTTTTAGGCTTAAAAGTTAACCAAGACTAACAAAATTGTTGTATTTGAATGGGATGGTGAAAGGGGGCTGCCGAAATGTCTCGATCTGTAACAACTAGGGATGGAAATTGGGCCTAGGTGTTACAGATCGAGACAGGAAGAAATGGTCCTATGGAAAATCTCGATCTGTAACAGTTGACCGCCAAAACCGGCCCTTCGTGTTACAGATTGAGACATTCGGAGCCGTCTCTCAAAAGCATCTCAATCTGTAACAGTTAGGCGTCGAAATCGGGTCTTCCTGTTACAGATTGAGATGCTTGAAGCGGTGAGCTTATAGGTCGAACTTGGGACCCTTGCTGTCGCCCTTGAGGTCGGCGGTGTCCAGGCGCATCATGCAAAAGTCCGCATGGCCCTCGTCGGATTCCTCGTCCTCGGCATTCATGCCGGTCAGAGCGGTCTGGTAGGGGTCGATGTCATCGACCACGGTTACGTTGAGCTTCTCGCTCGAAGCGCCCGGCACGCGGAAGGTGGCGTTGTCGATGGGCTCGATCGACACCTCGGGCGCGTGCTCTACCTGCGGAACCCACTCATAGGGCGCACGGTAGGCGCGGTAGACCATGTTGGAGCTAAAGCCGGGCGCCGGTGCCTTGAAGTAGGGGCTCAGATACTCCCAGACAATCTCGTGCTTGGGCGTGACCTCGATCAGATGACCGTCGGAGCCCTCAGTGATAAGCGTGTTGCCGTTGGGCAGACGCTGGGCAGAGCTGATGAACGGCGAGTAGAAGCGACTGCCGTCGGCAAAGGGGAGCCAGCCGGCTTCGAGCGGGGTGTACTGCCACGTGACCTCGAGCGTGATGGGGTTGAACTGCAGAATGCGCGAGTAGTCGCGGTGGACGGCGTTGGTGCCGTCGGGCGCGATGGCGTTGGGCGCGTCGTATCCCGCGGCACCGCCGTTATCGAAGACCAACAGGTCGCCCTCGCCGGGAAGGCCCTTGGGGATCATATGAAAGTGATGCTGGCCGATAATCCAGCCGATCTTTTTCTCGGCATCGCTGCCGTCGAAGCGCGGGCCGAGTTTCCAGACGATCTTGCCCGTCTTTTTGGAGATGATGGCCAAGATATTGGCGTTGCGGCAGTCGAGGATGAGGTTCTCGGGGGCAAAGCGCTCGTCACCGCGGTCGTACCACTTGTTGGGGCCGAGCTCCGAGACGCAGTTGATGTGCAGCCAGTCGCCGCCGGCCTCGCCGCGCATGGAGGGATTGTTGTAGAGCGACTTTTTGGCTGCCTCGTCAAAGCCGAACTCTTCAAAATGCTCCGACGCGCGCCACTCCCAGACGACCTCGCCGTCCCAGGTGACCTCGATGACCTTGTCGTCGATCAGGAGCTTGTCGCTGATCTCGGGGTGATAGCTGTTCTCGTGCGTGAGGATGATGGTGTTGCCGCCGTCCGTGCGCGGCTCTAGGCCGGGCGCATAATAGCCCACGGGCGAGCCTTCACGCTGGTAGTCGTGGTGCTGACGCGCCTGCCAGGTGGGGTCCTTGCCCTCGTCGGCCACGAGTTCGGTATGGTCCCATTTCCACACAATATTGCCGTCCCAGGCGACTTGCAACAGGTCGAGCTGGTCCTGATAGGCTGCCGCGCCGCCGCGTGCGCCCGAGGTGCCAAAGACTTGGCCGCCCGGCAGCAGCTTGTTGGGGAAGCCGCCCAGACCCGCCCAGCGGTTGACCTCGCGGCCGTTCATGTCGATGAGCAGCGCGCCGCCCGGGGTGGGGAAGATGGTGTAGCCGTTATTGGCACGCTCTTTGTCGTAGATGAGTGTGCCGGTGGGATGAATGCTCGGATAGCCCATGAGTGACTCCTGTCTGCACGGTTTCGGTTCCCGATAGTCTACAACCTACTAAACGTGTATGAATATATGGAATTGAGGTACTCGGATATCGCTTTTTCAGAATGACCCCTTGGGGATGGAGGAAACGGATTGCTCAGGGGGGTCAGTCAGACTAAGTGATCCGTTTCCCTCCGTCCCCAAGGAATCATTTGTTGCGTGCGTTACGCAATTGTTTCGAAACGGGCAGGAAACACAACGGATCGGCGATACTTCTAGTATGCCTATTCAACTGACTGTCTAACACCTAGGGGAGGATCGCGATGCAGGCAGATTCCGCTCAGCAGCAGGGCCTTTATCGCCCCGAATTCGACCACGATGCATGTGGCATCGGCGCGCTTGCCGATATCAACGGTGAGCGCCATCACCAGATTCTGGACGATGCACTGTCCATTCTGGTCAACTTGGAGCACCGCGGCGGCACGGGACTCGAGAAGAACACCGGCGACGGCGCTGGCATCCTGTTCCAGGTTCCGCATCACTTTTTCCGTAAAGAGGCTCAAAAGTGCGGCCAGATTCTGCCGGCAGAGGGCGACTATGGCGTGGCCATGCTGTTCTTCCCGCAGGACGACAAGGGCGTGGAGGATGCCCGCCGCGTGTTCGAGGAGGGCTGCGCCGAGGCCGGCGTGCCGCTGCTCTTTTGGCGCGAGGTGCCGGTCGACCCGCACGATCTGGGCGAGACGGCCCGCGCCTGCATGCCTACTATCCTGCAGGCCTTCCTGGGCCGTCCGGACGACACGCCCGCCGGCGATGCCTTTGAGCGTCGCCTGTACGTGTGCCGCCGTACCATCGAAAAGAAGGCCGACGCCGAGTTCGCCTTGCGCGACAAGATCTTCTATGTGTGCTCCATGAGCTCGCGCACTATCGTATACAAGGGCATGCTGGTCGCCACGCAGATGCGCCGCTTCTTCATCGATCTCAACGACGCCGCCGTCAAGACGGCTGTAGCGCTCGTCCACTCGCGGTACTCCACCAACACCACGCCCAGCTGGGAGCGCGCACACCCCAACCGCTTTATCATCCACAACGGCGAGATCAACACCCTCAAGGGCAACGTCAACTGGATCCGCGCCCGAGAGCCCAACCTGTACAGCCCCGTGCTGCAGCACGATCTTGAGCGCGTGATGCCCATCATCAACCGCGAGGGTTCCGACTCCGCGATTCTGGACAACGTGCTCGAGTTCCTGGTCATGAACGGTCGCCCGCTTACGCGTGCCGCGTCCATGTTGCTGCCCGAGCCGTGGGACCACAACGACAGCCTGAGTGAGGAGCGCCGCGCCTACGACGCTTACCAGTCCATGCTCATGGAGCCGTGGGATGGCCCGGCGGCCATCGCCTTTACCGACGGTCGCACGCTGGGCGCCGCCCTCGACCGTAACGGCCTGCGTCCCGCCCGCTACTATGTGACGCGCGACGGCCGCTTTATGCTGGCAAGCGAGGTGGGCACCATCGAGGTGCGCCCCGAGAACATCCTGACGAGCGGCTGCCTGGGACCGGGTCAGATGCTCGAGGTCGACTTTGCCCGTGGCCGCGTGATCTACAACGACGAGCTGCGCGCCCGTTACGCCAAGGAAAAGCCCTACCGTGATTGGATTGCCGAGGAGACGCTGACCGTCGATGCGCTCGATGGCCCTGCCGTGGCGACGCCCGCCGAGGACGCCGAGGTGCCCGCCGCCGTGCGCATGGCTAAGCTCGGGTATCACTGGGATGATGTTGACGAGGTCGTGCGTCCCATGGCCCAGCAGGGCAAGGCGCCGCTCGCCTCGATGGGCATCGATGCACCGCTGGCCTGCCTGTCCAAGAAGACGCGCTCCTTCTACGACTATTTCTATCAGCTGTTCGCTCAGGTCACGAACCCGCCCATCGACGCCCTTCGCGAGCATATGGTCACCTCGACCACGCTCTACCTGGGCAACCACGGCAACCTGCTCGAGGACTCCCGTACGGCCTGCCAGCTGGTTCGCTTGGAGCGCCCGTTGCTCAACGAGGAGGAGTTCGAGCGTATCTGCGCCATCGACCGCGTGGGCTTTAAGACCCGCCGTTTCCGTGCCGTGTACTGCCGCGATGCCGGCGAGGGCGCGCTGCAGGCTGCGCTCAAGCAGCTTGCAGAGGACGTTGAGGCTGCGGTCCGCGACGGCGTGAACATCGTGGTGTTGAGCGACCGCGCCGCGGCGGGCGAGGTGCCCGTGCCGTCGCTGCTCGCCGTGGGCTGCGTGCACAACCACCTGATCCGCGCCGGCGTGCGCACCTTTGCCGACATCGTGGTGGAGTGCGGCGACGCCGTGTCCCCGCACGACTTTGCGGCACTGGTGGGCTACTCCGCGAGCGGCATCTATCCGTACAACGCGCATGCGTGCATCCGCGATCTGGCGGCACGCGGCGACTTGGACGTGACGGCCGAGCAGGGCATCGCCAACTTCAACAAGGCTGCGACCGCCGGCATCGTCTCCATCATGTCCAAGATGGGCATCTCCACGGTGCAGAGCTACCATTCGGCGCAGATCTTCGAGGCCGTGGGCTTTACACCGGAGTTCGTCAACGCGTACTTCGCCGGCACGGTGAGCCGTGTGGGCGGTATGGGTGTCGAGGACGTCGAGCGCGAGCAAAACGAGCGCTACGACGCCGCGCTCGCTATCCTTAAGAGCCCGGCTCCCGATCAGCTGCCCACGCTGGGTCTGACCAAGTGGCGTCCGCTCGGCGGCGAGGATCACCTCATCGATCCGCAGACTGTCTACTTGCTGCAGACCGCCTGCCGTGAGGACAGCTATGACACCTTTAAGGAGTACAGCGCCCGCCTGCACCGCATCGGCCGCGCCGTGCGCCTGCGCGATCTGCTGGACTTTGATGCCAGCGGCCGCACTCCGGTGGCACTCGACGAGGTCGAGCCCGCGCTCAACATCGTCCGCCGCTTTAACACCGGCGCCATGTCGTACGGCTCCATCAGCAAAGAGGCACACGAGTGCATGGCCATCGCCATGAACCGCCTGCACGGCCGTTCCAACTCCGGCGAGGGCGGTGAGGATCCGCGTCGCGAGACCCCGCTGGCTAATGGTGACTCCAAGAACTCCGCCATCAAGCAGGTGGCAAGCGCGCGCTTTGGCGTGACGAGCCGCTACCTGTGCAGCGCCTTCGAGATTCAGATCAAGATGGCCCAGGGCGCCAAGCCCGGCGAGGGTGGCCACCTGCCCGGCAAGAAGGTCTACCCCTGGATCGCCGAGGTCCGTCAGTCCACGCCCGGCATCGGCCTGATCTCGCCTCCGCCGCACCACGACATCTACTCCATCGAGGACCTGGCAGAGCTGATCTTTGACCTTAAGAACGCCAACCCCGGCGCACGCGTGTCGGTCAAGCTGGTCAGCGAGGCCGGCGTCGGCACCATCGCCACCGGTGTGGCCAAGGGTGCTGCCGACAAGATCTTGATCAGCGGCCACAATGGCGGCTCGGGTGCCGCTGCGCGCGACTCTATCTGGCATGCGGGTCTGCCGCTGGAGCTTGGCCTTGCCGAGGCCCAGCAGACGCTGCTGCAAAACGGCCTGCGCTCACGCGTGGTGCTCGAGGCCGACGGCAAGCTCATGGACGGCACCGATGTTGCCGTCGCCTGCCTGTTGGGCGCCGAGGAGTTTGGCTTTGCGACCATGCCGCTCATCTCCATGGGCTGCCTCATGCAACGCGACTGCCAGCAGGACACCTGCCCGGCCGGTATCGCTACGCAAAACTGCCGCCTGCGTCGCGGCTTCCGCGGCACGCCCGAGCACGTTGAGCACTTTATGCTCTTTGTTGCCGAGCAGCTGCGCGAGGTCATGGCGAGCCTGGGCTTCCGCACCGTCGACGAGATGGTCGGCCATCCCGAGTGCTTGCGCCAGATCGAGGTTCCGGGTAACCGCAAAGCAAACCTGCTCGATCTGTCGCCCGTGCTGGCGAGCGCGACCTGCGAGTTCGGTGCCCATATTCCGGGCGCCGACGGCCGTCACTTCCTGCCGCAGATGGCTGCGGACAGCGAGCTCGACAAGACGCTCGACTCCACGTTGTTTGTGCCCTATACGGCCGATGCCCGCGCGCACCTGCGTCCGATTCGCTTCCGCGCCGATATCGCCAACGTCAACCGCTGCGTGGGCACCATCTTGGGCAACGCGGTGACCAAGGCACATCCCGAGGGCCTGCCCGCCGGCTCCATCACCATCGATTGCGATGGTTCGGCCGGTCAGAGCTTTGGAGCCTTCCTGCCGCGCGGCATTACGCTCAACGTGTGCGGCGACGCCAACGACTACTTTGGCAAGGGCCTTTCGGGCGGCGAGGTGTCGGTGCGCCCCAACCCGCATGCGACCTACAAGTTCGACGAGAACATCATCGTGGGCAACGTTGCGTTCTTTGGTGCCACGAGCGGCCGCGGCTTCATTAACGGTCTTGCCGGCCAGCGTTTTGCCGTGCGCAACTCCGGTGCCACGGTGGTGGTCGAGGGCTGCGGCAACCATGGCTGCGAGTACATGACGGGCGGTCTGGCGCTCATCCTGGGCGAGGTCGGGCAGAATTTTGCCGCCGGCATGACAGGCGGCGTGGCCTATGTCTTTGACCAGTACGGCACGCTCGATGCCCGCGTGAACCATGAGAGCGTTGAGCTCAAGGCCCCGACGGCCGGCGAGCTGGCGCAGATTCGCGAGCTCATCCAGGAGCACGTGGACGCGACGCAGAGCCCGCGCGGCATCAAGCTGCTCTACAGCTTCGAGACGATGAGCAAGCACTTTGTGAAGGTCATTCCGACCGAGTATGAGCGCGTGCTGGCGATTGTCGCCGCGGGCGAGGCTGCCGGCAAGACGCATGCGCAGGCTGAGGAGCTGGCGTTTGAGATTGTGACCGGTCGCGCGAGTGCCGCTGATGTCGCTCGCTTTGATGTTGCGGGCGCTGCGTCCGTGGCTGCCGGCTCTGTTGCTTCGACCAAGAAGGAGGCGTAAGTGCCATGGGTAAGCCCGGTGCTTTTCTTGATATCGATCGCGTGACCCACGAGCTGCGCCCTGTGGAGGAGCGCAGCCATGATTTTGATCCGCTGTACGTTGAGCTCGATGACGATGCACGTCGCGCCCAGGCGAGCCGCTGCATGATGTGCGGCGTGGCGTTTTGCCAGATGGGCGCGAGCTTTGGCAAGGCACGCCCGAGCGGCTGCCCGCTGCATAACCTGATTCCCGAGTGGAATGAGTTGGTGTACCGCGGCCGCTGGGACGAGGCTGCCGAGCGCCTGTCGCTCACCTCGCCCATGCCCGAGTTCACGAGTCGCGTGTGCCCGGCGCTGTGCGAGGCCGCGTGCAACCTGGGTTCGGTCGATGGCCAGCCCACGACGATCCATGACAACGAGCGTGCGATCAGCGACCATGAGTGGGCAAATGGCGGCCCGCGTCGCTTTGAGCCGGCAGGGGAGGGCGCGCCCACGGTTGCCGTGGTGGGCTCCGGTCCTGCTGGTCTGGTGGCAGCATGGGAGCTTGCGCGTCGTGGCGCCCGCGTGACGGTGTTTGAGCGCGACGATCGCCCGGGCGGTCTGCTCATGTACGGCATTCCCAACATGAAGCTCGAGAAGTCCGTGGTCGAGCGTCGCGTGGCGCTCATGCGCGAGCTGGGCATTGTGTTTGAGCTGGATGCCGATGTGAACGATCCCAAGGTTGCCGCCAAGCTCGATGACTTTGACGCCGTCGTGGTGGCTGCCGGCGCCCGTGCGCCTCGTGGTCTTTCGGCTGCGAACGTGGATGCTCCGGGCGTGGTGTACGCGGTGGACTACCTGACGGCTTCGACCGTCTCGGTGCTCGATGGCGGCAAGCCCGCGGTGAACGCGCGCGGTCTGGACGTCGTGGTCATTGGCGGCGGCGATACCGGCAACGACTGCGTGGGTACCGCCGTGCGTCAGGGCGCGCGCAGCGTGCGCCAGTTTGAGTTCTTGCCGGCTGCGCCCGATAAGCGCACGGCGAGCAACCCCTGGCCGCAGTGGCCAAACGTTAAGAAGACCGACTACGGCCAGCAGGAGGCTATCGCTGCGATGGGTGGCGAGATGCGTGCCTGGGGCGTGGATACGCTCGAGGTGCTGCTGGACAAGAAGGGTGCGGCTGCGGGTCTGCGCGTGGTCGATCTGGACTGGTCGGCGGGAAAGCCCGAGCGTATCGCGGGCTCCGAGCACGAGGTGCCGGCGCAGCTGGTACTCATCGCCTGCGGCTTTACGGGTCCCGAGCATGGCGTGTTCGATGCGGTGGGCGTGCCTGTTGCCACCGCTGGTCGTCCACTGCCGGTGATGGCTGCCGAGGGCTCGCACCTCGCGGCTCGCACGGAGGGTGTCGCCGCGGATGCCGCGCCGGTGTATGTGGCCGGTGACGCCCGCAACGGCAGCTCGCTCGTTGTGAGTGCCATGGCCGATGCCCTGGCCTGCGCTGCCGAAGTCGCCGAGGCGCTGGAGCTGTAAAGTAGTCATTCAAGAACGTCCCCAACGACTAGTCATTGGGGACGTTCTTTTTTAGTCATTGGGGACGTTCTTTTTTGTCTAGTCGTTGGGGACACTCTTTGCGAGCGATTTGCTCGTTTATCGACGTACGGGTGTTCATTTGTCGACTTCTTGGGCTGTGGTCGCCTGTTGTTTCTGTGGTGGCTGCGGGCATCTGGCTCAAATGAGCGGGTTGGCTGTCTATGTCTACCTGCAGTTTTGTTGTGGTGCGCTCATTCGGTCAAGTGCCCCGTCAAGTGTTTGGTTAGCATCTGGTTTGCGGTTGAAGGCCTATTTTGCCCGCGCTTGTCTCGGTTGCCCACCCTCCTCGTAAGCTCAAATTGAGGTCCATCAGTTTGAGGAGGATGCCATGACTGACCAAATTTATGACCGAGCAGAGCTGGCCGAAGCCGTCGGCAACGATATTGCTGACATGGCTCACTTTTGGATGCTGCGGAAGTTTCAATTCCTGGAGCCGGCGCGCGAGCAGTTCGAGATTATCGTCGATCCGTGGCTCAGCTATTGCGAGGAACCTTCTCAAAACGAAATCATGGCCTACAACATGGCGTTTACCGATTGGATGCTGTTTGAGCGCCCCTATTACCACGGCAAGACGCTGTTGGAGCTGTATGTGGACGAGCCGCCAGCGTCAATTTCTCCTGCTTCGCTCGGGCGACTTAAGCAGGTGCGTGACACGCAGTATTTCTCGCGCTTTGGCATTTTGGACAAGGATCCCGCGACTGGCATGGTCGTGCTGAAGGACACGCGCACCGACCGTCGCTTTGACGTCTACGACCCTCATATCGTGCAAAAGAAACATTGGAGCGACGGCGCGATTGCGGTACGCCTTGCCTGCGCCGACGATGTCTGGCTGACGGCGGGGCAGCTCTACCTGTATGACATCGCGCGCCTGAGCGACACGGCGGTCGACGGGCCGGGCGCGGTGCATCCCGAGGACCTACAGGACGGTTTCGACACCTCGTGCATCAGCTTCTTTTTGCGCCTGGTCCGTGACATCATGGGCGCCCAGGGGCGGTACGTGAAGTCGCTCAACATCTACGAGCAGGAGTGGGAGTAGGGGGTGGGCAGTTGTCGCCTGCCTTGCCTTCTGCCTTTCTGTCTTGATCTGTAACGTTTAGGGACAAAAAACCGGTCTACCTGTTACAGATCGAGACGAACGCTTGAGCGCCGCTGGTTTGTCTAAATCTGTAACGTTTGGGGGCCTGGAGAACGTCTAACTGTTACAGATCGAGACGTTTGTCGGCGGCGGCAACAGCGGCGATGGCCATTTCTCCGATATGGTGGTGATGGAAGTGTCTAATACCGTTTTAAAACACAAGCATACGACTCGCAACACGTTGGCGCGGAACAGGATGCTCGCGCGGCTCACGGAGGCGACTGAGCAAGGTGCACTGCTCGCAACGCATGACAATACCGAGCTCATGTGGCTGCGACGCCATGTTGGAACCGACGATATCGCGGAGCCCGAGCCGTACCTGTTCTGTTTTCAACATGATTGGGATGCGTTGACGCCGGCGGAGCGAGCGCTGCGGACTATTAAGGGCCTTGCGGAGTTTCATCCCGATTGGGCGTTTTGGGGCTATGACGCGGCGCTTTTGTGGGGTCTGGAGGTGCCGAACGATCTGCTCGGGCCGCGTTTTCTTGTTAAGACGGGTTGTTCGGTGACGTTGAGCGGCGGGTGCAGGTTGTTGCGTCCGCAGATGGCAGGCGCGTTCGATCGTGTCGATGGCGTGCGGGTGACGTCGTTTTGGCGCACGGCGGAGGATTGCTTGCTGCGTGCGCCGTTCTCCTACGGGTTGGCGATTGCCGATTCTGCGCTGCGTGCGAAAGGCGTAACACGTGGGGATTTGTGCGAGCGCCTCCGTGCCGATTGCGAGGGCAGGCGAGGGTATCGCAGAGCGCAGGTATTCGCGTCGTATGCGGACGGGTTGTCCGAAAATGGCGGCGAGTCTCGGTTCCGAGCGTTCTTTATTGCGTACGGCCTTCCGGTTCCGGAGCTGCAGGTGGAGTTTCGCGACCCGCTCGATCCGACCAGTGTGTTTCGCGTCGACTATTTTTGGCGGCTCGAAGACGGGACGTGCGTGATTGGCGAGCTCGATGGAAAGGGAAAGTATGCCCTGCAGGATGGTGGGGATCGGGAGCCGGTCGGCCCATTCGTGGCAGAACGTCAGCGGGAGTCCCATCTGACGATGCTCGGACATAAGGTACTGAGGTTTACGTTTGATGAGCTCAAGAATCCGGGGAAGCTGGCTGAAAAGATGAGACTGGCGGGCATTCCTCGGCAGGCTGAATTGGCTGAGGAGTGGAAGCGGCAGTGGTATGGGCGCTGAGGGGTGCAACTGACGCGGATGTGGTTGTTCCTGCCGAGTTTGTCTCGATCTATAACAACAAGGAGCCGTTTGGCCTCGCAAATGTTACAGATCGAGACAGAAGGTTGGCTGCCGCTAGAAGATCTCAATCTGTAACATCTAGAGGCTCAAAACCTGTCTACTTGTTACAGATTTAGACGTTTGATGACAGTGCTGGAGAATATCTCGATCTGTAACATCTAGCGGCCAAAATTCGACCCAACTGTTACAGATCGAGACATTTGGTCCACACGGCTGGAGCATCGCCGTGCTGGCCTCTCTATCCTCACATCCTCCCTTTCTCCGTTAACCGATATGTTCGACTTTAGTCGCTGCATTAGGTGATAATGGACAAATGTTCATGTTAATCGTGAGGGAGGAGCTCGATATGGCGACTACCGATCGTCCCACGTTGTTTATCAATGCGACCGTTCTGGACGGCTCGGAGCATATGGAGCCGCAGCCCGATATGGCCGTGGCCGTCGAGCGTGGCATCATCACCTGGATGGGACCGAGCGCTGTGGCCCAAGCTCCAGCGGGGGCCGAGGTCATCGACCTGGCAGGGGCGTTTCTCATGCCGGGCCTCATCAATATGCACGTGCATCTGTGCGGTTCGGGCAAGCCGGTTTCGGCGGGCGATGCGGGCGCGCTGATGAAGAAGCTCGATAATCCGGTGGGCCGCGCCATCGTTCGCCACATCCTCAAAGGCAGTGCCCAGCAACAGTTGGCAAGTGGCGTGACTACGGTGCGCGGTGCGGGTGACCCGCTGTTCGCCGACATCGCCGTGCGCAACGCTATCGACGCCGGCAAGTATCAGGGTCCGCGCCTGGTAGCGCCGGGAACGGGCGTCACGGTGCCGGGTGGTCACGGCGCGGGGCTGTTCGCGCAGGTCGCCAATACCCCCGGCGAGGCGGCCGAACAGGTGCGCGATCTGTATGCGCGCGGCGCCGACGTCATCAAGTTGTTCGTGACGGGCGGCGTGTTCGATGCGACCGAAGTGGGCGAGCCGGGCGTGCTGCGCATGCCGCTCGATGTCGCCGCGGCGGCGTGCAAGGCGGCGCACGAGGTTGGCCTTCCGGTCATGGCCCATGTCGAGAGTACCGAAGGTGTGAAGGCCGCACTTCAGGCCGGCGTCGACACAATCGAGCACGGCGCTCCGCTGACGCCTGAGATTCTGGAGCTGTACCGCGGCGCCGCGGGGACACAGCTCGAGGGACGCGCGCCGAGCGTGACCTGCACGATTAGTCCGGCGCTGCCGTTTGTGCTGCTCGATCCGGAAAAGACCCATTCGACCGACACGCAAAAGAAGAACGGCGACATCGTGTGCTCGGGCATTATCGAGAGTGCTCGTGCCGCACTGGAAGCCGGTATCAAGGTGGGCCTGGGCACGGACTCGAGCTGCCCGTTCGTGACCCAGTACGACATGTGGCGCGAGGTGGCCTATTTTGCCAAGTACGTGGGCGCGAGCAATGCCTTCGCACTGCATACAGCCACGCAGGTCAATGCCGAGCTGCTGGGGCTGGGCGGCGAGACCGGTACGATCGAGTGCGGCAAGGCCGCCGATATCCTGGTGACGCGCAAGAATCCGCTCGATGACCTATGCGCTCTGCGTGAGCCGATGCATGTGATGTGCCGTGGCGATCTGGTGTGCAAGCTCAAGGTGAAGCGCATTCCCGAGGTTGACGCCGAGCTCGACACGATTATGGCCATGCCGGCAGAAGCCCTGGCAGAGGAGCTCGCTCGCAATGGCGTAGCGTAGGTGTGACAAAGGGACGGTTCCCATGCCGCGTTCAAAAAAGCCGAGGCCTCAACACGAGGCCTCGGCTTTTTGCATTCCTATGGTGTAGCTGCTAGGAGCGCGTTTCCATCTTAGCGTGGCACTTGGGGCAGGTGACGCGGATTTTGCCCTTGCCCTTGGGGACGGACAGCATCTGGCCGCAGTTGGGGCACTTGAGGTAGGCCGTGGTCTTGCGGCCCTTCCACATCTTCTTTGCCGTGCGCTTGGCACGCTCAAAGTCTTTCTTGCTCGTTCCAGCTGCGCGCGAGGCGCTGGCCGCTGCAGTTCCGCCGCCCAGGCTGGCCACGAACTTGCCCAGGCAGGGGACGTTGGCAGTCGCGGCAACGAAGGCATCATTTTCCTTGCGGCGCGCGTCGATGTTTTTGGACAGGCCGCGCAGCACGCCGAGTGCGATTACGGCGATGGCGATCCAGCTGAGCCACTGGATACGGGCCATCGATCCGACCATCGCGAAAATAATTCCTATGAAGCCCAGCACGATGGTGAGTTCGTCGGCGCCGTTGCGACCCTTCATAAAGTCATTCATGCGAATTGCCTTTCGTTCGATATGCTGCACGCCTTTATACCCCTTTTGGTGCATTGGGGACGGGTTAATCTGCACCAAGGTGGTGCAAACGTACCTGTCCCCCTTGCACCAATTACTTGGCGAGCTTCTCGACGACGCGTTCGATCTCGGCGAGCTTGGCGGCTTTGAGCTCCTCGTCGCCCGATTCGATGGCCGACGCGACGCATCCCTCGATGTGAGCCTTGAGCACATCGGCGTTGATGCGGGCGATGAGCGCCTGCGTGGCCATGAGCTGCGTGGAGATGTCGACGCAATAGCGGTCCTCCTCCACCATTCGCAGGATGCCATCGATCTGACCGCGTGCCGTCTTGAGCATGCGGGTCACCGATTTGTGGTCTGCCATCATGGCGGGTCCTCGTTTCTGGTCGATGGGGTCGAATGCCTCTGGTGGCTGCTACGCGGCGGTTACGGACAGGGCATGGAACTTCTCGCCCGCACCCTCGACGGCGGCGGCGAGCTGCTCGGCGGTCACGGTGTCGGCGCACTCTACCTGGACGGTCTGGGTCTCGTGATCGGCGTCGGCATCGGTCACGCCTGCTACGCTGAGCAGCGCGGTCTCGACAGTAGCGTCGCAGTGGCCGCACATGAGGCCGGAAGTCTTGATTGTGTAACGCATGGGTGTACTCCTTATCGATTGAGATTATCTGACAGTTTAGTCGTGAACAGCGTCATCTTAAAGGTGCGCTGAGGTGCCCGAGATTGCCCCGAAAGAGGAGCGAAGCGTACTTGGGTACGCGAGCGACGGTTTGAGGGACAAGGTCGGGTGCATCAATGCGCCGTCTTAGGCTTAAAGGATTTCAGGCGCAGAGCGTTGCTTACGACGCACACGCTCGACAGGCTCATGGCCGCGGCGCCAAACATCGGCGAGAGCTGCCAGCCGGTGAGGGGGAAGAACACACCCGCGGCGAGTGGAATGCCGATGCCGTTGTAGAACAGCGCCCAGAACAGATCCTGCTTGATGTTGCGAATCGTGGCGCGCGAAAGCTCGATGGCGTGGGCGACGTCCATGAGGTCGCTGCGCATGAGCACCACGTCGGCGCCCTCCTTGGCGATGTCGGCGCCGGTGCCGATAGCGAGGCCAACGTCGGCGCGCGCCAGGGCGGGGGAGTCGTTGATGCCGTCGCCCACCATGGCGACCTTGCTGCCCGCATCCTGCAGTTCGCGCACGTGGCGTTCCTTGTCGGCGGGAAGAACGTCGGCGATAACCTGCTCGCTGGTAAGTCCCACGCGGCGGGCGATGGCCTCGGCCGTCACGCGGTTGTCGCCGGTGAGCATGCGCACATCGACGCCGAGCGAGCGCAGCGCGGTAACGGCCTCGGCACTTGTCTCCTTAACCTCGTCGGCCACGGCGACGATACCGGCAAGCTCACCGTTTTTGGCAAAGAACAGCGGCGTCTTGCCCTCGGCGGCAAATCGCTCCGCAAGTCCTGCGGGCACGGTGATACCCAGCTCGCTCATCAGGCGCACGTTGCCGGCTGCGATGACATTCTGCCCCTCGCGTGCCGTAACACCTCGCCCGGGCACGGCGGCAAAGTCCTCGACCATGCGTGCGACGATTCCGCGCGTCTCGCACTCGGCCATAATCGCCTCGGCCAGTGGGTGTTCGCTCTTGCGTTCCAGCGCGGCGGCCAGCTTGAGCAGCGCCTTTTCGCTCATGGCGGGCGAGCCGTCGGCACGCGTGGCCACCACGATATCGGTCACAGCCGGTTTGCCGCGGGTGACGGTGCCGGTCTTATCGAGCACCACGGTGCCCACGTTGCGCAGATTCTCCAGCGCCTCGGCGCTCTTAAACAGAATGCCCATCTCGGCGCCCTTGCCGGTGCCAACCATAATGGCGACGGGCGTGGCCAGGCCCAGCGCGCACGGGCAGCTGATCACCAGCACGGCCACGGCGGAGGTGAGCGCCTCGTTTACGCTGCCGGTCAGCGCCATCCACGCCACAAAGGTCACGGCCGAGATCGCAAACACCACGGGCACAAACACGCCGGCGACCTTATCGGCCATGCGGGCGATGGGCGCCTTGGTGGCGTTGGCGTCCTCGACGAGCTGGATGATCTTGGCGAGCGACGTGTCAGCGCCCACGCGCGTGGCGCGGAAGGTAAACGAGCCCGTGCGGTTGACCGTGGCCGCGTTGACAGTGTCGCCGGCGGTCTTTTCCACGGGTATGGACTCGCCGGTGAGCGCGCTCTCGTCCACGGCCGAGCTACCCTCGAGTACCACGCCGTCGACAGGGATAGACTCGCCGGGGCGCACGCGCAGCACCTGGCCGGGAAGAATGGCGTCGACGTCCACAGCGGTCTCGGTGCCGTCGTCGGCCACGATGGTCGCGGTCTTGGGCGCCAGGTCAATGAGCGCCTCGATGGCTCCGCCGGTTTTGGATTTGCTGCGCGTCTCGAGGTATTTGCCCACGGTGACGAGCGACAGGATCGTGCCCGCACTCTCAAAATACAGGTTGTCCATGCCCGTCATCATGGCCTCGTGGACCTGACCTGTGGCCAGCTGGTCGGCCATGATAAACATGGCGTAGAGCGACCAGGCAATGGAAGCGGTGGCACCGACGGCGATGAGGGCGTCCATGGTGGGTGCGCCGTGCACGAGCGACTTGAAGCCGTTGGTAAAGTACGCATCGTTGACGTAGACGATGGGGATGAGCAAGACGAGCTCGGTGAGCGCCAGCGTCATGCTGTGGGTGTGGTCGGTGAAGACGCCGGGCAGCGGCCAGCCGAGCATGTGCCCCATTCCTATGTAGAACAGCGGGATGAGGAAGATGATCGAGATGATGAGTCGGGTGCGCATGGCGGAAGCGGTGGCCTCCAGCTTTTTGGTAGGTGACTCCATATGGGTGGCGCCGGACCTGGCTTGTGCGCTGCCGTTTGAGTTGGCGGCATCGGTGCCCGTACTGACGGGCGAGGCCGAATAGCCCGCGCGGTCGACGGCGGTGCAGATATCGTCGGGGGAGACCTGCGCGGGGTCATAGTCGACCATCATGGAACCGGCGAGCAGGTTGACCGCGACGCTTTGGACGCCGTCGAGCTTGCTGACGGCGCGGTCCACATGCGCCTGGCAAGCGGCGCATGTCATGCCGCCCACGTCAAACTTATCTTGAGCCATGGCTTCTCCTTTCTGTAGTTCGGTGTTGGAATTGTTAACCTGCCGATACTATACACCCATACCCCCTGGGGGTGTCCAGTTCAGAAAGAAATGTATGACATTTCGCTACAGAAGGAGACTGACTGCCGGGCTATCGCTGTCCAGCCATTCATCTCAATCTGTAACATCTAGCAGGGAAAATGACCTCTAACTGTTACAGATCGAGATTTTGTATTGTGAGGTTTTGGTTTGTCTCGATCTGTAACAGCAAGACCGGTTTTTGGGCTCCAGGTGTTACAGATTGAGACGAACCTTCGGCAAAAAAACTTAATGTCTCAATCTGTAACATCTAGCACCAAATATGACCTCTAACTGTTACAGATCGAGACAAACCGTCCGCGGTCAACTCAAATGTCTTGATCTGTAACATCTAGAGAGGTTTTAGACCCCTTACTGTTACAGATTAAGATGTTGTCTCGCGGGGTTGGGGTTTGTCTCGTTCTGTAACATCTAGACCTGTGTCTGCCGAGCTAGTGTTACAGATCGAGACAATTGCCGGGGAGGGGTTCCGTCACGGCAAGACGCCCGCCGCCTAGATACAGAATCCGGGGATCACGCAGGTTCGCTTCTTGGGGCTGTCCGCAGGCGTTGCGTACGTAAAGACGTCGCCGTCGTGCCCCACGCGATTTATATAGAGTGTGCCTTCGCTCTCCGATGTGTCGGGACTCACCGTTCGTTCCCACCAACAGATGTCCTTGCCCTTCCACTGGCGAACCAACGTCTCGTTCGTGGTATACGGACTTACCTTGAGCTCGCGGAAGAGTTGGTACTCCTTGCCCTCGCCGTTGTAGACGTCTGCCAGGTAGTGAAAGTCCTCGGCAAACGAATCGGGCGGTTGCGTACCACACAGCTCGACCATGGCGGGCAGCCAAAGGGTTGCGGACAACTCGCTCAGACACGATGCGCTTCTGGCGGCGCCAACGTTATTCGAGATCTTTTTGACAGACTTGATGAGCGCGCGCAACTCGTTGGGCAGCAGCTTAAGGCCGTCGCTGTCGAGCCATTCCCGCAGCTCGCAATCTGCCCAGCCGGCGCTCGGCGGTTCAGCCGCGGCGTCGCGTTCGGCAATGCCGGCATCGAACATAAACGTCAGTCCGGCCTTGCCCGTTCCGTCCAGAAGCTCGTCGTGGCGGATGCCCACGAGTTGTGCGCCGACGTGCAGCCCGTTGGTGAGCCTCACGCGCTTGGTGCACGGATAGGGGATATGCCCATCGGCATCGAGCAGATGATAGCGCTTGGCAATCTCGCGTGCCTCGCTACGGGTCCCGGCGGCCTTAATCTTAAGCGAAATCTCCTGCAGCTGATCCCAGGTGTAGTCGTCAAGAGAGCTGCGGATGCCGTCCAGGTAGTCGGGGATGCCAAAGCCACGGGTCGCCGCGCCAATGACGCCGAGCCCCGCAACGACTGCAACGACGCCGCCGATAATAAAGCGACGGCGGGTCATGGCATCGTGACGGGCCTGCTCCAGGATCTCTCGTGCGCGCTCGCCGGCGACGTCGACCTTAAGGTGCGTACCGGAGTCGATGTCGATTACGGCGTCATTGCCCGCGCCCCCGCGGTCCTCAGATTCTGCAGCGGGGAGGTATGTCGAGAGCGCCTCGAGCATCTGCTGCTCGGTAGGGCGATCGCCCTGTTCGACCGAGATACCTTTCATGATGATCTGGACGAGCGCCTCGTCGTCATTGCATCGCGGCTCGAGCGGTACCGGCTTGGTCTTGGTCTTTATGAGGTAGAACGAGCCGGTTGCCGCGGCACCCGTCGACTTAACATCGAACGGTTTGCGACCGCTGTAGAGCTGGTACAGAATGCTCGAAAGCGCATAGGCGTCGATCGCGGGCGAGCGGCGAAGGGCCGCAATGCCTTCGATATCCTGCGTGAGCATCTCGGGCGCGGCGTATGCGGGCGTGGCAAAGCGCCAGATGTCGGCGCGCCGGGTGATCGTGTCGTCGCCGAGTGCCATGGTCGCGGAGCCCATGTCGATGAGGCAGGGGTCAAAGGAGCAATCGGCAATCTGCTGCTCAAGCGTTCGGCTGGTGGTGCGGAACATGATATTGGCAGGCGAAAGGTCGCGATGGACGACCGGATTCACGAGGCCTTGGGTCATCAAGAGCGCGCGAAGCACGGCGTTTCCGACGGCGGCGACCATCTGGGTGGTCAGCCCGCCCGAGGCGTCGTGCGGAAGCAGAGGCAGCGCCTGCTTGAGCGAGGTGCCCTCGACCCACTCCATGAGGATAAGCGGGTCGTCCTCGCACGATCCGTAGCCATAGACGCGCGGAAATCCGCGCAGGTGCGAGACGGTACACAGATGACGGTACTCCTCGAACAGCGCGGCGGTGTTGGCCAGGTGCGCGGCCGATTGCTCGGCGGAGCGGTCGGGGGCTTGGCCGGAAAGGATGGCGTTGTCCTTGAGTAGCTTGACGGCAAAGACCTCGCCGCTCGTGTTGGTCGCGCGCAGTACGTGCCCGATGTTGCCGTTGTTGCGACGGGTCGTTTGAAGAATAAGCGTCATAAACCGACGCTTGGCGTCGTCCTCGGCGCTGGGGTTGACTGCCACGGCGGTATCGAACGTGTCGAGATGGATGAGTTTGTCGCCATAGGCGCTATCGGTAGTATCCATGGCGTTCCTTTGTCTGGCATGGTTTGCCGCGCGTATACGTGGGCAGTGCGGATATCGATAAAGTACTATGATAGCCGCGCTGACCACGTATACCGCTGAGTATTGTCGTTTACGACGCAGAAGGTAGAAGACGAAAGACGGACGGCGACCGTCTTTCGATCGCCGTCCGCGCTAGTCCACAATGACAAGGAATGTCGTGTAGAGACCCAGATGGAGCCTGTCGCTGTTTTCGATTGCCACCGGGGGATAGATCTTGCCGGGTTCGCGTTGGTCGCGCGGCGGCTCAATCACAATATCGCCGTCGCCCGCGCCCGATTCGAGCACTGTGCCGTTGGTCGACCCAAGGCCCTGGGCGTACCAGTGTCCACCTTCGAGCCAAATGCGGAGATGCTCGCGCGATGCGTCGGCGCCTACATCGGTGATGCTGGGCGAGGTTTTGGGCAAGGACCCAATTACCGTGCCGCGCGGATCGCGTGTGAGGGGATGGATTTGCATGTCGGCGCAGTTGTCGGCATGGGTTCTGAGCAGACCGAGGTTGGGGGCGACAGCGTGCGGCTGCTCCAGGCTGCTCATAAAGCCACGTCCGACGGTAGTTTCGGTGGTGCCAAAGTGCCCGCCTGTCTTGCTGTCGCAAAAGCGCTCGACGGTGGCCACGCCTTGGATGGGGTCGGCGAGCGCCCCCGTTGCCACAAAGAGCATAAGGTAAAGCGTACTCTTCTCGCGCACGGCATTGCCGTCAAAGTTGTCGATGTGATTGAGGGCATTTGCATATAGGCGGCTGTCCAGCTTGTAGCTGGCGAGAGCCGACATCATTTCGTTGGCGGCCGGGCCGCGATAGTGCTCGGCGATTGCCTGATAGGCGGACTCGTCGCCGCCGAGCTTGCTGCAGATTGCCGCGGAAAGATTGAGCGTGGTGACGGCAAAGTCGCTGTAGATGGCGGGCGCGCACTGGTCAGGCTCGCGATGGACGATGTAACGGGTGAGATACGAGCGGTTGGAAGAGCATTTCTCGAGCAGGGTACTGCCGAGATAAGAGTTTCCATTGATGAGCATTCGGGCGATCTCGAGATGTTTAAGACCGCCGAACGAGCGAATATCGTTATAGAGGACCGAGCAAGGCGTCTCTGCTGCCACGGATACCTCCTTTGATTGCTTCCTAGCCAATAAGGCGATAGGAATTAATGGCCCCCGGTGGGCGACGTATTAAATGGCTGCGCAACATGTAGCGTAACCAAAGCAACATTATAGGCCACATGTTCGAAATTGCAGGAAGACCGAGAGATTTGGTTTGGACTGGACGGAAATCCCCCCTCTGTCTTGATCTATAACAATTAGGACCGATTTTACTCGGTAACTGTTACAGATTGAGACGTTTGTGAACCGTGCCGACCGTTTGTCTCGATCTGTAACACGTAGAGGAAGATTTGCCCTGTAGATGTTACAGATTGAGACAATCGGCCGGGCCCACCTCGGGCCCGCCCCGTCCGCCTCGTCATCTGTGGTTTACGTGGGGGCATACGGAGTACGGGTATACTAACCGGCGGCGAATCTGCTCCATCGCTTAGGGCCGCTGCGTCTGGACGGCGCGTGATAGGGCTGCCAAAGCGATCGCCAGCGTGCTGAGCAACGTCCTCTCTGTGCGCACCTGTTTTTGTATGTATTAGCGCACTACCAAGCACGCCCGCGCGGCCGCATGCCGCGCCCATTGCGCGTGCAGAAAAGGAACAACAACATATGCGTAATTCTGTATCCGACGTCACGGACGCCGAGATTCTGGACGAGACCCGCGAGACCATGACCCAGGCTGCCTTCGATGCCGCCGATGAGGCCAATGCTGCCCAGGCCGTCGAGTCCACTACTGAGAGCCTGCCCGCCTTTGACGAGCTGGGGCTTTCGGACGAGATGCTTCGTGCCATCGAGAACCTGGGCTACACGGCGCCCACGCCTGTCCAGGCTGGCTCCATCCCCGTGGTGCTCGAGGGCCGCGACCTGCTTGCCGCCGCTCAGACTGGTACCGGCAAGACGGCCGCCTTTTTGCTGCCGACCATGAACAGCCTGGAGCACATCGCTCCGCCCAAGCCCGTGCGTGAGCGCGGCGGTCGCAACCGTCGTCGCGGTGCTAAAAAGCCCGAGGGCAACGGCCGTGGCCCTGTGATGCTCGTCATCACCCCCACGCGTGAGCTTGCTCAGCAAATCGACGAGGTCGCGAGCAGAATCGCCGACGTCACCGGTCATGTCGCCGTGACCGTCGTGGGCGGCGTGAGCTACAAGCCGCAGACTGCTGCCCTCAAGTACGGCTGCGACATCCTGGTCGCCACGCCGGGCCGCCTGGTCGATCTGATCGAGCAGGGTGCCTGCCACCTGGACGAGGTCAAGGTGCTGGTGCTCGACGAGGCCGACCGCATGCTCGACATGGGCTTTTTGCCCGCCGTCCGCCGCATTGTGCGCGAGACGCCGGCCGAGCGTCAGACGCTGCTGTTCTCGGCCACGCTCGACGAGGAGGCCGTGGGCGAGATCACCGACCTGGTGAGCGACCCGGCCCGCGTGGAGATCGCGCCCGCCACGTCGACCGCCGACACCGTCGACCAGTTTGTGTTCCCGGTGTCCATCGAGGCCAAGAACAACCTGCTGCCCGAGTTCCTCAAAAAGGAGGGCCCGGAGCGTACTATCGTCTTTATGCGCACCAAGCACCGCGCCGACAGCTGCTGCCGTCGTCTGGAGCGTAAGGGCATCAAGGCCGCCGCGATTCACGGCAACCGCAGCCAGGCGCAGCGCGAGCGTGCACTTTCGGCCTTCCGCGACGGCACCGTCGACGTACTGGTGGCGACCGATGTTCTCGCCCGCGGCATCGACATTAGCGACGTGCGCTACGTCGTGAACTTTGACGTACCGGCCGAGCCGACCGACTATATCCACCGCATTGGCCGTACGGGCCGCGCCGGCGAGCTAGGCTGGGCCATCACGTTTGTGACTGAGCAGGACGTCGATGAGTTCTACGAGATCGAGAAGCTCATGGACAAGACGGCCGACATCTACGAGGCCGGCGACCTGCATGTGGGTCCCAACCCGCCCGCCGTTGACCCCGAGCGCGACCCTGCGGCCTTTAAGGTGAAGAAGAAGACCAAGCGCGGCAAGTCCAAGAGCAAGAGGAAGCTTGAGCAGGCACGTCGCGACGGCAAGCGCAACGGCGATGACTACGGCGATGTGGCCGGTCGTTCCAACCGTGGTCGCGGCGACGGCGAGCGTCCGAGCCGTCCCAAGCGCGGCGGCAAGACCCGCGTGCGCGAGGGCGTTCAGGCTCGCGTGGACGAGGCTGTTGAGAGCGTGGCTCGCGAGGTAGCTGCCGAGGAGCGTGCCGGTGCTGCTGCCGTCGAGCAGGCCCCGCGCGGCAACCGTGCCGAGCGTCGTGCCAAGCAGTTCCAGGGCGAGGCACATCGCCGTCGCCGCGAGGACGAGGACCGTGGCGGCCGCCGTCGTGTCGAGCGCGAGGACGAGGGCGGCGGCAAGCGCGGTGCGGGCGACCGCCGTCGTTCCGGTCGTGATGACGAGCGCGGTGGCCGTGGCGAGCGTCGCGGCGGCGAGGGTCGCGGTGAGCGAGGTGCCCGTGGCGGTGAGTCCCGCGGCGGCAAGCGCTTTGACGAGCGCGGAGGCCGCGAGAGCGGCCGCGGTGGCGAGCGTCGCGAGGGCGCTCGTGGCAAAGGTGGCCGCAGCGGCGCCGGTCGTTCGAATGAGTCGCGCGATCGTCGCGACCCGCGTGCCAGCCGCGATCGTCGCGATGACTGGCGCAACTACGACGACACCCGCGAGGAGCGCCGTGGCGGCTATCGCGGCGGGCGTGGCGGCAACCAGGCCGGCTCCCGCGGCGGTCGTGCCGGCGGTCGCGATAACCGTGGCAGCTATGGCAACAGCCGTGGCGGCAAGCGCGGTGGCAGCTCCCGTCGTCCCGGCGACGGCGGCGGCAAGCGCAAGTAGCATACGCGTCGCCCGCTAGGGCGAGGCGAACCAAGGGCCCCGAGCAACTACGCTTGGGGCCCTTTTTGGTGCAAAGGGGTCAGAGCAAGGAGTGTCCCTGAGTGCCGGCAGAAAAGGATCGTCCCTAAGTGCCGCATAGATACCGTTTATCGGAGAAAAAATACCGTTCACCGGTCATAATGATTATTCTGGCTTTGCTGTTGCCTACAATAACTCCCGTAAAAAGAAATGCGGAAGGTTACCGAGTCCCTCGGACGTGGGCCTAACCAAAGTCTTTGAACGGGTGTGTCTCTATGGACGCATTCGTTTGATTTTGGTTGGGCTATATATATGAAGGGACATGCCACCATGGGTTTCTTTTCTCGCCTTATGGGGGACTCGGATGAGCAGAAGACTGCAACCTCCGAGTTCGAAATCCTCGCTCCCGTTTCCGGCGAGCTTGTTCATCTAGAAAAAACCAATGACCCCGCTTTTAGCAGCCGTGCAGTGGGCGATGGTGTTGCCGTGGTTCCCCAAGAGGGAACGGTGTGCGCTCCTGTTTCCGGCACCGTCGCGGCGCTGTTTCCGACTGAGCACGCGCTGGGCATCATGTCTGACGACAGCTCTGCTCAGGTGATGCTGCATATCGGAATCGACACTGTTAAGCTTGAGGGCAAGGGCTTCCATGCGCTTGTTGCCCAGGGTGACCATGTCGACGCGGGCCAGCCCCTCGTCGAGGTCGATTTCGACGCGGTCCGCGCCGCCGGCTTCGATCCCACGGTCTTCATTATCGTGTGCGAGCGTTCGGAGAACTCGACTCTTCGAGAGCATGCTTCCGGCCCTGTTGCTGTTAAAGAGCCTGTCATCTGGCTTTCCGAATAAATTCTTGTGGTGGGTACCGTGGTTATCAAGCGAGTTTTTAACAACAACGTCGCAATGGTCACTTCGGACGATGGCTCCGAGCTCATCGTCATCGGTCGAGGCCTCTGCTTTGGCCGTCATGCCGGCGATTCCATCGACGAGGCATCGGTCGAAAAGACCTACGCGTTGCAGGAGGGCACTTCTCAGGATTCGCGTACGATTGACCGCTTGGCACATCTTCTAGAGTCCATCCCCACCGTCAACCTCGTGATTTCCGAGGACATCGTTCAGATGCTTCGTCGAGAGCTCAATGTCGATATCAATGACAAGATCCTCATCGCTCTCGCAGACCATATCAGCCTTGCTTTGGAGCGCGAGCGCAAAGGCGTTCCCTGCGAGAACCCGCTGCTGCTCGAGATACAGCAGTTCTATCGCAAGGAGTACGCGCTAGCTGGCCGTGCGCTGCAGATTGTCAAGGAGTATATGGGCATCCAGATGAGCGAAGAAGAGCAGGGTTTTATTACGCTGCATATCGTCAACGCCACCATGCCGCAACGCTCCGACCGTCTCATCATCTCGGTCCAGCTTGTTCGCGACGTACTCGCGATTGTTTCCGATCGTTACACTGCGACCCTCGACGACACCTCGTTGCCCTATGAGCGTTTCGTCCGCCACCTGCAGTTTTTCGCACAGCGGGCGCTTGACCCCGCGGCCGGGCAGATCAATGACGATGCGCTGTTCCGAATCGATGAAACTAAGTATCCGTGCGCGTTCTCGTGCGCGGACGCCATAGCCGCCCACTTGTCGTCTACCTATAACGTTGTCGTTACCGATGCCGAGAAGAGTTATCTCGCATATCACATTGTTAACCTGCTTGGAGAACCTGGTCTCTAGGCATAACGTGCCCACACATCGATTGATATAAGGCAAGGCTCACGGTCTTGTCCAGGGCACACCTATCTCAATTTGCGGAAAAGGAAGGGAAGTACCGTTATGACCGCAAAAAAGAAGTTCAATTTCAAAGCGCCGTTGGAGGTGTTCGCGAAGTCGATCGTCCAGCCGATGATGTATCTCTCGGTTGCCGGCATTTTGCTCATCGTGGGCATCATTCTGACCAACAAGACCATCTGCGCCGTGATCCCTGTGCTGGGCTCCGGTCCGTTCCAGCTCGTGGGCGCCGTTGTCTATCAGTCGCTGATGTTTATCATCAACAACCTCTCGATTCTGTTCTGCGTGGGCATCGCCGGCGCCATGGCAAAGAAGAACAAGGGTCATGCTTCTCTGATCGCCCTGATGTCGTTTTTCCTGTTCCTGCAAGCTAACACCATCGTGCTCAACGCTACCGGCTCTCTTGCCGATGCGAGCGGCATGCTCGGCCTAACCGGAACCGGCCAGGCCACCGTTATGGGCATTCAGGTGCTCGATACCGGCGTGTTTGGCGGCATCATTCTTGGTTGCATCACCGGTGCCGTGTTCAACAAGTACTCGAACAAGCAGTTCCCCATTGCCCTTTCGATGTTCTCGGGCGTTCGCTTTCCGTTCCTGATCATGATCATCATTTCCTGGATCATGGGTGCTGGCTTCTGCATCGTTTGGCCTCCGGTTCAGGGTGCTATCTCCTCCGTTGCCGGCATCATTAAGGAGTCGGGCAACATCGGTCTGTTCATTTACGGCATGCTCAACAAGCTGCTCGTTCCCACCGGTCTGCACCACCTCATCTACACCCCGTTCCAGTTCTCCGATGTGGGTGGCACCCTTACGCTGGGCGATCAGGTTATCGCCGGCGCCTACCCCATCCGTGTTGCCGAGATGGCAATGACGGGCCAGCCCTTCTCCGATAGCACCTACTTCAACAGCTACACCTTCAACAACCTGTGGCCCTACATCGGTATCGGTCTCGCCTTTATCTTCACCGCTTACAAGGGGAACAAGGATAAGACCAAGGCCGTTATCATCCCGCTGATCATCACCGCCGTGCTCTCCTGTGTCACCGAGCCCATGGACTTCCTCTTTGTCTTTGCCGCTCCCGTGCTCTTTGTCGTTCACTCGGTTCTTTCCGGTATCTTCCTGGTTCTGCTCAAGGTCCTCTCCGTGCCCGCTTCGACTGCAGGCGGCATCATCAACATCGTGGTCTCCAACCTGGTCCTGGGTGTCGATAAGACCAACTGGCCGGTTATGCTGGTGCTTGGAGTCGTCAACGCCGCGCTGTACTTCTTCCTCTTCACCTTCCTCATCAAGAAGCTCAACCTCCACACGCCTGGCCGCGAGGAGGAGTCCGAGCTCGCTGAGTCCGTTGCCGAGGGCGAGGCTGCCGCGTCTGTCGCGGTGAAGCAGGGCGCTGTTGCCGCAGCTCCCGAAGAGGGCGTCGATGCGGGCATTGCCGACCTGGTCGCAGGTCTTGGCGGCAAGGACAACATCGAGGAGCTCGAGAACTGCTTTACGCGTCTTCGCGTGAACGTTAAGAACCCGGACCTCATCGATGAGAACCTCATCAACCACGTGCCCAACAGCGGCATCAACCGCAACGGCAACAATATCCAGATCATCTTTGGCATGAAGGTCGCCGAGATGCGCGACAAGGTCGAGAACGCAATTGAGAAGGAGCAGTAAACAATGATCATTACTCTGTGTGGTGGCGGATCCACCTTTACCCCCGGCATCGTCAAGTCCATCGCCCTGCGCAAGGACGAGCTCGACGTTGACGAGATTCGCCTGTACGACATCAACGAGGAGCGCCAGCGCAAGATCGGCGTGCTCGTGGACTGGATTTTGCACGAGGACCTCGGCCTGGACATCAAGCTCACGGTGACCACCGACAAAAAGACGGCTTTTACCGACGCGAGCTTCGTATTTGCCCAGATGCGCGTGGGCGGCTACACCATGCGCGAGCAGGACGAGAAGATTCCGTTGCGCCACGGCTGCGTGGGTCAGGAGACCTGCGGTTGCGGCGGCCTTGCCTATGGCATGCGCACCATCTTCCCCATGGTCGAGCTGATCGATGACGTTGAGAAGTACGCTAAGAAGGACTACTGGATTCTCAATTACTCCAACCCTGCCGCCATCGTCTCCGAGGGCTGCCGTGTGCTGCGCCCCAACGCTCGTATTATCAACATCTGCGACATGCCGATCGCGATCATCGACGTGGTTTGCGCCGCGCTCGATATCGACAAGAAGGACGTTGAGTACGATTACTTTGGCCTCAACCACTTTGGTTGGTTTACCTCGATTCGCCACAAGGGTGAGGAGGTGCTCCCGCAGCTGCGCGAGTACATCAAGGAGCATGAGATCCTGCTGCCCGATTCGTACCTCAAGGGCATGAGCTCGCTGATGTCCAAGAAGCCCGAGGAGGCCGCCGACGAGCACCCCGAGCAGAACCGCCACACCAAGGGCAGCTGGTACTACGTCTGGAAGGGCGAGTACGAGATCATGGAGTGCTTCCCGGAGTACCTGCCCAACACGTATCTGAACTACTACCTGCAGCAGAAGGAGTTCGTCGAGCATTCCAACCCCGAGCGCACCCGTGCGAATGAGGTTGAGGAGACGCGCGAGAAGAACCTCTTTGAGGGCATCGACCACTACGAGAAGACGGGCGAGATCGACGAGAGCACGTTCTATGCGGGCAGCCACGGTGACTGGATTGCCGACCTGGCTATCGCTCTGAAGAACGACACCAAGCAGCGCTTCCTGGTCATTTGCGAGAACAAGGGCGCTATCCCCAACATGCCCTACGACGCCATGGTCGAGCTGCCTGCCTACATTGGCAAGAACGGCCCCGAGGTCATCAGCCGCGACAACATCCCGCTGTTCCAGCAGGGCCTCATGATGCAGCAGCTGAACTCCGAGAAGCTCGTGGTCGAGGCCACGATCGAGGGTTCGTACGAGAAGGCGCTCAAGGCCTTTACGCTCAACAAGACCGTGCCTTCGATGAAGGTCGCCAAGGAGGTCCTCGACGACATGATCGAGGCTAACAAGGGTTACTGGCCCAAGCTTAGCTAAAGACAGAAGGTCGCTGGCACAAAAGAGCCGCTGACCGCATGCCTGGAGCAATGTCCCGTCCACGTGATTGCGTGGGCGGGGCATTGCCGTTTTGCGCAAAGGGTTGATATGGGGGCGGGCAGCGCCGTCGCGTCGAGATCGCTCGAGCCCTGCTGTGCCCAGGCGACGCGGTGATTCTGGACGAGCCCTTTACCGGTCTAGATACCGCTGCGCGCGACGCATGCGCCGAGGTCGTGCTCGACTTGCTCGACGGCCGCATGCTGCTGCTTGCCACGCACGATGCCGCTGACGCTCGGGCTCTCAATATCTCGGACATCATCACGCTCTAAATACTCACTCAGCAACAAAATGATTCGTTTTTTCTCCGTCCCCATGGGGTCGGGTATGGTATTCTATCTGCGGGGTAATACTTAGAAATACCAAGTAATACCAACGCCGTAGAAACAAACTCCAGATGCGGGCCAATCGGGTTGCCTTCACAGCCCGTCGCCCAGCCGCGTGGCCCGCATCTATCCGCATCACCGTCGTTTCAAAAAGGAAGCGCCATGGCAGAACACATGACCCCGGTTGTCGCGAAGGTCTTGCCCGAGGAAAAGGCGGCCTTCGCGGCGGCAACCCAGCTCGTGGGTACCACGCCGTCCAACGCCATCCGCATGTTTATCGCCGCGTTCAATCGCTGCGGCACCTTCCCGTTCGACATCTCGCCCAACGGGGCTTTTGGCAAAGACTGTCCCCAACAGCTAGTCGTTGAAGAACGTCCCTAATGACTAGTCGTTGGGGACGTTCTTAAATGACTACCTGTCGGGAGGAGGTTGGCATGCTCAATGCGATGATTTGGGCGCTTGCCTGTTTTGGCGTTGTCGCGGCAGATATTGCCCTGAGCGCGGTTCTGTTTTCAGTTCTCGATGCCGTGTCGGTGCTGACGGGCTATCCGATCGACAATCTCGATATCCAATGGTTCCAGGCTGCCGCTCAGACGGCGTCGTTTTTGATGGCGCTGCTGTGGTGGCGTTATCTGTGGCCGCGCTCGTTTATGGCGCGCTGGCAGGGCGAGCGCCCGCTTAGCGGGGGAGCGCGTGGGGCGTGGAAACGCATCACCTGCGTTATCGTGATCGGCCTGGCCCTGCAGGTGGTCGTTGGCTACGTGACCGACGCCGTGCTGTCGCTGTTGCCTGATGCCGCGGCCGATTACAGCGAACTTGTCGAGGAGACGGGCATGGGCGATACGAGCTATCTGGCCGTCCTGACCACGGTGCTTGGCGCTCCGTTTTGCGAGGAACTGCTGGTGCGCGGCATCATTTTTGAGTTTTCGCTCCGAGCGTTTAACCCGCAGTGCCGTCCGCTTTGGAAACGCCGGCGTCGCGCGCGGGCGCAGGACGGCGCCATGGTGCCTTGGGCGGCCCCAAACACGTGGGGTATCGCCGCGGCGATTGTGCTGCAGGCGGCTATCTTTGGCTTTATGCATATGAACTGGGTGCAGGGCTGCTACGCCGGCGCCGCCGGTCTGGTTTTTGGCTGGGTGCTCGTGACGACCGGAAAGCTCCGCTACACGATTCTGCTGCACTTTGTCTTTAACGCCGGATCGTACCTCATGGGCCTGATGTGGTTTGTGAACACGCCGCTCGACGTGGCGGTCACGGTTGCCATCGCCGGCTTCGTACTGGTAGAGGCAATGCGCTTGCTGCTCCGGTCGTGCATTCCTGCGCCATGCGAAACTGATCGACCTGATTATCAATGACTTTAACTAGACCGATGCGTCCTGAACGCACCTGGCGTTTCGCCGAATGCTTCTTTGAATTTTGAGTAAAAGAATGACATGTTGGAGATGCCGACTTTTCGGGCTACATACTGCACGCTGCGCTCGGTGTTATTGAGAAGATATGCCGCCTCTGTGAGCTGCTGGTTGAGCTTGATTTGCGAAAACGTTTTGCCGGTTTTTTGCTTGATCAAGCTGCTGAGATAGCTGGTGCTATAACCCGTATCGCTCGCAATGCTTTCGAGTGTGCAGTCGCCGTAGCTTCGCTCAATATGATTCAGAATCGACACGATGCGTTCGTCCGACATGATCGCCTGGTTATCAGTTGCGGAGCGTCGGTACAGTCCTCGAATGAGAACAAGGAATAGGCTGACGGCGAGGTGCCTCATGAGTTCATTGGAATAGGCATCTTTAAAGTGATATTCGATAAAGAGCATCTCGATGAGGCGTCGCGCATGTCGGGCGTATTCCTCTGGAAGAATGAGATATTTTCGGGCCTCGCGATTTTTGGACACAAAATCAAATAGAAGATTCGTTAATGGTGACGCGCCGGGTAGCTGGCTCAGGAACAACGAATCGAACATTTCTTTTTTGAAGACGATTGAGATGACGATATCATGCTCGCCCTTAACGTATGGAACACTTCTGACTACGCCGGTGTTGCAAATGAGCACGTCGCCCTTTTTAAGGAGTAGTCGCCGTCCGTTGACGATAAACGTGCAGACGCCGTCGTACACGTAGTTAAGCTCCATATCCCGATTGATATGGGGAGGAATATCGGTAAAGCGCGACTCCTTGATAAGGCCCACGGGGTTTTCGTCGAGAGTTTCTTTCCAATCAAACAGATAGACCTCTTCGCCGTTAATGGTTGTGGTTTCCACCCTGTTATATCGCGGGCTGAGCTCTCCCGGATGTGTGCGATGCCACTCTTCGGTCTCGGTATGCGTATAGAGCAGCTGTTTGAGATTCGAATCCATGGGGTGCTCCAGCGGTGAACGGTAGAATCGATACCATGAACGGTATTATATCTAAAAAAATGTTATAAAGCCACGCTTTCTATGCGATATCTTATACATCTTGTTCTTCCTAGTATTGGGTTATCCGCTGGAGCATCCGATCAAGGAGGGCAAATGGGTAAGTTAAAACATGGGTTTGACTCCGACTTTTTATGGGGTGGAGCCATATCGTGCTCGCAGGCCGATGGCGCCTGGAACGAGGGCGGAAAGGGAAAGTCGACGCAGGATTGCCGATGGCTGGATGGCACCTGGACTCATGACCAGATTGAGGATAAGCATCAAAACAACCCCTTCTGCCATGACGAACTAATGAACGCTCTCGCAGATGATGGTGTTGAGTTCTACCCGTTTAGGCGCGGTAACGACTTCTATCATCACTACCGTGAGGACATCGCGCTTTTTGCGGAGATGGGCCTCAAGCTGTTCCGCACCTCTATTTGCTGGAGCCGAATCTATCCTAACGGAGATGATCTTGAGCCTAACCGCGAAGGCATCGAGTGGTATCGAAGCATGCTGGGTGAGTGCAAAAAGCACGGCATTAAAACCTTCGTCACCATGCTCCACTATGACATCCCGGTAAATCTTGTCACCACATATGGGGGATGGAAGAATCGCAAGACGATTGATTTCTTCGCCCGCTATGTCGAGACAATCGTTACGGAATTGGGCGATCTGGTCGATTTCTGGCTGCCTTTTAACGAGTTCAATGCAGCGCGTTTTTCTCCTTGGGACGGGGTCTGTCTGGTCAAAGACGAAGAGGGGGAGAACTTCGATCGAGCCATCTTCCAGTGTCTGCACCACGAGTTCGTTGCCAATGCGCGTGCCGTCGAGATTGTCCATCGTCTTTCGCCCGATACTCCCGTTGGCGGCATGATTGCTCGATTCTGCACGTATCCCGCCACCTGCCGTCCCGAAGATAACATGCAGGCTATTCACGACGACCAGTATTCCAACTGGTTCTATACGGATGTGATGGCTCGTGGAAAATACCCCGCTTATATGAATCGCTATTTCGACGCGTGCGATATCGAGATTCAAATGGAGCCGGGCGATGAAGAGCTCATCGCCCGCAACACTGTCGACTTCCTGGCCTTCTCGTACTACTTTTCCCAGGTATCCACCTGCGATCAGGGATGGGAGAAGACTGCGGGAAATCTGGTCATGGCAAACAAGAACCCTTATCTCGAGACGAGTGAGTGGGGCTGGCAGCTCGATCCCATTGGCCTGAGGGTTACCCTTAACCAGATGTATGACCGCTATGGGCTGCCCCTGTATATCGCCGAGAACGGCCTCGGCACATCTGATGTAGTCGAGGAGGATGGCAGCATCCACGACGAGTATCGAATCGATTATTTGCGCCAGCACATAAAGTGCCTTAAGGAAGCAGTGATCGATGGCGTTGACGTGCGCGGATACATGATCTGGGGATTCATTGACCTTGTTGCCTGCGGTCCTCTTACGATGGACAAGCGCTACGGGCTTATCTATGTCGATCTGGATAATTGCGGCAACGGCACTGCGGAGCGCTCGCGTAAAGACTCTTTCTATTGGTATCAGAAATGTATCGCCACTAATGGCGAGGATCTTGGGTAGGAGTGATTGTTGTGGCAGACAAGAAGGAACTGGCCGCTCGTGTCCTCGAGCTCGTGGGCGGCGCCGATAACGTTGTTATGGCAACGCACTGCATTACAAGGCTCAGATTCAACCTGAAGGACGATAGCAAGGCAGACCTGGAGGCCCTTAAGACGCTTGACGGCGCCTTGGGCGCGCAGGTTAAAGACGGGCAGTGGCAGGTTATCATCGGCGCCAGCGTGGGGTCGGTATATGACGAATTGGAGCCCATGCTAGGCGACAGGATGGGTGGCGAGGTCTCCGCCGACGCCGAGCAGCCTGAGCTCCAAAAAGGTTCGGCTCGCGTATTCGATATCATCACCGGCATCTTCTCCGCTATTATTCCCGCACTGGTGGCGGGAGGCATCGTAAAGGGAATCCTGGCTGCTATCGCGGCTTTTGGAATCGACACGGGTGCCGGCGACTTTGCGATATTCAATATGATTTCGGATATCCCGTTCTACTTCTTGCCGTTTTTGCTGGCAATGTCTACAGCTGATAAGTTCCGAGTCAACCGTTCGCTTGCGCTTTGTGTTGCCGGATCGCTGATGTACCCGACCATTGTCAACGCTGTCGGTACGGGCGAGACGCCTCTTGCGCTGTTCGGTTTTGCGGTGCCGATTTTTAGCTACACCGATTCCGTGTTCCCGGTTATCTTTGGCGTCATTGGCTTGTCTTTTGTATATCGCGCGATCGACAAAGTCGTGCCGGATCTTTTTAAGCTCGTTGTCGTTCCGGCGCTCTCCCTTGCTATCGTGATTCCCGTCAACCTGTTTGTGCTCGCTCCGATTGGTGCCTGGTGCGGTCTTGGTCTTGCCAACGGTATCGTTTGGCTATTCTCGACGTTAGGCCCCGTTGCCGGTTTTCTGCTGGGCTTCTTTATGCCGCTTATCGTGCTCTTCGGCATGCATCAGTCAACGAGCCCTATCCAGATTTCCAATATTGCAACGCTTGGGTATGACTATCTGCTCCCGATCTCTTTCTGCCATAACCTCGCCGAAAGCGGTGCGTCTTTTGGTGCAGCCCTGCGCATGACCGACGAAAAGCTCAAGTCCGCTGCAATGACGTGCGCCTTCTCAGCATTTATGGGAATTTCCGAGCCCGCCTTGTTTACCGTTCAGGTTCCTAACAGGACTCCGCTTATCGCTGCGATGATCGCGGATGGCATTGGCGGTGCGCTTACCGTTGTTCTCGGCGCAAAGTGCTTCGGCTTTGTTATGCCCGGCATTACTTCGTTGCCCGTTTATGCCGATCCAAGCGGCAATCCCATGAACTTGATCATGATTGTCGTCTGCATCGCTTTGACTTGGGTTATCTCTGCGGCGCTCTCGTTTGCGCTCTATGGTCGTTTCGACAAAAAGTAACGACGTTTTGAGATAGACAATATTAATCGGCCGCTCGTCGGGGAATCGTTCTGCGACGCCCCGGCGAGCGGCATTTTATTGGTGGGGCGTGTCGTGTGGCTTATAGGACAAAATGTGTGTCTGCTTTAGGGGCATCGGCGCAGGTCGATGCCCCTTTTTTAGCCGTTTAAATTCCGTGCCCGCTTTTAACCGCTCGGACAGAATGTGTGTCCGGTTGCCTATCGTTCCCGCTGGTAGATACCCTTTTCCGGAACCCTTAAATACCCTTTCGGAAGAGGTGTCCATGAAGGTCGTTTATTGCCCCTACTGCGGCGGTCGGACCAAGCGCAACGGCAGGACCTCATCGGGGTCCCAGCGGTGGAGGTGCACGGCCTGCGGCGCGTCGACGACGCTGAGGTACGACGACACGGCGGCGAGGCTCGAGGAGTTCCTCGGGTGGCTCCTCTCGAAGGGCTCGCAGGCCGCGATGCCGGGCGGCGGGCGGTCCTTCAGGCGCAGGACGGCCGAGTTCTGGGGGGGGTCTGGCCCATGCCCGTCCCCGACGGCGAGCTCCACCGCGTGCTCTACGTCGACGGGATCTGGGTCGCGCGCGACCTCGTCGTGCTCATATGCTGCGGCGGCGAGAGGGTGGTCTCCTGGTACATGGCAAGGTCGGAGAACTCGAGGGCGTGGTCGGCCCTCATGGCGCCGATCCCGGCGCCCGAGGTGGTCGTCACCGACGGCGGGAGCGGGTTCGCCAGGGCCGTGCGCGAGACCTGGCCGCGCACCAGGGTCCAGAGGTGCGCCTTCCACGCCTTCTCGCAGGTCAGGCGCTACACGACGACGCGGCCGAAGCTGCAGGCGGGGCGCGAGCTCTACCTCATCGCGCGCGACCTCATGGGCATCGAGGCGCTGCACCAGGCGGAGCTCTGGGTCGAGCGCTACCTCGACTGGTGCGGGTTCTGGGCCGACTTCCTGGAGGACAGGACCGTGGTGGATGGCAGGAGGGTCTACACCCACGAGAGGCTGAGGCGGGCGCGCTCGTCGCTGTCGTCGCTGGTGTCGGCGGGGACGCTGTTCACCTACCTCGACCCCGCCCTTGCCAAGGCCGGCCCGCTGCCGTCGACCAACAACATGATCGAGGGAGGGGTGAACTCGCAGCCGGGGGCCGTCCTGCGCAACCACCGGGGGCTGACGTCCGTCAAGCGCGTTAAGGCGGTGTTCTGGTGGTGCCACGCTCATTCGGGGGACGCGAGGACGGCGCGCGAGAAGCTCGCCACGATGCCGACCGACGCGGACATCGACTTCCTGTTCAGCGTCTACTCCGCCTCGCCGTCGCGCGAGGACGGAGGGCCGGAGTGGGGCGACAGGGCCGTGTGGGAGGACCTCCACCACAGGGACCCGTACCCGTTCTGGCTGGATTAATGGATGGAAACGGATGTTCTATCGGGACACACATTTTGTCCTATAAGCCTGTCGTGTCGCCAACGGCGGCATGCCGCCTCGCCGCGCTAGTTGCGTCTGCCGCCTCCGTTGGCGCCCTGTCGTCCCTGGGCCGCGCGATTGCGGCCTGCGGTGTTCTGTGCGCGCGACATGCCGCCGTGGCCCTTGCTGCCCTTGGGCCCCTTGCCAGCGCCGCCGCCATGCGGTTTGCCGCCCTTCTTGCCGGTGCCATGCCCACCGCCGGCAGACGTCTCGCCCGGGCGCGGCGGCACGGGACGGATCAGGCAATGCTTGGTGTAGCCAATCAGGTCGCGACGGCCGGCCTTTTCCAGTGCCTCGCGCACGAGCTTATAGTTCTCGGGCTTGCGATATTGGATGAGCGCGCGCTGCATGGCCTTTTCGTGCGGGTCGCGCGCCACGTAGATCGGCTGCATGGTGCGTGGGTCCACGCCGGTGTAGTACATGCAGGTCGACATGGTGGACGGGGTGGGGTAGAAGTCCTGCACCTGCTCGGGCATGTAGCCCATGTCGCGCACGGCCTCGGCAAGGTCCACAGCTTCCTTCATCGTTGAACCGGGATGGCTCGAGATCAGATACGGCACCACGTACTGCTTGAGTCCGTATTCGCGGTTCAGGCGTTCAAATTTACGGCAGAACGCGTCGTAGACGGCGCGGCTCGGCTTGCCCATCACGGACAGCACCGCGTCGCTCACGTGCTCGGGCGCTACGCGCAGCTGGCCCGAGACATGGTGCTCCAGCAGCTCGCGCAAAAACTCGTCCGAGGCGTCGGCCATGGTGTAGTCAAAGCGGATGCCGCTGCGGACAAAGACCTTCTTGACGCCCGGCAGCTGGCGCAGGTCGCGCAGCAACTGCGTGTAGCCGCTCTCGTCGACCACCATGTTCTTGCACACACTCGGCCACAGGCAGCGCTTGTTCTTGCACACGCCGTGCTTGAGCTGTTTGTCGCAGGCAGGGCGGCTAAAGTTTGCCGTCGGTCCGCCCACGTCGTTGATGTAGCCCTTAAACTCGGGATCGTGCGTGAGCAGCTCGGCCTCGCGCATGATCGAATCGTGGCTGCGCATCTGCAGCACGCGGCCCTGGTGGAAGGTGAGGGCGCAAAACGAGCACTCGCCAAAGCACCCGCGGTTGGAGCTGATCGAAAACTTGATCTCGGCAAAGGCCGGCACGCCGCCTGCGGCATCGTAGTCGGGATGCCAATCGCGTGCGTAGGGGAGTTCTGCCACCTCGTCCATCTCGTCGGTGGTGAGCGTCGCCGACGGCGGGTTCTGCACCACATAGACGCCGTTGGGGTAGGGCTCTACCAGGCGGTGTCCGGTGATGGGGTCCATGTTCTGCTGCTGCACGTTAAAGCTGCGCGCGTAGTTGAGCTTGTCGGCGGCAAGGTCGTCCCAGCTGGGCAGCAGGTCGTAGTCGTAGACCTCGTCGAGTGAGCTGGTGCGGTAGACGGTGCCGTTGATATAGGTGATCTGATCGACGGGCAGTCCCGCGTCGAGCGCGTCGGCGATCTCGACAATCGCGTGCTCGCCCATGCCGTAGATGAGGATGTTGGCGCCCGAGTCGAGCAACACCGAGCGCTTGAGCTTGTCCTGCCAGTAGTCGTAGTGGGCCAGACGGCGTAGGCTCGCCTCGATGCCGCCGATAATGATGGGAGCGTCCTTGAACGTCTGACGGATGAGGTTGCCGTAGACCGTGACGGCTCGATTGGGGCGGTGCCCCTCCTCGCCACCGGGGGTGTAGGCGTCGGTGTGGCGGCGGTGCTTGTTCACCGAATAGTGGTTGACCATGGAGTCCATGTTGCCGGCGCTGACGAGAAAGCCCAGGCGCGGCTTGCCAAGCACGGTGATACTGGCGGGGTCGGTCCAGTCGGGTTGGCAGATGATACCCACCTTGTAGCCGTGCGCGTCGAGGACGCGGCTGATGATTGCCATGCCAAAACTGGGGTGGTCCACATAGGCGTCGCCACAGATGTAGACAAAGTCGCACTGGTCCCAGCCGCGTGCATCCATGTCGGCGCGGCTGACGGGGAGGAACTTGTCGCGGCCCGGGCGCCAGGGGCGGACAGGCGCTGCCGGGGTATGCGCGGGGCGCGAGCCCTGGGCCTTGCCGCCACGCTTTTGCTGCTGGCCGCGCTGGGCATGCTTGCCGTGCTGGTTGTTCTGAGCGTCCTGGGGCTTTTTTGCCACGATTCCTCCCGTTGTCAGTATGCTGCTCGTAATTGTAACCAGTCTTTTTGGGACGGGGCTAAAAAGACTGGTGGAGTACACGAGCTGGCGGATCGGCACGTCGATGCGGACGCGGTGCCGCGCCCGCCGTTTGTTTCCAGACTGTGTATCTGCGCGTTGGGGGACCCGTCTCGCGTGCGCGCCATGTTGTCAATGGGTTACAGTATGAACGGCGGCTATGTCTCCGCCAACGCACGAGAGAGTCGCCAACAAGGAGGATGCACGACGATGCAGCGTGCCAAACAGATATCGGAGTCTCTTGAGCTGGGCATCATCTTGGCGCTCGCCGGTGGCTTTATGGATGTGTATTCCTACATCGGCCGCGACCATGTTTTTGCCAACGCGCAGACGGGCAACATCCTGCTTGTGGGCGTGAGCATCTCGGAGGGCAACTGGGCGCTGGCGGGACGCTATTTCTTCCCCGTGGTGTCGTTTGCCGTGGGCATTATGCTTGCCGACCTGGTGCACGAGCGGTTTGGCAGTGTGATTCACTGGCGCCAGGTGACGGTGTTTTTTGAAGCCGTTATCTTGCTGGGCGTGAGCTTTATCCCGGGCGGCGATTTCAACCTGCTCGCCAACTGCCTCACTTCGTTTGCCTGCGGCATGCAAGTCGAGAGCTTCCGCAAGATCCACGGTCACGGCATCGCTACGACCATGTGCATCGGCAACTTGCGCAACGCGCTGCAAAACGTGGACGATTACATCATCACCCACAAGCGCGGCTTTTTGGAAAACGGCCTGCTGTACTTTGGCGTGATTTTTACCTTTGTGTTTGGCGCCGTGCTGGGCAACTGGTGTATTGAGCACATGGGCCTGCACGCCATCGTCGTGGCGAGCGTGCTGCTGTTTATCGCGTTTGCCATCATGTTCATCGACCGCGAGCGCGACTTGCGTTTTCGCTGGAAGGTTGCGGCCGAGGCTTGGAAAGAGGGCTGTCGAAGGTAACCGAACGCGGCAAAGGGGTTGTCCCTTTGCCGCTGTATTTTTCATCTTCTGTTGAAACGCTTTAACAATTTTGACGTTCTCACGTGATTTTTGTTTCAAAAGCGTTAGTATGGGACTCATAGCGTGGGGCGTAATGGGTGCCCCGCACACGATGGGAGGCTATCAATGGCTAATCGTTTCGTTCTCAACACTATTTCTTACCATGGCTCCGGCGCCATCAAGGAAATTCCCGGCGAGCTCCAGCGTCGCGGCTACAAGAAGATCTTCGTCTGCTCCGATCCCGATCTGGTCAAGTTTGGCGTTACCGCTAAGGTGACCGACGAGCTCGACGCCGCCGGCATCGCTTGGAGTCTCTACTCCGAGATCAAGCCCAACCCCACCATCCAGAACGTCAAGGACGGCGTCGAGGCCTTCAAGGCCGCCGAGGCTGACGCTATCGTGGCCATCGGTGGCGGCTCCTCTATGGACACTGCCAAGGCTATCGGCATCATCATCAACAACCCCGAGTTTGCCGATGTCCGTAGCCTCGAGGGCGTTGCTCCCACCAAGAACCACGCCGTGTTCACCATCGCCGTGCCGACGACCGCCGGTACCGCCGCCGAGGTGACCATCAACTACGTCATCACCGACCCCGAGAAGGTCCGCAAGTTCGTGTGCGTCGACACCAACGACGCCCCCGAGGTCGCCGTCGTCGACCCCGACATGATGGCTTCTATGCCTGCCGGCCTCACCGCCGCTACCGGCATGGACGCCCTGACCCACGCCATCGAAGGCTACACCACCAAGGGCGCCTGGGAGCTCTCCGACATGTTCCACTTTGAGGCCATCAAGCTGATCAGCGAGAACCTGCGCGACTCCGTCGCCGAGGCCAAGTCCGGCAAGCCCGGCTCCGGCCGTGAGGGCATGGCCCTTGGTCAGTATGTCGCCGGCATGGGCTTCTCCAACGTTGGCCTGGGCATCGACCACGCCATGGCTCACACCCTGTCTGCTCACTACGACACCCCGCACGGCGTCGCTTGCGCCATGCTGCTGCCGATCGCCATGGAGTTCAACAAGCCGGTTTGCACCGAGCGCCTGGCCAAGGTCGCCGTCGCCATGGGCGTTGACACCACGGGCATGAGCACCGACGAGGCCGCCGACGCCGCCATCGCCGCCGTCAAGCAGCTCTCCGCCGACGTGAACATCCCGCACGTCTGCGAGGCCATGAAGGCCGACGAGATCGAGGTCCTGGCCAAGGACGCCATGGCCGACGCCTGCTTCCCGGGTAACCCGCGCGAGGCGACGCTCGACGACGTCATCGAGCTCTTCAAGAAGATCTGCCCGGCTGCCTAACTTGGTTCGGCGGGCCCCTGCCCGTTAGCCCCACAATCGTCCTCGGACATGTCGGAAGCCCCCGCTGCGCACTTCGTGCGGCGGGGGCTTCCTCCGTCCTGCGGAAAGATTCTGGGGCTAACGGGCAGGGGC
>CWGT01000057.1_pt1 | contig 106583 bp, 97 predicted proteins | sample 705021 | NCBI WGS metagenome assembly CWGT01 (sample SAMEA3735911, study PRJEB9488) | human gut metagenome | biome: ENVO:mammalia-associated habitat; material: ENVO:feces | place: Malawi | collected 2009-02-27 | reverse complement strand
CCTACCTTTCTTTCGGGCCTTACTGGCCGAATCTCTCAGCGCCCCTCCGTAACGGGCACTGCTTGCTGACAGCTCTAGTTATATCCAAATTCCACTCGCAATTCCACATCGCCCCCGAACGGTCAACAAAGTACGATGAACGGTATATCACATGTGATTCCCCCATGATGTACTTCGGCGTTCTAAAGTAGATTTTCTAAGGTAAACGCTCTTTTTTCTCAAAAATCATTCGCAATGACAACTCCAATCTTTCGATTAATAATTGCATATCTACAACGCTTTTATGTATATAAATGACGCTTGTTCGTGTTACTGTCTGTCTTCGATGATATTCAGCTACCTATCATTCTTATTCACATATGCTCACCTGTTGAGTGAGGATATAGACCGTTTTTCACAACGCGACGGGCGTCAGCTCTATGGCTTGTCAGCGTAAGAAATAGGTAAAGATACCGTTCACGCGATACGTCCGTGCCATAGGTCGACTAAATTGAGACAATAGTGAATAGTGTTAGGCTACCGTCCCCTGTGGGGACTGAACGGACAGATGCATATGCCGAGCAAAATCGAAAAGAAGCAAGCCGCCGCAAAGCTGCGCAAACCGCCGCGGGACTTCTCGTACACGCAAAACCGAGAGCTCAGCTGGCTGCGCTTTGACAACCGCGTGCTCGACGAAGCTTTCGATGAGACCGTTCCGCTGTTCGAGCGTCTAAAGTTCGTGTCGATTTTCGAGTCTAACCTCGACGAATTTCTCATGGTGCGCGTGGGCGGCCTGTCCGATCTGGCAGAGCTCAAAATACAGCCTGTCGACAACAAGAGCAATATGACCGCCTCCGAACAGGTCGATGCTGTCATGGCCGAAATGCCTGGGCTCCTTACCCGATGGGAGTCCATCTTCAAGAGCATCGAGGGCAAGCTCGACACCCTGGGCGTTCACCGCGCCCGCATCGATTCGCTTACGCCCGAGGAGCGCACCTTTGTAGCCCGTTACTTTCAGGCCTACGTGTCGCCGGTCATCTCGCCGTTGGTGATCGACCCGCGCCACCCCTTCCCCAACCTGCGCAACGGTGCGCTCTACCTGGCTTGCGGCCTGGACGGCGTCACCGACGAGGAGAGCCTGCTGGGCCTGATCGAGATTCCCGCCTCGATGAACCGCGTGGTCGAGATCCCCTCGCCCACCGGCACCTACTCCTACATCTTGCTCGAGGACGTCATCCTCGCCTGCCTGGATAGCTGCTTTGGCTCTTATAAGCCGCTGGATCGCGCGCTCATCCGCGTCACCCGCAACGCCGACATCGATCCGGACGGCGAGGGCGTCGAAGAGGAAGAGGACTACCGCCAGCACATGAAGCGCATTCTCAAGAAGCGCCTGCGTCTGCAGCCGGTCGTGCTCGCAGTCTCGGGGTCGCTCGAGAAGGCGACGCTCAAGACCATCCGCAAGGCGCTCGAGCTTTCGCGCCGCTCTGTCTTTACCTGCGATATTCCGCTCGACCTAGGCTACGTCTTTGGCATTGAGGGCAAGATTCCCGAGCATCTGCGCAACGAGCTGCTCTTTACGCCGTTTAAGCCGCAGCCCAACCCCAACATCGACATGACCCGCTCCATCCGCGAGCAGGTGCTGCAGCACGACAAGCTGCTCTTTTATCCCTATGAGGCCATGAATCCGTTCTTGGACCTGGTGCACGAGGCCGCCTATGACCCCGAGTGCATCTCGTTGCGCATCACGCTCTACCGCGTGGCCAAGCAGAGCCGCCTGTGCGAGTCGCTGATCGATGCCGCCGAGAACGGCAAAGAGGTCACGGTGCTCATGGAGCTCCGCGCGCGCTTCGACGAGCAGAACAACATCGAGTGGGCCGAGCGCCTGGAAGAAGCGGGCTGCACCGTTATCTATGGCTCCGAGGGCTTTAAATGCCACTCAAAGATCTGCCAGCTCACCTATCGTGAGGGTATGGCGCTCACCCGCCTCACGCTGTTGGGCACCGGCAACTTTAACGAGAAGACGGCCAAGCTCTACAGCGACTTTATGCTCATGACCGCCCATCCCGGCATCGGCGAGGACGCCAACTTGTTCTTCCGCAACCTGTCGCTGGGCAACCTTCGCGGCGATTACCGATTCCTGGGCGTGGCGCCGGTCGGCCTGAAGCCGCTCATCATGCGCGGCCTGGATCGCGAGATCCAGCGCGCCCTCGCTGGCGAGCCCGCCCGTGTGTTCTTTAAGCTCAACTCGCTCACTGACCGCGAGGTCATCGACAAAATCGCCGAGGCATCGTGTGCAGGAGTCCGTGTGGACATGATCATCCGCGGCATCTCGTGCCTCAAGCCCGGCGTTCCGGGCAAGACCGAGAACGTACATGTCCGTTCTATCGTCGGACGCTTTTTGGAGCATGCGCGCGTTTACGCCTTTGGCGTGGACTCGGACATGATCTATCTGAGCTCGGCCGACATGATGACGCGCAACACCGAGCACCGCGTGGAGATCGCCTTCCCCGTGCTCGACCCCACCTGCCGCGCCATGGTGCACGAGTACATGGGCATGCAGCTGCGCGACAACGTGAAAGCCCGCAGCCTCACGAGCGACGGCACCTGGGTCCCCGTGGAGCGTGCAGAGGGCGAGAAACCCTTCAACTCGCAGGAAGCCCTGCTGGAGCGTGCCTATCGCAACGCCGAGGCCGCCGCGCAGCAGCGCGCACAGGAGAAGGAGCGTATGGTCGAAAAAGCTATTCAGGCCGAGGTTGAACATGGGGCAGTTGCCAAACCGGAAGCGGTTGCTGCTCCCCCGGTGAATGAGCCCGAGGCGGCCGCAGAGGACGGCGTGGAGAAAGCGACCGAGGCCGCTACCGCAACTCCGAAGCCCGCCGCCGAGGCAAAGCCCGCCCCTGCTCCTGAGCCGCAGCCGGCCACACCCGAGGTTCAGAAGGTCCAGGCGACCGTCATTGAGCCCGAGCCTGCACCTCAGCCCGAGCCGCAGGTCACCAAGCCCGCACCCGAGACGAGCGCCCGTCGCGATAAGCCCGCCGGCAAGACTAAGGCCATCGAGCGCCATCGCCCCGGTCGCGTGCGCATGGGCCTGGGCCTGATCGGTCTGGGTCTTAAGACGCTCATTACCGGCAAGACGAAATAGTCGTTTGTTGAAGCGGTTTGTAGAAGCGCCCCGTATTTGAGGAAAGCCTCGGATGCGGGGCGCTTTTCCCTGCTACCATGGTGCGAACAACAACGCGAATGACAGGCAGGAATATGAAGCTCACTATAGAATCGATGACCTACGGCACCGACGGGCTGGCGCACGCCGACAACGGCAAGGCCGTCTTTGTGCAGGGTGCCGTGGCAGGCGACACCGTCGAGGCCGAGGTCGTACAGGACGACAAGTCGTTCATGCGCGCCCGCACCACCGAGATTCTGGAGCCAAGCCCCGATCGCATTCAGCCTCCCTGCCCCTTCGTGGGCATCTGCGGCGGCTGCTCGTGGGGCAATCTCTCGCGCACGGCACAGCTCGCCGCCAAAGAGCAAAACCTGCGCTCCACACTCGAGCGCATCGGCAAGTTCGCTCCTGAGCAGGCAGATGAGTTGGTACAGCCCATCTGCCACACCAAGGACGACTGGGGCTACCGCAATAAAATCGAGCTCGAACCGACTGTCGTCAACGGTCGCGTGCGCCTTGGCATGCACGGTGTCGACCCCAGCAAAATCGTGACCGTCGATACGTGCCCGCTGTTCGACAAGCGCTTCCCGAAGGCGCTCAAATCGGTCGTCGGCGCACTCAACTATCTAAGCGGCAGCCATGACTTGGGCCTGGAGCGCGTGGGCATTCGCGCATCGCGCCGCACCAAGGCACTCGAAGTCGCACTCTGGACGCCCACAGGCTCTTTTCCGCGCTCGCAGGTCTCCCGCGTGCTGGCGGACGCCGTTCATCCCACGAGCATCGTGCGCGTGATGAGCAAGGGCGAAAAGAAGGCCCGCCGTGTCTCCAAGGTCGAAATGCTCGCCGGAGAGGGCTCATGGACCGAGAATATCGCCGAGGGTCAGATGCGCTTGTCTGCCCCGTCTTTTTTCCAGGTCAACACCAAGGGCGCCGAGATTTTGATTGAGCTCGTTATGGACGCACTCAATCCGCAGCAAGACGAGCTAGCCGTGGACCTGTACTGCGGCGCCGGACCCTTTACCCTTCCGCTCGCCCGCCGCTGCGATTATGTCGCCGCCGTCGAGGCCTACGGCCCGGCCGTGCGCGATCTACGCCGTAACCTGGAGATCAACAAGATCGATAACGTCGACGTCATCGGCGGCGACGCGGTGCGCGAGTTCCCCGATCAGGACGCCGATGTCCTGGTAGTCGATCCGCCGCGCGCAGGATTGGCGCCCGAGGCCGTCGACCTCATCGCGAGCACGAGTGCCCGCGATGTCGCCTACGTGAGCTGCGACCCGGCGACTCTGGCCCGCGACCTCAAGCGCTTTGTCGAGGAGGGCACCTTCTCCCCCGTCAAGATCACGCCGGTCGACCTATTCCCGCAAACCTTCCACTGCGAAACCGTCGTCCACCTCAAGCGCAACTAGACTGTTTGCCCAAGACCACGCCCGATGATTTTTCTAGGACGGGGATAAAATAATCAAATTTGTACCGATTGATTATTTTATCCCCGCCCCTTTTTAAACAATGGGAGATCGAGCGTGGCAAGCGGCGGTCTTCGGGGTATAAGACGGCTAATTGTATGCCGCCTATGAAAGGAACCCTTATGCCCAGCGTTGCCGTTCTTGCCGCCGATGGCTTTGAAACGATTGAATGCCTGACCATGGTCGATGTCATGCGTCGCGGTGGCGTGCGCGCCACGCTCGTCTCGATCATGCCCACGCGCGAGGTCGTAAGCTCGCTGCAGATTCCCGTAACTTGCGACGCACTCTTTGACGAGATCAACTTTGACGAGTATGACTGCATCGTGCTGCCCGGCGGTCTGCCCGGTGCCACCAACCTGCGCGCCGACCAGCGCGTCTGCGACGTAGTCTGCGAGTTCGCCGCGACCAAGCATGTTGCCGCCATCTGCGCCGCCCCGTTTATCCTGGGCGAGCTTGACCTGCTCAAGGGGCGCCACGCCACGTGCTTCCCCGGCTTTGAGAAGAGCTTCCCCGAGGGCGCCTATACCGGCGACAAGGTCACGCACGACGGCAACATCATCACCGCCAGCGGCATGGCCCAGTCGCTCCCCTTTGCGCTTGAGCTGCTGCGTACGCTCGCCGGCGACAAGGCTGTCGAGAAGGTTGCCGAGGGCATTCAGCTATGATTTTGGCTTCGCAATCACCGCGCCGCATCGAGTTGATGCGCGAAGCGGGCTACGACATCCGCGTCATTCCCGCTGACATCGACGAGACTCCTTTTGATGACGAGGCCCCGCTTACGCTTGTCGAGCGCTTAGCTCGCACTAAGGCTGCCGCCGTTGCCGCCGAGCACGCCGAGCCCAATGAGCTGACCATCGCGGCCGACACCATCGTCACCTTCGATGGCAAGATTTTGGGTAAGCCGGCAAGCGAGGATGAAGCCCGCACCATGCTCCACGAGCTCTCGGGGCGCACACACCAGGTCGCAACCGGCGTCTGCATCGTTAGAGCCGGAGACGCCACAGCCCCGCACGCCGCCGAGAGCCTGTCGTTTGTCGATGTGACCGACGTGACGTTCTATGAGCTCACCGACGAGCAGATTGAGCGCTACGTCGCCTCAGGCGAGCCCATGGACAAAGCCGGCGCCTACGGCATCCAGGGTGTCGGCGGGCGCATGCTCGTACATGATATTTCGGGCGACTTCTACAACGTGGTGGGCCTGCCCATCGCTCGCGTCGCGCGCGCGATTCAAAAACTATCATAATTGCATCTGGCGCTGGGTATCCCCCAGCGCCTACAATTTCGGCGTACCGTACGGATCCCGACCGGGCATAAGGCCCGGCGGAAAACCGATAGGAGTAAAACATGGATACACTGCTTGAGGCCATTGACGTTTGCGATGTCGATGGCTTTTGCTTTGGCAACTATACGGACGAGGAGGCCGGCACCGGTTGCACCGTAATCGTGGCACCCGAGGGCGCCACCGGCGGTGTTGACGTTCGCGGCGGTGCCCCGGCATCGCGCGAGACCGACCTGCTGCGTCCCGAGAACACCGTGGACAAGGTCCACGCCGTCTGCCTTTCGGGTGGATCGGCCTTTGGTCTGGAGGCCGCAAGCGGCGTCGCCCGCGAGCTCGAGAGCCGCGGCATCGGCCTTCCCGTCGGCCCCACGCAGGTGCCCATCGTGTGCTCCAGCTGCATCTTCGACCTCGCCTTTGGCGACGCCACCGTACGCCCCGACATTGAGGCTGGCATCTCCGCCGTGCGCGAGGCGCTCGACAACACCCCCACCACGCTCGAGCAGGGCAATGTAGGCGCCGGCACCGGTGCCACCGTGGGCAAGCTCATGGGCCCCGCCACCTGCATGAAGGCCGGCCTTGGCGCTGCCGCCGTGGCACTCGGCCCTGTTAAGGTGGGTGCCGTGGTCTCGGTCAACGCCTGCGGCAATGTCGTCGACCCCTTCACCGGCGAATGGGTCGCTGGTATGCGCGCTGCAGCAGATAGCGACCAGATCGTCGACATGGAGCTCGCAGCCTTTGCCGCCGCCGGCTCCATGCAAATGCCGCTCGACCGCACCAACACCACCATCAGCTGCATCGTCACCAACGTGGAGCTCACCAAGGCTCAGGCCACCAAGGTCTCCCAGATGGCAGCAGACGCCTATGCGCACACCATCCGCCCCACACACACCACCAACGACGGCGACACCATCTACACCCTCGCCAGCGGCAAACTAGACACTCAGACAAGCGCCGCCGTGCCCCTGGACCTGCTGGGTATGCTCGCCGTAAGGGCCCTACAGACCGCCATCGTCAACGGAGCAAAAAACGCCAAAACCTCCCACGGTGTTCCCGGCGCCGCGAAGTAATCTCACTCGACCGTCGGTCGGAGGCGGGCGGGCGTTACGTTTGCTGCTCTACAGTCCTATGCAAGACGAAGGCCACATTAAGTGGCCTTCTTTGCATGCGGAACTCGCGACAAACGTAACGCCCGCCCGCCTCCGGCCGACTACCAACCAAAATCTTTTCAGCCCAGGCCCCTGTGTACCGCGCGTCGAAGATCATCAAATTCAACTTGCTGACATAAAGCGAGACATAGCAGAGGACCCCTGGTCCTTAACTTGATACGAGTTCCGCACGCAAAGGAGGCGCCAGTGGCGCCTCCGTCTTGCGCAGGACTGTTCGAAGTAGCAAGTTAAGGACCAGGGGTCCCCGTTACCCGAGCGCTTCTGTGCTAGTTGAATTTGAAGATCTTTGAGGCAAGATGGTATAGGCCGAGTGTGGTTTTGTCTCCGGCCCGTCCACGCAGGTTGGTAAAGAATCCGATCACGCCGTAGCGAGCGCGACGATACATGCGCTCGTCGTATGCCTTCAGGTCCTTCCACAGCGTCTTCAGGCGCTCATCGGCACAATCTTCCTCAGAAAGCTTGGTGAGCACCGAGCAAATCGCCATCATCATGGTGAAGTAGCCCATCATGTACGAACGCAGACGCGAGGACTCAACGTCCTGGTACAGGTGGAACGATTCCATCATGATACGCGTTACGCGGAACTGCTGACCCAGGCGCTTGACCATCGTGGCCTCATTGACGCTCTGGCCCTCGCGACCGATAAAGTAGCGATAGAGGTCGATGTCGGCGTAGTACATGGTCTTGCAGCGCGGCAGCGGCACGTATGCGTAGATATTATCCACGTAGAACGTGTGTGCCGGCATAGGCAGATTGGACTCGCGCAGCACATCGGTGCGATAGCACAGGCTGTGCATGAGCAGGTTCTGATCGGGACGGAAGTGTCCGATCTGGTCCCAAGAGAAAATCTTTTTGCGCGGCAGGGCAAACTTGTAGCCAATAGCGGTATGCGTGCCCTCATAAACCTTCTCGTACACGTAGTTCGAGATAAACAGGTCGACGCGCTGGTCGCGCTCCTCAAAGCCACGCAGAATCGACAGCATGGTCGAAAGCGCCGCACCGTCGAGCCAGTCGTCCGAGTCAACGACCTTGTAGTACGTACCATGCGCCTCGCGCAGGCCCGAGAGGACGGCGATACCGTGGCCGCCATTCTCCTGGTGCACCGCGCGGATGATTCCAGGATAACGGGTCTCCCACTCGTCGGCCTTGGCGGCCGTCTCGTCCTTGGAGCCGTCATCGACGATGATGATCTCGATATCGGTGGCGTAATTGCTCCCCTTCAAGATGGAGGTGATGCAATGGTCCATGTCCTTGGCGGCGTTATACGAGGGAATACCGAATGTTATGACTTTATGCATGGCAGGCGATAATCTCATCCGAAAGATCGAGGGCGGAATTGGTCACGGCGTCCATATCGTAGTAACGATACTCGGCCAGACGACCCACCGGGTGGAAGTTCGTCAGGTTCTGGACGCGCTCAAGATAGCGCTCGTAGAGTTCACGGTTCTCGGGCTCCAGGATAGCGTAGTACGGCGTCTCGCCCGAGCCGGGCGTATAGGCCTTGGAGTACTCCTTCATGATGGTGGTCTTGCCGGGCAAAACCTGACCGGTCATGTTCTTGAACTCGGTGATGCGCGTATAGTCCTCGCTCGTGGTGTAGTTGACGGTGCCCACGGGCTGGAACTGATCCATATCGAGCGTCTCGAACTTCATATCGAGCGTGCGGTACGGCAGCGCGCCCAGGTCGAGGTTGAACAGCTCGTCGAGTGGACCGGTATAGACGATCTCGCCGCCATAGACCTTGCCGTCGATCTTGACGGTTGTCTCGTCGATTTCAAAGAGGTCACGGGCGTCTACGTCACAGAATACGTCGATCAGATCGTGATCGAGCATATGCTCGAACAGCGCGGTATAGCCGCACTGCGGCATGCCCTGAAAAGGAGCCTGCGGGAAGTAGCGATCGTCATCGCCCACAAAGACGGGAACGCGGCCGGTGATCGAGGAATCGATCTGGTCGGGCGTCTGACCCCACTGCTTCATGGTGTAATGCAAGAAGACGTTCTCGTAGACGTAATCGGCGACCTCGGCAAGATCCGGGTCATTCTTCTTGCGCAGCTCCATAATGGGCACCTTGACGTCCTTGCCAAAGGTCTCCACGAGCTTCTGATACAGTTCCTCGCCGCGCTCATCGCCAAAGGCAAGCTTAAGGCTCGCATGGTTAAAGGGCACGGGCATAAGGGTACCGTTGATGTTGGCGAGCACCTTGTGCTGGTAGTCCGTCCACTTGGTAAAGCGCGACAGGAAGTTATGCACGCGCTCGTTAAAGGTATGATAGATATGCGGACCATACTCGTGGACCAGGATTCCCGCCTCATCAGTGCAGTCGTAGGCGTTGCCCGCAATGTGGCTACGGCGCTCCAAAACGGCAACACGATAGCCGATGGTTTCGGCAAGACGGCGGGCGCAAACGGCACCGGCATAACCGGCGCCGACGACGATCATGTCGTACGCACCGGCATTAAAGCCTTCAGGCAGGCCTGAGGTAATCTGCATCGATACTCCTTGTCAAAAGCCACGGGCTCGTTAGCTGGGCTTTTCTCGAACATTCTTCGAGACATATTTATCAGAGCGATTATAGCGCTAATGCGTCCTATAATGAGCTTGCCACACAAGGAAAGCTCAAGCACCACGGCGTACATTATTGAAAGGTAAACCCGCTAGCAGCGGGTTTATTCGTGTGCAGCCGGGCGCCTGGAGCTTAGCGAAACGCTTGTAAGGAGTAACATGAGCGATTTCCTAAACCGTATGAAGTCTGCCGCCAAGGCCGACCTTAAGACGATCGTCCTGCCCGAGGGCGAGGACCCGCGCACCATCGTCGCGGCCACCAAGATCATCGAGGAGGGTCTGGCAAAGATCGTCATCCTTGGCCACCCCGACGAGATCGACGTTCCCGGCGCCACCGTCATCGACCCGCGCAATTCCGAGAAGCACGAGGAGTACGCGCAGAAGTTTGCCGAGCTCCGCGCCAAGAAGGGCGTCACCATCGAGCAGGCTCGCGCCCAGGTGATGGACGCCACCTACTTTGGCACCATGATGGTCAAGATGGGCGACGCCGACGGCCTGGTCTCCGGCGCCTGCCACTCCACTGCCGACACCCTGCGCCCTGCGCTTCAGATCCTCAAGACCGCCCCGGGCACCAAGCTGGTCTCGGCCTTCTTCGTGATGTGCACCGACACCCCGCAGTTCGGTACCGACGGCACGCTGATCTTCGCCGACTGCGGCCTCAACATCAACCCGTCCTCTGACGAGCTCTCCGAGATCGCCATCGCTTCGGCTCACTCCTGGTCCACCTTCATGGGCAACGTTGAGCCGCACGTTGCCATGCTCTCCTACTCCACCATGGGCTCCGCCGGTGGCGAGGTCGCCAAGAAGGTCCAGGAGGCCGTGAAGTTCTGCAAGGAGAAGGCTCCCGAGCTCGCCATCGATGGCGACCTGCAGCTCGATGCCGCTATCGTCCCCACCGTCGCCCAGCTCAAGGCCCCCGGCTCCTCCGTCGCCGGTAAGGCCAACGTGCTCGTGTTCCCCGACCTCGAGGCAGGCAACATCGGCTACAAGCTGGTCCAGCGCTTCGCCGGCGCCGACGCTTACGGCCCCATCCTGCAGGGCATCGCCAAGCCGGTTAACGACCTGTCACGCGGCTGCTCTGCCGACGACATCGTGGGTGTCGTGGCCATCACCGCCGTCCAGGCTCAGATGGCTGAGTAGCGGACGTATCCCCTCGGGACCCTACAGGGTAAACCTCTGAAAACGTCCTCGGACATGCATGAAGCCCCCGCTGCGCACTACGTGCGGCGGGGGCTTCATGCGTCCTGCGGAATGTTTTCAGAGGTTTACCCTGTAGGGTCCCTGCCGCCACGTGGCAATCAGGGCATCTGGGGTGGACGGCGGCTTGGCTACGAGCTGGGGTTGAGGATCTGAATGATTGGATGCCGTTGTTGGGAGCGCGGGCGTTGCTGGCGGTGATCACTTTGGGACCGAAATGGTGGCTGCGGTCTGATGTCTGGCCCACCGGAAAGTGAGTCCCGGTTTGGAGGCGGATTGTGGGATGTAGCTTCCGCTTGGGGGCTGTTTGGGAAACTGCGGGACGGAATTTTGCTCTATTGTGGGTTGCACTTTCCGCAACGCGCCTCAACCGGAAAGCGTGTCCCAGAATTTGCGATCAAAATGGGATGGAGTTTCCACCGTCCACCTGCCAGAAAAAAGGCCTCCGGAGCTGTTGCTCTGGAGGCCTTTCGTTTACACGCAAATGGGTGCGTTAGTTGTTCTTGGTTAGACGCTCGACGTCGTGGGCGATCATGTATTCCTCGTCGGTGGGGATGACCATGACCGTGACGGCGGAACCGGCCGCGCTGATGACCTGCGGGCCGTTGCCCACGGCTTCGCGGTTCTTGTTGTTGTCGATACGCACGCCCAGCCACTCAAAGCAGTCACAGAAGGCCTTGCGGATCGACCAGTCATTCTCGCCGATGCCGGCGGTAAAGGTAATGGTATCCACGCCCGCCATGGAGGCAATCATGGAACCGGCCTGCTGCATGGCCTTGTAGGCGAACATATCGAAGGCGAGCAGGCAGCGCTCGTCACCCTCGGAGGCGCGCGTTCGAATGTCACGGGCATCGTTGGAGATGCCCGAGATGGCAAGCAGACCGGACTGCTTGTTCATCATGTCGTCGACTTCCTGGTAGCTGTAGCCGCCCTCGCGCTGCAGGTAGCACACGGTAGCAGGATCGATGGAGCCGCAGCGGGTTCCCATCATCAGACCGTCAAGCGGCGTGAGGCCCATCGTGGTATCGCGGCAGACGCCGTCCTCGATAGCGGCAAGCGAGGCGCCGTTGCCCAGATGGCACGAGAGCAGGCGGTGGCAGCGCGAGCCCAGGATCTCCTTGGCCGTCATCCACTCGTAACGGTGGCTCGTACCGTGCGCACCGTACTTGCGCACGTGGTACTTGTCGCACACGTCCTTGGGCAGCGCGTAGGTGTAGGCGACCTCGGGCATGGTCATGTGGAACGAGGTGTCGAAGACGGCCACGTTGGGCAGCTCCGGATACTTCTCGCGGCAATACTCAATCGCCGCGGCCTCGCCGTAGTTGTGCAGCGGGGCGAGCGGGGCCACCTCAAGGATCTTAGCCATGACCTCATCGTCGACGACCGCGGAATCATCGAAGTGCCAGCCACCCTGAACGATACGGTGGCCGATGCCATCAATCGTAAAGTCGGTCTTCTCGAGCTCATCGAGCACGCGAGCGATAGCAGAGCGATGATCGGGGAAGGGCACCTCCTCGGTCTGCTTGGCGCCACCGTTCTCGGAGTGGCCAAAGATGCCCATCTCCGAGCCGATACGCTCGCAGTTGCCCTTGGCGAAAACCTCGCGGGTATCGGTATCCAAAAGCTGATATTTAAGGCTCGAGCTGCCGGCGTTGACAACAAGTACGTTCATGAGACTCCTTCGTGATTACAGTACGGTCGGCAAACCTATAAGGTGGCCGTACCCTTAATAAGAAGTTATCAGAATCCAATAAATATCTATCAAACTCTTCGCCCAAAGAGCGTAAGGGGGGGCTGAACGGCACAAGGCCATCCAGCCCCCTCCCCTTGCATCAATTACTTGGCGTTGACGATGCGCTCGACGTCGGAAGCGATCATGAACTCCTCGTCCGTGGGGATAACGAAGATCTTGACCTTGGAATCCTTGGCAGACAGGCACCAAGCGCCGTCGCCACGCAGAGCGTTGCGGGCATGATCCATCTTGACGCCCATAAAGGCCAGACGATCGGCCACGCCGGCGCGGACGGCCGGAGCGTGCTCGCCGATGCCGGCGGTAAAGACCAGGGTGTCCATGCCGCACATGGAGGTGGCCATCTCGGCGGCCTTGGCGGCAATCTTGTAGACGAACATATCGAAGGCGAGCTGGGCCTCGGGGTCGCCGGCAGCGGCGAGCTCCTCGACATTGCGGCAGTCGTTGGTCTTGCCGCCGGTCACGGCCAAAAGGCCGGACTTCTTGTTCATCATCTCGTCGACCTCGTCGAAGGTGTAGCCGCCTTCGCGCTGCAGGTAGCACACGGTAGCAGGGTCGATGGAGCCGCAGCGGGTGCCCATCATGACACCGTCGAGCGGCGTCAAGCCCATGGTGGTGTCCATGCACTTGCCGTCCTCGATGGCGCACAGGGAAGCACCGGAACCGATATGGCACACGACAACCTTGCGGGCCTCGCCGTTGGTCATCTCGGCGACCTTCTTGGAGATGTAGCGGTAGCTGGTGCCGTGGGCGCCGTACTTACGGATGTGCAGCTTGTCGCAGACGTCCTTGGGCAGGGCGTAGGTCTTGGCGACCTCGGGCATATTGAAGTGGAAAGCGGTGTCGTAGACCGTGACGTTGGGCAGGTCGGGATACTGCTCCAGGCAGTACTCGATAACGTTGGCCTCGGGGTTGTTGTGCAGCGGGGCAAGCGGAGCGACCTCGCGGATCTTGGCAAGAACGTCCGCATCGACGAGGGAGGAATCGCCGAAGTACCAACCGCCCTGAACGATACGGTGGCCGATGCCCTCAATCTTGACGCCGTTGGCCTCGAGGTCCTTCAGGACGACCTCGATGGCGACCTTGTGGTCGGGGAACTCGATGTTCTCGGTCACCTTCTTGGAACCGTTGGCAGCGTGGGTGAAGGTACCGCCGGTAAAGCAGACGCGCTCGCAGGAGCCCTTTGCGGACACCTTGTGGGACTTGGTATCGATGACCTGATACTTAAGGGTCGAAGATCCCGCGTTGACGACCAGAACGTTCATGTGTCTCCCTACTAACAGGCGGTGTGGCGCCGCCAGGTTACATACGCTTCAATAATAAACCCAAACGCCCTCGCGCTCGGGTTTATTGCGTTGATATATAAGTTATCGATGCCCGAATACTCATGTCCTTTGACTGGTAAGACGAAAGAGCGCGGGGATATACACCAAAGAAGAGGTCCCGAGTGCAACAAGCAATATGACTCGAATGCCCGCGATGCTGCTCGACGCAGCATTGAACAGATAGAAAAGGATGGCACCCACCGCCACCATCTGGCTTTGAACCGAAATCAGTGAACAGCGCATCGAAGAATCGGCAGCATTTTGAAAAATTGAGTATTTAATTGGAGCAAATAACGAGTAAGCGACCTCCTGCAGCACATAGAACACGGGTAGCAAATAGACCGGAGTAAAGGGAATCAAAAACAAAGCTGTCAATGCTAAGTGCATGATGCCGCAAATACGCGCAAAACGGCCCTTGTCGACACGAGCAATCACACTGGGCACAATAAACCCTATGGAGGCGGAGACAAGGAGCTGGATTGCAATGGTCACGCCCGAAGCGACGGCATTCATGCCGCGACCCGCAAGCAACAGTGAGAAAAAGTCTTCCAGGGCGACAAAGGCAAATGCCTGAGAACAGTCCATGATGAACGCTGACCGAAGAATGCCATTACACGCAATAGCAGCACCGATCATCTTCGGGCTAACCCCACGCTCAGGTGTCGCCACAATGCCCCCTCTTCGCATCTCAGGAATGCAGACAACGACAACCAACGTCAGCACCATTGCGATGATATCTGCCGAAAGACCAATGAGGTATGCACCGACGGACGAAATGAAACCGCCCACACAAGCGGAGATGGCATAAGAGGCATAGAAAACAAATCGCTCAACGACATTAAGCCTTACGAGCTGGTCCTGAGAGACGCTGTCAATGTAAATCGCTTCTATGGATCCGCTCACACATGCAACGGCAAAGCCTTTAAGAGCAAACGCGCCGATTAAAAGCAGAGGAGAACGGACGAGAAGCAGGGCGGCGTAATATCCAAGCATTCCCACGACGCCAACGAGACCGCTGGTCTTTCGTCCAAACCTATCAGCAATATAGCCAGTGGGAACTTCAAGGATGAACTTACTCACTTGGTAGGCAATCATCATGCTAGAAATCGCTACCATCGAAAGCCCAACGAATTCAAGGTAAACCGTCAGAAAATACAAGATGGTGCTGAAGTTCGACAGAAAAACGAACGTCATATAAAGCAAAACCGTACGGTTTTTCATGCTCCACCCTCCAAGAGTCAGCAATCTAAATCGGAATCTTGGAAAAGCATGAGGGCAAAACTGTCAGCTATGTGTTACAAGGCGTCAATAATCACTTGACGTCTCGAGGCCAATCAATCTCACGAAGCAAGATGACGCAAGAGGTGCAGAAATACCGTCTGGTGTCGATCGGTCCAGGCATTTTGTCGATAGCAAAAGTAGATGGGCAAGGTTACATCACGCGAACCTTCAATGGAGCACTCACTCACTTCTGACCCATCCGATGCGAGAGAGGACCCAGACAAACTCAATATCAATCCCCCGGCTTGAAGAAACTCAGTCTGAGCCCTGCTTCCGTATTCGACATCACGGAAGCGAAAATTGACGAGCTGGGCTTCGGGACATTGATTGATTGCATTGAGACAGGGTGACAAATTAATAGGAACAGCGAGCCTGCCGCCCAGTAACTCACGAATGGTCATAGCGTCAACAGATTGATGACCCGCTGGGCACGAAAGAACCTTGAGCTCCTTTTCACCCAAATATTTTGAAGAAAGGACGCTGTCCCGTGGTTCCTCAAACGAGATAGCCGCGTCCGAAATTCCAAGTATAAGTGATTCAAAGCATGTTGCCGTTGGCTGATGCCACACATCAAGATGAATCTGAGGGTGCGAGCTTTCAAACGAGTCGTACCAGTTTTCGGCAAAAAGGCGCCCCCGTCCGTGAAGACAGGGGGCGTAAAGACGAAAGTGGCCGTCGGGCGAGACGCCGCCGTTCCCCGATTGAGCGTACTTTTTGAGATCGTCGACTTGTGCCAGGATCACGCGTGCACGACGCGCAAATTCTCTGCCCGCCGAAGACAAAACAGCCTCCCCCGCCGATCGGTCGAGCAAAACAATCTGATACTCAGATTCCAACTTTTTGATTGCCGACGAAACGGCCTGCGGACTCACATGAACGGCGCGAGCCGCTTTACGCACGCCGCCATAGTTCGCTACCGCTTGAAGGTATTCGAGTTGGGAGAGCTGCATAGATTACTCCAAAGGCAGCCAAGTCGACGGGCTACGCGCCCTCAGATGAGGTTCTCGCCCAGGTTCTTGCCGCCGAGGACGTGCATGTGGAAGTGCATGACGGTCTGGCCGGCGTTGACGCCCTTGTTGGAGATGACGCGGAAACCGTCCTCCAGACCCTTGGCCTTGGCGACCTCCTGGACGGCGTGAGCCATGGCGCCCATGGTCTCGGCCGGCACGTTGTCGGCGATGTCTCTGTAGTGCTTCTTGGGGATCACGAGCGTGTGGATCGGCGCCTGGGGATTGAGGTCGTCGAAGGCGATGACCTGGTCGTCCTCATAGACAACGGTCGAGGGAATCTCGTGGCTGGCAATTTTGCAGAAAATGCAATCGCACATGGCTGGTTCCTTTCTCACAAACCAAGGTAGTCTTTTTGGGACGGGGCTTTTTTTGACTACTTTTTTGCAAGCGCAAACACTCGGCAAGCCATCGCGCAAGGGTAGTCAAAAAAGCCCCGTCCCAAAAAGACTACCCCAAAGTAGGCTGCGAGGTGGTTAGAACGAGAGGTTGTCGTCGGTGTTGGCGGCTTCGCCGTCGGCGAGCACATCGTTGCCGTCAACGTCCTTCAGGAGCACCGAGACCTTCTGCTCGGCATCGGACAAGCGAGTACGCAGGCTCTTGAGGAGCTCGACGCCGCGGGTATAGCTCTCGAGCGACTCCTCGAGCTCCATGTCGCCCGATTCCAGACTGCGGATGATGAGCTCCAACTCCTGCGAAGCCTGCTTGTACGTAAGCTGCTCGACCGGGGTCTTCTCTGCCATATCTGTTTCCTTTCCTAAAGGTTTATCACTATGAAACGCGGTCTATTCGACCGTATTGACCGTTGCTGCCACGTTGCCGTCTGCCATGCGCACGCGAATGGCGTCGCCGGGCTTAAAGGTCTTGGCGCTCGTAGCCACGCCGTCATCGCTATAGGCGATGGAGTAACCGCGGGCAAGCACCTTGAGCGGCGACAGGGCATCGAGCGAAGCCGCCGCACGGCCCAGATCGGACGCTGGCTTGCTGAGCATCGTGCGTCCCTGATGCTCCAGACGGGAACTCGCAAGCGTGAGCGCATGGCGCTTGCCGTCGAGTCCTGAGGTGCTTGCGATCAAGCGCTCGGGCAGGCGCTCAAAGTTGGAGTGGAAGGCCCCGACCGAGCGCGTTATGGCGCCAGACAGGCGATCGGCCGTCAAGGCGAGCTCAGACTCGCGACGCTCGACCATAAACGTGGGGTCGTTGAGGCACGGGCGGCACGCGGCTGCATCGAGCGCGTCGCCCAGACGAGCCGTATGGGCGTCCCAGGCACGACGACCGCGCTGGTCGAGCATCTCCAGATCAACCTGATTCGACCCGATCATCGATGCCATCGTGGCGCCCAGACGCTGATGGCGCGTCTCGAGCACGTCGGCCAACTCCGTCATAGCCGGCGCCACCGATTCTGCCGCTGCCGTTGGCGTGGAGGCGCGACGGTCGCTCACCATGTCGCAGATCGAAGTATCGGGCTCGTGGCCGATACCCGTCACCACGGGCACGGGACAGGCCGCCACCGCACGGGCGAGGTCTTCGTCATTGAAAGTCATAAGATCTTCGAAGGAGCCACCGCCACGCACCAGCAAGATGCAGTCCGGCGACGGTGTGATGGCGGCGGCGCGACGCAAGCCCTCAATGAGCTCCGCCGGCGCGCCCTCACCCTGAACCTTGGCGCCCACGCAGACAAGCTCAACGAGCGGGTTGCGTCGGCGCAGCGTACGCTTGACGTCGTCGATCACGGCGCCCGAAAGCGAGGTGACAACCGCCACACGCGAGCAAAACACCGGAATGTGACGTTTGCGCGCTTCGTCCATCAGGCCCTCGCGACGCAGCTTTTCGGCCAACTGAGCCACCTGCTGACGCAGCAGACCCTCCCCCGCCAGCGAGAACGAGCGGGCGACAAAGCTCATGCGACCCGTAGGCTTGTAGAGATTGAAGCTGCCCTTAAAGCTCACCTGCATGCCGTCGCGCAGATCGAAGGTGCGCTTAAGGTAGGCGCCCTTCCAGATGATGCAGTCGACGGCGGCCGAGTCGTCCTTGATCTGAAAGTAGCAGTGGCCGCTTCGGGCGTTGGGACCACGGAAACCTGTGACCTCGCCCAAAACGCTCAGCTGCGGAATGGCATCGAGCGCGCCGGCGGCGATCTCCACCGCCTGGCTCACGCTGAGCTCCTTGCGCCCCTGCTCGTCCGATCCATCGAACTCGGCGGAAACGGCATTGCCGGTTAGATTCCAGCCAGCCACGCAGCCTCCTTTCGTCATCGTGCACAGAGGCTTCGGCCCTGCGCAAATTCAAGTCCAACACATAGTACAGCGCCGCGGGGACACAAATCACCGCGGCGCCCAGCGACCCAATTTGTTATCGGTTGGAGTTTCTGTTGTAGCGAGCCATCAGATAGAGCAGCTGAATAATCGAGGTGAGCGCCGCAGCCACATAGGTGAGCGCGGCGGCCGTCAGCACCTTCTTGGCACCATTGACCTGCTTGGAGCTCATACCCGACTGCTCAATATACGCCACGGCGCGCCGACTGGCATCAATCTCAACCGGCAGCGTAACCAGTTGGAACAACACGCTAAACGAGAAGAAGACCAGCGCGAGGGTCGTGAGCCCCGCGATGTTCATGAACAGGCCCATGAGCAGCACGATCGTCCAGGTGTTCTGGGTAAAGTTGACGACGGGGACCAAAGCGGTGCGTACCTTCATCATGGCATAGCCGCTTTGACGCTGGGCGGCATGACCCGCCTCGTGGCAGGCGACGGCAACGCTTGCGACCGACCCGCCCGAACGGTTGGCGTCTGACAGATATAGGTTGTTGTCCTGCGGGTTGTAATGGTCGGTGAGCTCGCCAGCAACACCCTTGATACCCACGGCGTTGCAGCCGTTGGCGTCGAGCATGCGGCGAGCGACCGTGGCGCCCGTGGCGCCGTCCGAGCGGACCTTGGACCAGGTTTTGTACGTCGAGTTGATATAGTTCTGTGCGGCAAGGCCAAGCACCGTGCAGACAAGAACAACCAGCAGGTACAGCGGGTCGATGCCAAAGCCGTATCCATAGTAATAAGGCATGCGAATTCCTCCGAATCGAGTTACACGTTGGAGGCATTTTACCCACTCATGCGGCTAGGCTTCCTTACAGCAATTCAATTTTGCCGTCCTTCACCGTCAACCCCATATTGCCCGAGAGCAAATCGTCCAGGCGCGAGCCCACGAGCTCAAAGCGCCAGCCTTCGCGCAGGGGGCTCTGCTCGGGGTGCTCAATATAGTCGGCCAGGTCATCGCGCGAGGCAATGACCGAGGTCGCCACACCCGAGCGCTCGGCAACCAGGCGAATGAGCGCATACATAAGGTCGGTCACGCTCTCCAGCTCCGGCGAAATCTGGTGATGCCCGCGCACCAAGAGCGGCAGGCGATCGTGCGGACAGCTCGCACCGCGCTTGATGGCCATCAACGCGCCGTCCACGTCGCGCTCCCCCAGCTGGTCGGTACCGCGGATGCTGCGGAACTCCTCAACGCGCACGGGATTGCGCTTGACGAGCGCCAGCAGCGTATCGTCGGACATGACCCACTTGCGCGGGATGTTGCGGCGCTCGGCGCGATCCTCGCGCCAAGCGGCAAGCTCGCGAGCAATGCCCAGTTGATGGCGGCTGCAGGAGTTGATGCGCTTGACCTTACGGAATGCCTCGTGACGATCGGCACGGTAGTGCGACTCGTCGGCCAGAGGACGCAACTCGTCGAGCACCCAATCCACACGGCCCAGCTCGCGCAGGCGGCTCATCATCTCGGTATAGGCGACGATCAGATACTTGACGTCATCGATTGCGTACTCGATCTGCTTATCGGTCAGCGGGCGGCGCGACCAGTCGGTCAGCGACTCGGTCTTAGGCAACGAAACGCCGCAAAATGTCTGCACGAGCGCGCCGTAGGAAATCTGCTGGCGCTCGCCCAAAAAGGCGGCGGCGACCTGCGTGTCAAAAATCGGACGCGGCAGCGCGCCCACGGTGTGGAGCATGACCTCCATATCCTGCGAGCAGGCGTGGAAGACCTTAGTCACGCTCTCGTCGGCCATAAGCTCGGCCAGCGGCGATAGGTCGTCGATCACCAGGGGATCGACCGCGACGCTCTCGGCAGGGGTGGCAATCTGAACCAGGCACAGGCGCGGATGGAATGTGCGCTCGCGCAAAAACTCGGTATCGACGGCAATCGCGTCAAACTCACGGGCGCGCTGGCAAAAGTCGAGCAGAGCCTGATGTGTGGAAATGTACATATCAACCCATCGAATAAGGTTAGGCCCGAAAAACACGGGTAGGATAACGGCATTGCCCTACAACTATACTCGGTTAGTCACAGAACGGGAACGTAAGTATGCGCTGCCTTATCATCCACAACCCGGCATCGGGCCCCAGCTCAGATGAGATCTACGCGTTCACGCACGCCCTCGCGCAGGGCGGCGACGAGGTCGTGATGCGTTTTATCGGCGATGGTATGGAACCCGAGGACGCCGTGGCAGACGTGCGCAAGTTTGATCGTGTGGTGATTTCGGGCGGCGACGGCACCGTCTCCAACGTGCTCGACCAAATGCGTGGATGCGGCATCCCCACGCTCGTCTTCCCCTCCGGCACGGCCTGCCTGTTCTTCAACAACATTGGCAATGCCCCCGAGGCCGCGGCGCTCGCCAAGGCCTGCCGCGTCGGCCGTACCGTCAAGGCGGACATGGGCGAGCTCTTTTGGCTCGACGAGAATGGCAACGAAAAGCGCCACGGCTTTATTATCATCGCCGGATCGGGCTACGATGCCGAGATCATGATGAAGGCCGCCCCCACCAAAAACGACATCGGCGAGATCGCCTATTTCCTGTCGGCGCTCGCCACACCCAACCCCACGGTGGCGCACTTTACGATTGAGCATGACGGCATTGTCGAGGAGCTCGATGGCATCTGCTGCATGGCCGGCAACACCTCGGTCATTCAAAACGACATCAACCTGCTCCCCGATTGCCGCATGAACGACGGCATGGTCGACATCGCGGTCATCGAGCCCGTAAAAACCGTCCAGCTCCTGCCCACCGTGATCACCGCCGCGCTCGACCCCGCCGGCAAGGTGCTCGGCCGCCCGCAGTTCAAGATCATCCAGACCAAAGAAGCCAAGATCACCTGTACGCCGTCGCTGGGCATGCAGTTCGATGGCGAGATCATCTCCAGCAACTCGGGCGTCTTTGGTGCTCGCGCACTTCCGCAATGCCTCGACCTCATCGTCGACGAATTCTCCCCACTCGGAAAATAGGAGAACCCCATGAACGACAATCCCCTGCTCGGCTTTATCGTCATTGTTCTGGCCATGCTCGTCGGCTATGTGATTAACGTGATCCACCGCCGGAAGAAGTGAACGCAAGTCCAAAGCAATCCATTGGAACCTAGGCCCCTCGCCGTTATGCATCGCATGATGACAAGGGGCCTTCTTTTATGATGCTTTATCTCGCTGCATCATATGCAGGCATTATGTTGCTTTTTATACCTATTGAATGAGTATAATTAACCGCTCGTCGCATGTTTCATCACGCTTATCGAGTAAGTTTCTTTCATAGATGAACATTGTTTCCACTTCGTTACGCTATGGGAGATGTTTTTATTGGCTGAAGCCCTCTGGCGGCAGAGGACTTTCGCACGCTGGGAGGGAATATGAGGAAAACTCACCCCGTCAACGCGCTCAAAAAGCTTGGCATAGGCCTCGCCTTTGGAGCTGCAACCATCATGTCCATGCCGACATCTGCGCTCGCCTGCACGCAGATGTACATGGGCAAAAATCTTACTGCCGACGGCAATACGTATTATGGCCGCGCCGAGGACTATGGCAAACGCTACCTCAAGCACTTTGGCATCGAGGATTCGCACGCCCCCGGCTTCACCTACAGCTCCGATGAGTCCGGGTTCGTCTACACCTCGAACAAAACCACGTATCGCTACAGCTATGTGCGTGATCACCCCTCGCAGTGGGATGAGCGTTGGGATGCCTACTCCGAGGCAGGCATCAACGAGAAGGGCGTCTCCTGTTCCGCCACGCTAAGCACCAGCATGAATGCAGATGTCGAAGCTGTGGACCCCCTGACGAATGGCTTGGGTGAGTACAGCTACGCCAGCGTTATCCTGGGCGAAAGCGCCACGGCCCGTGAGGGCGTCAAGCTTATCGGCAGCCTGATCGACAAGCAGGGCGTCTGTTCCAACGACCAGATTGTCATCGCCGACAGCAACGAGACCTGGCTGTTCGCCGCACTTTCCGGGCATCAGTGGATTGCCATAAAGCTCGCTGACGACATCGCGTCGCTCAACCCTAATATCGGAAGCCTCAACTACGATGTCGACCTCGACGACACCGAGAACTGCCTCCACTCCGAGGCTATCCAGTCCATGCCCGAAGAGAAGGGCTTCGCCGAGTACACCGACGGCAAATTCGACGTTGCCAAGACCTATGGCGAGAGAATCGATAAAAGCGGCAGGAATCAGTGGACTCGCTATGTCCAAGGCCGAGACTACTTCATGAACCCGCTAATCAAGGACGAGGACTACACCATCGTTAAAGACGAGAACGGTACCGGCGCAGCCGTCAGCGAAATCCAGCCCTTGTTCTTCAAGCCTGGCAAGTCTGGCTGGAGCACCTTTGAGCTGATTCGTGCCTTTGGCAACCGCGGCGAAAATGTCCCCGGCCTTAACGCCAACACCGACGGCGCCTACGCCATCGGCACCGAGCGCAACACCGAGATCAACCTCTTCCAGATTCGTCGCGGCCTTGATCCCCAGGTTGCCACCATCCAGTGGGAGATGCTCTCCCGCGCCGCGTACTCCGTCGCCATCCCCTTCTACTCCGCGCTGCTCACTGAAGTCAGCCCGTATTTCAGCGATCAGACTGTCTCCTTCGACCACTGCAAAGAGACCGACATCGTGAACAACGAGGAGCCCAAGAACTCTATCAACTACGTCCTCATGGACATCAGCTCCCTCTGCTTCGAGCACCCCGAGCAGCTCGGCGCCAGCGTCCGCACCTACCTCGACGCTCTCCAAAACGAGCTCATCGAGCAGAACAAGGAAGTTGATGCCGCTATGCTGGCCGAAACGACCACCGAGGGCCGCACCGCTCTGGCCAACAAGGCTGGCAAGGCTGCTACCGAGAACACCTACGTCAAGTGCAAGGCCCTGCTCCAGGAGATGCGCGCCTATCAGAAGGCCGGAAACTTTGACGAGCCTTTCACCCCAAGCGACCTGAACACTGAGACCAACGGTCTCAAGGTGTCCATCACCTATGCCAAAGACGCTCTTGCCACCGACCCGGTGACCCCGGATCAGCCCGGAACTCCCGAGCAGCCTGGCACTCCTGAGCAGCCCAGTGTCCCCGAGCATCCCGCTAAGCCCGAGCATCCCGCTACCAAGCCCGAGAAGCCTGGCAAGTCGGACACCACGACCACGGTAACCACCAACAAGACGAACACCAAGGGCAGCCTGCCCACCGCTGGCGATCGTTTTGATGGCCGCATGGTGGCTGCATTCGCCATCGCTGGCGTTGCCGTCATCTCCGCAGGCGGTTACTTCCTCTACCGTCGCAATAAGGAGTAATGTCTTAGCTGAGCGGGCGGGGCACATGAGTCACCACGCCCGCTCAGCTATTCGACCGGTGGGAAACGTCACCGAAATCTTTTCAAAAAAGATTTCCCCGCACACACTTCGCTGTGCTATAGTGCAGCGCAACAGCAATGAGGTGCGACCGCACCACGGCATCACGAAAGGAGCCACCAACATGAAGAACACGATGAAGTCCCTCAGCAACTGGTGGTGGCGTGATGCGAATACGATCGGTCGACAGTGAGTCCCTCACGCCTGTTTTTGCGCTCTAGGTGATTGGAAGGCCTCCGGTTTCGACCGGGGGCCTTTTGCTATCTCGAGCCCGATCGCATTCGCATCACGCGCCTCCACTTTTCTCTTGCACTCCCATTCCGAAAGGATTTTCACCATGTCTCAGAACACCACCGCCGCCCAGCCCCGCACCGTCCAGACCGCCGACCGCGGCAAACTCGACGTCCGCGCCCTCGTCTTGCTCGCCATCCTGCTTGCCGCCGGCTTCATCCTCAACTTCACCGTCGGCAAGGCCATCTCAGGCATCTCGGGCGGCATGATCAGCCCCGAGTTCATCATCTCGGCCTTCTGCCTCACCATCCTGGTCGTTCGCCCCAACATCGGCCAGGCGCTCATCATCGGCCTGATCTCGGCTGCCGTGATCCAGATCACCACTACCTCGCCGTTTGTCGATTTTGCCGCCGAGGGCATCGCCGCCATGCTCATGGCCGGCATCGTCAACGCCGCGGGCAAGAACGGTCAGGTCAAGCCCGCCATCGCCATCGTCGCAACCTTCCTGACCACCTTTGTCTCGGGCGTCATCTTCATGGTCATCAAGATGGCCATGCTCGGCGTGGTGGGCGAGCTCGCCGCTGCCATGCTGCCCGTCGTCGCCATGACCGCCGTCTTTAACGCCATTCTGGTCGGTGCCCTCTACTTGCCCATCCAGAAGGCCCTTAAGCTCAACTAACCTGCTCGGCTTTACGAGCCACCCCATCTTGGCGTTCATTCGTCGCTCGCATACCCAAGTACGCTTCGTTCCTCTTTCGCGCCAACCTGGGGCCCTCGTAAGCCGTCTCCGTGCTCCATTATTCAAAATTGATCCCCTTTTCGATTTAACCCCTTTCGTGGGGGTTCAGGGCACTCTTATCTCAAATCTCACCTTAAGGAGAATAAGGAGAACATCATGGCTACCCAGAACGCCCAGGCGCGCACCGTCACTGCCGCCCCCGCCTCCAAGGGACTGGTAAATGTCAGCTCGCTCGTCCTGCTCGCTATCCTGCTTGCCGCCGGCTTTATCCTCAACATGACCGTCGGCAACGCTCTGTCGGTTACGGGCATTAAGCCTCAGTTCATCATAGCCGCCTATGCCTTGGCTATCGCGCTTACGCAAGCAAGTTTTGCCCAGGCTGCTATCTTTGGCATCCTGTCAGCCGCTGTCATCCAGATCACCACGTCCATCCCCGGTCTCAACTTTGTCACCGAGCTCGCCGGCGCACTGACCATGGCGGCCCTCGTCAAGTCCAATATCGGCGGTGACAAGACTAACCCCTTTATCGCCGGGCTCCTCACCACCCTGGTTTCGGGCGTTCTCTTCGCAGCCCTGGGCACCGTCATCATGGGTGCCGCGCTGCCCACGGCGCTCGCCAAGACGCCCATCGTGCTCGGCACCGCCGTCTTTAACGCCGTCGTGGTCCAGGCCCTCTTCTTCCCGCTGCGCAAGGTACTCGGCAAGTAGCCTGATATGATGGACGGGCCACACCCAAGCAGTCCCGCCATCAAAGACTGTCCCAAACAACTAGCTCTTGGGGACGTTCTTAAACGACTAGTCATGTAAGAACGTCCCCAATGACTCCGAAAGGTATCCATGGAAACGATCATCAACGTCGACGATGTCTCGTTCTCCTATGGCACGCAGACCGAGCAGGCGCTCAGCCACATCTCGCTCAGCGTGAACAAGGGAGATTTCATCGGCATCATCGGGCCCTCGGGCGCCGGCAAGTCCACGCTTGCCGCCTGCCTGTCGGGTGCCGTGCCCCACCACTATACCGGCACGTTCTTTGGGTCCGTCATGGTTGACGGCAACGACACCTGTGAAGTTTCGCTCACCGATGTGTCGCAGATCGTCGGCAGCGTGTTGCAGGACATCGACACGCAAATGGTTGCCTCGGTCGTCGAGGACGAGATGCTTTTTGGCCTGGAGAACTTTGGCGTTCCTCACGACCAGATCGAGCAACGTGTGAGCGAGACGCTCGAGACCGTCGGCATCAGCGACCTGCGCGACCGCGAGATCGCCACGCTTTCGGGCGGCCAAAAGCAAAAGGTTGCCATCGCCGCCATCCTCGCCATGCGTCCGCGCGTGCTCGTGCTCGACGAACCCACCGCGGCGCTCGACCCCGCCAGCTCCACGCTGGTCTTCGAGACCCTGCGCGAGGCAAACCGTGCGCTCGGCATCACCATCGTCGTCGTTGAGCAAAAAGTCGCCCTGCTTTCGGAGTATTGCAACCGCGTGCTCGTGCTCAATCATGGTGAAATCGCGCTACAGGGCGAGCCGCATGAGGTCTTCGCACACGCCGATGAGCTCCGCGCCATCGGCGTCGATTGCCCGCGTGTCACGCGCATTTTCAACAGCCTCGAGGCCGATGGCCTGGCCAGTGGCACTCCCTGTTTGGATGTTGATGAGGCCGAGCGCCTGATTACGGGCATCGTCGACCCCGCACACGCAAGCAGTGACATTCAGGCACCCGCCGGCTCACCGCACGCACCGTCGTTGCGCCCGCACGCCAAGGACGCCGAGCCTGTGCTCACCTTCGATCACGTTGAGTTTGCCTATCCCAATGGCGGCGCCGCCGTCCACGACCTCAATCTAACCCTCTATCCCGGCGAGCTCGTGGGCATCGTCGGCCAAAACGGCGCCGGCAAGACCACGCTCACCAAGCTGCTCACAGGCTTGCTTAAGCCCGCCTCGGGCAGCGTGCGCGTCACAGGATTGGACACCGCAGCCGTTCCCACGAGTCGCATCGCCCGCGAAGTCGCAACCCTCTTCCAAAACCCCGACCGCCAGATCTGCAAGGACACCGTGCTCGATGAGGTCGCCTTTGGACTGGAGCTTGCCGGCATCGACCGTGCCGAGGCGCTGCGTCGCGCCCAGCTCGTCATCGACCGCTTTGGCTTGCCGGCCGACGAGGCGCCCTTCTCGCTCTCGCGCGGTCAGCGCCAGATGGTGGCACTCGCCTCCGTCGTGGTCGTAGAGCCCAAAATCGTGGTACTCGACGAGCCCACGAGCGGCCTTGACTACCGTGAGTGCATGACCGTCATGGAAACCGTGCGCACCATGGCCGAACGCGGCTGCGCCGTCATCATGGTCTGCCACGACATGGAAGTCGTATCCGACTTTGCCGAGCGCATCGTGGTGATGGCCGACGGCCGCATCCTCGAGCGCGGCCGCACGCACGAGCTGTTCTCGAACATCGAGCTCATGCAGCGAGCCTACGTTGAGCCACCCCAAGTCATAGAGCTTTCTCGTCGTCTGGCATCCTCCGTCTCTCCCGCCTTTGCACAGGTGAGCGAGGTCACCGATATCGTTCGCATTACCGAGGAGATGGTCCACCGTGGTTAACGTCATCGACTATATGCCGGGCGATACACTGCTGCACCGCTTGAACCCGGTCGTCAAACTGGGCCTTGCCGCCGCCATCATCATCGGCATCTTCCTGTCCGATACCTACGTGGCGCTGTTGGGCTTTTTGGCGCTCACCCTTGCACTGGGCGTCTACGCCGGCGTCGTCGACCGTCTGTTCTCGCTACTCAAGCTGCTGATTCCGCTCGCGCTTATCATGCTGGTGCTTCAGCTGGCCTTCATGCGCGACGGCAACATAGTGTGGGGCTTTATCACCGACACGGGCCTCATTACCGGATCGAAGGCCTGCCTACGCCTGTTGGGCGTGGCGCTGCCACTCATCCTCATGCTTATGGTGACCAAGCTCAACGACCTTGCCAACGCCTGCGTCGAGGTGCTGCACGTGCCATATCGCTATGCCTTTACCTTTACCACGGCGCTGCGCTTTGTGCCGGTATTTGGCCAGGAAATGAACGCCATCATGGAGGCGCAGACCGCGCGCGGCGTTGAGTACGACACTAAGAATCCCGTCAAGAAACTCAAGCTCATGCTGCCACTGTGCGTGCCACTGCTTATTTCGAGCGTGGGCAAGACCGATGCCACCGCGCTTGCCGCCGAGCAGCGCGGCTTCTACCTGCGCACACGTGCGAGTTCGTATAAGCGCTACCCCATCAAAGGCCTGGATATCGCCGTACTTATCGTCAGCATCGCCCTTGTCGCCATCGGCTTCCTGTTCTAGCAATCGCTGGCAGCAAACGGCAAATGCAAAAGGCCTCGGCTCGCACCAAACGAGCCGAGGCCTTACTGTTTTCCCAGATAAAACCTACCAAAATTAACCTGTCCCTTTTTGGCAGGGGGAGAACTAGAGGCGGTAGGGGGCGCCGCTGCGAATGATGGACTCGCGTACCAGGACATCCATCGCATCGAGGGTGATCTCGGGCATCTCGCGATACTTCTGCAACACCGATAGCTCGGTGCAGGCCAGGATGACGCGGTCGCAGCCGCTACGGGCGAACTCCCACATCACACGGTCGAACTTATCCATATCCGGCTCGCGCCCGGCCTTTACATCATCGTAGATAAGCGACATCACGTCGGCCTGACGCTTTTCGCTGGGATAGACAACCTCAACACCCGCAGCCTTACATTCACGGCCGTAGACGCCCGCGCCCACGGTTCCGTCGGTGCCCATGATGCCGATCTTGCGCACCGGCTCGGCCGGCATGCTCAGGTTGGGATCGAACTCGCACTCCCCCATCACCGCGCCGGCCAGAGCATAGCGCACCGACTCGCGCGGCATGTGGATAATCGGCACCTTCGTAAACGACTGGATCTGGTCGTAGAAGTAGTGTGACGTGTTGCAGGGAATCGCTATGTGCGCGCAGCCCAGCGACTCAAGCGCTTGAGCACACTCCTTCATGGTCGCCAGCAGCTCGGTATGCTCACCGGTCTTGATGGCCAGCGTGCGGTCGGGCATGGTCGACTTGGAAAGCACCACCATGTCGATATGCTCCTGGTCGCACGTAGCCGCCGTATGGCGCACCACCTGGTCGTAGTAATACGACGTGGCCTCGGCGCCCATGCCGCCGATAACTCCCAGCTTTTCCATCGCCGCCTCCTTGGTGACGCCCGCGCAATTGCGCGTATCATACCCGCGCCCGCCCGATGCAAACCGGACGGGCGCCGCACTCATCTACTTGTAATACGTCTTGAACAGCTTGAAGTGGCGCAGCTTGGTGTGCCACATGCGCAGCCAGCGGTTAAAGACAAAGTCGCCCTTCATAAACGAGGGATCGGCGCCCTTGCCCTCCTTGGCAAGACGATGCACCTTCGCGCGCAGCTCGGGAGCCTTGACGTATTTGTCGACGACGCCCATGGGAACGACCATCCACAGCGCCTCGTCCTGCGCCGTCACAAACTCCGGCTCAAACGGGCGATTGAGCACATACTCGTCCACCACATACTTGGCAACGTTAAAGCCGCTGTTGGTGACGTAGTAGTTGCTGCGGCCTTGGCGCGTGTTGAAATCGAAGAACTTAAACGAGTCGTCGCGCTCGTCGTACTTAACGTCAAAGTTGGAATAGCCCACAAAGTGAAGGTCCTCGAGCAACTTGCGCACACCACCCATAAGCTCATCATTGGGCTCGGTGATGATGCAGGCATGATTACCGACGCCATGGGGCTGATGCTCCTCGAGCAGCACGTGACCCAGGCACATCATGCGAACCTTGCCGTTGCGGTCAGAATAGCTGGTGAGCACACGCATGTACTCGTCGTTGCCGGGCACGCGGTCCTGCAAGATTAGGTCGTCGGTGTAGCCACTGGCATAGGAATCGCGGATAACCTGCTCCAGCTCGGCGCGGTCGGCAATCTCATAAGCCTTCTTCTGACCCTCGAACTCATGCTGCCACCACATGATACCGTCGGAAGGCTTCAGGATCATCGGGTAGGGGAAGTCAATCTGGTCGAGCACCTCGGCAGGTGCCTCTCCCTGCGTGTTGAGCATCTGCGCAGTAAAGGTAAACGTATGCGGATAGGGCACACCGTGCTTCTCGCACAGCTCGTAGAAGATCTCCTTCTTCTGGCACTGCTCAAGCATGCTATAGGGCGCGTAAGGCGCAACGATGTTATCCGCCAGCCCGTTGGCATCCTTGGCCTGAGCCACCAGGGCAACATAGTTATCGCCGCAGCCCATCAGGACAATCGTCTTGTCAGCATGTGCCCGAGCGATACCGTTGACGGTCTTAAGCATCACGGGCATGGTGTCGATATCCACGTTAGGCGTGTAGTCGATAATCTGGCTGCGATACGCAGGCCCCGTCTGATACTTGCCAAAGACTAGGCTCTTGACCTGATACTCCTCGTAGAAGGCGCGCGCCACCGAATACGCGTTGATGTCGCCGCCGAGCAGCACGGGAATAAACTCGCGCTCTGTAAACTGCAATGCCATGGAAACTTCCTATCATGAACTGCCCACACGACGGGCGGTCTTTGTGCAACTGATTTATTTTAGCGTGCCAAGCCGGCGGCACCCAAAGCTCCACCGTATCTATGGCAATCGGTGTAATTATCCAGCACGAAGGCGGCAATCACCAGTGTACGACAACGGGCAATGAACCCACCGTTGTTGTAGGATTCAACATGTTGCCCGCCCCGTCGAAAGGTGCACCGTGCCCCAGGCTCATCCGATCAACAACCCCATCATTGACGCCGCAAAGCGCGAACTTGCGGATCGTGCCCAGACGGCAGCTCCCCTACGTACCGCAAACGATGCTTACAACGGGCCTGCCCGCATCGTCTCAATCAACACGTCGGAGCACAAAGGCACGCGTAAGTCACCCGTCGCCGACGGACACGACACCGTCATCGAGCAGTTTGGCCTCGCCTCCGATGCGCACGCCGGGCATTGGCACCGCCAGGTTTCCTTTTTAGCTGCAGAGTCTATCCAGACGGCGCAGGCGCGCGGGCTCGATGTGCACGAGGGCGACTTTGGCGAGAACTTCACAACCCAGGGCATCAGCCTGCTCTCGCTCCCTCTGGGAACGCAGCTCAAGATTGGCGACGAAGTACTCGTCGAAATCAGCCAGATCGGCAAAGTCTGCCACACCCGCTGTGCCATCTACTATCTCGCCGGCGATTGCATCTTTCCCCACGAGGGCATTTTTGGCGTCGTGTTGCAGGGCGGAAAAGTCCATATCGGTGACGACATACAGGTGGTCAGGCTCGGCGATGGCACCTGTTCCTTCACTCCCGCCGAGGCGCTCAAAGAGGTGGAGCAGGCTCGTCGCGAAGGAACCCTGTAGTTGCAAAACCCCACGTTGAGATAGCTTTTACAACTAAGAATCCCGTTGCAACAGGGTGCCGTAACGTTAAAGTTGAACTCTATGGTTTCTCAACAATTCACCGTTCCCGCAGGTCAAGGCCAAAGCCTCAAGTTCAACTTGACCCTTTAGAACCTTTAAGGTTCAAGTTGAGGTCGAAAGCAGTAGTAGAATACACCTCGACCAATTAACCTACGATTGATTGCAGAGGGACTGGATGCAGCATTCGAACCATCGCATCGCAGCGCTCGTCGCGTCGAAGCCGGCTCGTATCATCACGAGCGCCGCGCTCGCCGTCACGCTGACGGCCACGCCGATGCTCTCCCCCGTCGCGGCCTATGCCGCCTCGCAGGCAACGCAGGATCAGCTTTCCGCCGCCCAAAAGAAAATCGAGGACGCTACGAGCGCCTACAACGACGCCCGAACCAAGCTCGAGGATCTGCAAAAGCAGATCGACTCCAATGAGGCGAACATCGATAAGATTGAGGCCGAGCTACCCGAGCAGCAGGCCAAGGCGAGCTCCGCCATGCGCGATCTGTATAAGTACCAGAAGGGCACCAGCCCCATCGTGAGCTTCCTGGTGAACACGCAGAGCTTGGGGGACTTTATCACCACCTGCAAATACACCAACCAGATTACAAGCTCGAGCGTCGACGAGATCGAAGAGCTTAACAAGATGCAGACCGAGCTCGAGCAGAACAAAACCGAGCTCGAACAGGCCAAGTCTCAGCTCGAGGGCGAGCAAAAGAATGCCGAGGACGCGCTGGTGCAGGCACAGCAGCTCCGCAACGAGGCGCAAGCGAAGGCCGAGCAGGAAAATGCCGCCGAACTGGCTAAGCTCGAAGCCGACAAAGCCGCTGCCGCCGAGAAGCTCTCGGGTACCGGCGTGAGTGGCAATAACTCCAATAGCCAAGCAAATAACGCCAACACCACCATCGACACTACGCCGAGCAACTCCAATACCGGCAATTCCGATTACGACTCGTTCGTTAACGAGTGGACGAGCCGCATCGACAGCTACCTCGCCGGTTCCCCTATGGCAGGTCAGGGCTATAACTTTGCCGTCGCCGCCTGGAATACCGGCGTCGATCCCCGTTGGTCCCCCGCCATCGCCTGCATCGAGAGCAGCAAGGGCCTCTATTGCGCCGGCTCCTATAACGCCTGGGGCTGGAGTGCCCGCGGCGGTGGTTGGCGTAGCTTTGGCAGCTGGAGCGAGGCTGTCTCCGCCCACGTTGCCTACCTGGGTGCCAACTATGGCTCCACGCTTACCCCGGCAGCCGCCAAGAAGTACTGCCCGCCCACGTGGCAGGACTGGTACAACAAGGTCGCCAATCAAATGAACCGTATTTAAGTGCACCTGCAAAGGGGCCCCAAACGGGGCCCCTTTTCTTTTAGGCAGTGGAGGTGTCAACGACACCGGTCGCATTGGCGACCGCAACTATGACGATCATGCATAGGAGCAGCACACCCAATGCCTTGAGCCAGAGTTTCGCGAATTTCTTGCCGCGATAGCTGTCGAGCAGCATAAATCGCCGGCGAAGGCGACGCTTGTCGAGCAGCGCAAAATGCATAAGCACCATAAGGCCATCGACGAAGAAAAAGTACTCGATTATGAGAAGCCACATCGGGTAGCTTTGATTTGCTCCCGTGGGGTGAAAGACGGCAAAGTGGCTTCCGGCAAAGAATACAAGCAGCGAGAGGCAGACGAGCGAATTCCAAATGCGCCCCAAAGGCTCCGGAATGCGAGAAAGCAGAGCGAATGCAGCGGAGGCGGCAGGCCTAGGAATCCCTGCGGGGTTCTGGAGCCCTTGGGGCGCTAACACCGTCTCCGAGGCCGGAGTACAAACAGGCACAGGCGCAGGAGGCCGCATAGGGCAACTCAGGTCGTATGCCGCGCGCGCCGCCCGTCCCAATGCCTCCGCACTCGCAAAACGCTTGGCCGGGTCGCGCGCCATCGCCATGAAAACCGCATCGGTCAGCGGTGCGGGGACGTCGCACGCCTCGCATTGCTCGCGCATATTCTGGACCCGGCTTAGGGTCAGTTCTCGTCAGGCAAAAGAACAGCAGCGCGCCAAGCGCGTCAATATCGCTGCGGACGCTCGTCTGCCCAAACCCATACTGCTCGGGTGGCGCGTAGGGCCGCGTGCCAAACTTGACGGTATCGGCATCAGCACCTTCGCGCCAAGCACGCGCGATTCCCAGGTCAATAATCACCAGCGACGAGAAGGTCATGCCGGCATCGGCGGCATATCTCACACCCGACACGATGATGTTCGAAGGTTTAAGGTCGCGATGGATTACCGGTACCCCGGCTCCCCCGCAGCTGCAAAACCAGCATGCAGCTCGCCCACCGCTTTACACAAAACGGGATACAGCCCGCGGGCATAATCGGGCGTCGCCCCCAAGCGTCCCACCAACGCCTCGAGTGTCTCGCCCTCGACATACTCCATCACCACGTCAAGCTCGTCGCCCATACGGCGGCAATCGACGATTCGGGGCAAGTGCTCAAAACGACGACCGGCGCGTTGGGCCGCAAACAGGCGCTCATATGCTCCGCCAATCTGCACCGAGGCATTGATGCACTTGCGGACAAAGGGCCCGAGAGACCCGCCACCAGAGCCCTCAAAATAGACGAGTTCGGTCGTCTCGACATCCGAGAGCTTGAGCACGCGCTCCACACGATAGCTCTCATCGCGGTCGAGCGATGCCAAATGCTCGACGAGTGAAGCAGTCAGCTCGTCATTGACCTTTTGGAGGCTACAGCCACGGTCGATGCAAAAGATAATGATTGCATCGCGACGATCTTTGCAGTTAAGGACGCTCACTCCGGCAGCCGTCAGGGCGCGGTTGGTCTCCTTCATCGACAGCGCCATTGCAAAGGCAATCTGCAGCACCTTATTGCGGCTCGGATTGCGCGAACCGGTAAAGATCTGATAGCCAAAGGTCTCGTTGAGGTCGGCCATACGCACCACGCGCGAACGCTCAAGCCCCTTCTCTTGCAGCAACTGCTTTAAGTAATCCGAAAGTGACGGGGCGGCAAAGTCGTGTTCCTTGCAGCCCATGCAGTTATCCAAACGTCGAGCAAACGCACTTTGCACGACCGTCTGCTAGCAGTGCAACGAGCCACACCCGCATCCACCCGGACCATAAACGGCAGATTGTCGGCATCGCCTCATCTTCACCCCAGCCTCAACATCTTTGAACCCTACAATGCGATAGCCTGCTGGACAGGAACGATCTTATCCAGTTCCGGTTCGATGCGCATCTTCTCCGCCTCGAGATCAAACGCCATCTGGGCGCGCAGCCAATAACCATCCGTCAGGCCAAAGTAGCGGCAAAGGCGAAGGTCGGTGTCGGCCGTCACACGACGCCTCCCCAAGATAATCTGCCCAATGCGTTGAGCCGGAATCCCAGTCTCCTTAGCAAGGCGATATTGAGAAATACCCATAGGGACAAGAAATTCCTCTTTGAGAAGCTCACCAGGAGTCACCGGCGGCAGCAAATCGGACGCAGTCTCATCACTTGTGATAATCGACGTTTTCGACATTCCAAGCCGTCCCCTGTCTCCACTCAAAACAGACCCGATAGCGCTCATTACGATGCAATTATCGTATCGCCTTACGTTAATAACGTTAAACGTTTCTATAGACTTATATCTCTATTATATCGTACGTCTGTTCGTGTTTTTTAGAGCAGGTGTTCTTCGCCAATTAACCAAGCAAAAGCAATCGTTTGTAGGCGTCGAGGCCTTTGAGCAGGATTTCCTCGTCAAAGAGCATGGTATCGGTATGCAGAGCGCTCGTGGCATAGGCGGGACAGCCATCCGAATCGCTCGGGTTTTCTTGACCCTCCGGCACGCCCGTGCCCAGCAAGAAGAACACGCCCGGCAGATGGCGCTGATAGAACGCGAAATCCTCGGCGATTAGCAGCGGCTCGTCCACAAGTTGCAACTCGGGCAAGGCAGGCGCAATATGAGCGAACAGCTCGGGGTCGTTGTCGACCGGCGGATAGCCCTCGGCAAAGTCGAGATCGTACGTACAGCCTGTTGCGGCGCAGGCCTCGTCCAACACGCGGCGCACGCCCTCGCGCGCACGGTCGAACATACCGTCCGTAAACACGCGCAGGCTGCCGGCAACATGGGCCTCCCCCGCCACCGCGTTGCAAACCGTACCGGCCTGCAGCAGGCCGAACTTACCAATGCAGGGCTCGTCGGCACCCAACTCGTCCATGAGCTCGCGCTCGGAAACCAAGAACTTGGCAGCCGCCAATGCCGCATCGTGCGATTCGCCAACGGGAACGCCGTAGGTCTTGGCAATATGGGTACTCGTCCCGTGAATGTGCACATGTGTCTCGCTCGAACGTGCTAGCAGCGGACCGGGGCAGCTCGCCAACATACCGGCAGGCAAATCGGGCCACACATGGAAGCCGAAGATGCGGTCGGCACCATAGCACTCGAATACACCGCTCTCGCATACCGTCTTGGCGCCACCGGTCGTCTCCTCGGCAGGCTGGAACACAAAGAGCACGTTGCGCTTGATGGCACCTGGCTGCTCGCGAATCGTACGGTCGACGTACGTCGCGGCGGCAAGTGCCATGGCCATGTGTCCATCGTGCCCGCACGCGTGCATCTTTCCGGAATGCGTCGAGGCAAAGGCCGCACCCGTCGCCTCCGCGATGGGCAGGGCGTCCATGTCGGCGCGAATCGCCGTAGCACGCGCGGCGCCCGTACCGGCATCGAAGAAAGCGCAGACGCAGCTGGGACACGGATGGGTCACCTCGCAGGCGAGCGGCGCCAACACGCCCTCAATATAGGTGATAGTCTGCGGAAGATCGAAGTCGAGCTCCGGGATCCTGTGCAAGTCGCGCCGATAGCGGCGGAGTTCTTGGAGCTCGGTCATAAAGGTTCCTTTCATAGGTGCGCGCCAGTTGCCATCTTATTGTGCCGCAAGATTGCCACACCCTTATTTCCAGCATATCCCTGCATTTTTTAAACGTTATATACGAATACTCTTGTTTGGTAAAGTGCAACGTGGTAGGGTCTTTACCACTTGATAGAGGCGCGGGCACGAAGAGCCGCGGGCGAGTCGGCAGACTTTGACCCCGCGGGGAGGCGAAACCCGCCGAACTGGGTTTTTCGGGCACGAACAGCCTGGTGGGCCTGCGGGAAACACCCACAGGACTGTCTGCAGCAATGCGGGAGCGCTATCCGGACATTGGGTCCACGCTATGCGGATTCGATGCGCCGATGGCGCCGTCTGGATAGCGAGGTTTACGGGACATGGCATTGACCCCCAACGAGGCATATGCGGCTAAGCAGCCGTTTGTGGACAAGGAGACGCTCGAGCATATCGTCGAGCAGTTCCCCACGCCGTTTCATCTATACGACGAGGCGGGCATCCGCCGCAACATGCAAGAGGTGCGCGATGCCTTTGCATGGAACCCGGGCTTTAAGGAATACTTTGCCGTCAAGGCCAATCCCAACCCGGCACTCGTCTCCATTCTCAACGAATACGGCTGCGGCTGCGATTGCTCGAGCTATACCGAGCTCATGATTGCCCGCTCGCTGGGCATCACGGGACACGACATCATGTTCTCGTCTAACGACACGCCAGCTGCCGACTTTGAGCTCGCCGACAAGCTGGGTGCCATCGTCAACTTTGACGACATCAGCCACATCGAGTTCTTTGAGCGCGTCGCGGGGCCCATCCCCAAGACGGTCAGCTGCCGCTTTAATCCGGGCGGCCTGTTCCAGCTCTCCAACGGCATCATGGATAACCCCGGCGACTCCAAGTACGGCATGACCACCGAGCAGCTCTTCGAGGCCTTCCGCATGCTCAAGGCCAAGGGCGCCGAGGACTTTGGCATCCATGCCTTCCTTGCCAGCAACACCGTCACGAACGACTACTACCCCAAGCTTGCGCGCATCCTCTTTGAGCTTGCCGTGCGCCTGGAGCGCGAGACCGGCGCACATGTCGCCTTTATCAATCTGTCCGGCGGTGTGGGTATCCCCTACCTACCCGAGCAGCAGGCTAACGACATCCACGCCATCGGCGAGGGCGTACACGCAGCCTACGACGAGATTCTGGTCCCCGCCGGCATGAGCGATGTGGCCATCTGCACCGAGATGGGTCGCTTTATGATAGGCCCCTACGGCTGCCTGGTCACCAAGGCCATCCACGAGAAGCAGATCTACAAGGACTATATCGGCGTGGACGCAAGCGCCGTCGACCTCATTCGTCCCGCTATGTATGGTGCCTACCACCACATTACGGTGATGGGACAGCCGGGTGGCCCTGACAAGACCGCAGCACCGGTCACGAACACGTATGACATCACGGGCAACTTGTGCGAGAACAACGATAAGTTCGCCATCGACCGCGAGATGCCGCAGATTGACATGGGTGATGTGCTCGTGATCCACGATACCGGCGCGCATGGCTACTCCATGGGCTACAACTACAACGGCCGCCTGCGCTCCGCCGAGGTATTGCTGCGCCCCGACGGCTCGGCAGACCTCATTCGTCGCGCCGAGCGCCCGGGCGACTACTTTGCCACGCTCGACGTGTTGCCGTGCGGCCGCGAGCTGCTGGCAAAGTCGCGCGCCGAAAGCGCCCGTCGTCGCGCCCAGGACGAACGCCTGGCCATTGCCGCCCAATGGAACAAACGCATCCAGATCGCAGAAGCGAAGGAGAAGAATATGGATGTCCGCAACCTCGAGGGCTCTATCGTCGCCCTCGTCACACCATTTAAAAAGGACGGCAGTGTCGACTTTGACGCGCTCGAGCGCCTTATCGATTTCCACCTGCAAAACGGCACCGACGCCATCCTCACCCTGGGCACCACCGGCGAGAGCGCCACGATGACCGATGACGAGGACAACTCCGTTGTCGCCGCCGTGGTCAAGCAGGTTGCAGGCCGCGTCCCCGTCATTGCCGGCTCGGGCTCCAACTCGACGCAGACCATGCTCACCAAGTCGCTCACCTACCAGGGCCTGGGAGCCGACGGCCTACTGCTCATCACCCCCTACTACAACAAGTCCAATGAAGAGGGTATCTATCGGCACTTTAAGACCGTCGCCGACGCCGTGGACATCCCCTGCATCCTGTACAACATCCCCGGCCGCTGCGGCTGCAGCATCAGCGAGCGCAACGTAGAGCGCTTGGCCGCACACCCCAACATCATGGGTATCAAGGAAGCCTCGGGCAACGTCGCCTACGCGGCCAAGATTGCCCACCTGCTGTCCGACGACTTCCGCATGTACTCGGGCGAGGACGCGCTCACCGTGCCGCTCATGAGCCTGGGCGCCTCGGGCACCATCAGCGTGTGGGCCGACGTTCAGCCGCAGCTCGTGCATGACATGTGCCGTGCCTATCTGGACGGTGACGTGGCACGTGCCCGCGACATCCAAATTGCCGGCCAGCCGCTCATCAACGCCCTCTTTAGTGAGGTCAACCCCATCCCCGTTAAAGAAGCGCTCGCTCAGATGGGTATGATCGAGGCAAACTACCGCATGCCGCTATGCCCCATGGCCAACGACACGCGCGCTGCACTTACCGATGCTCTGAAGGGAGCTGGTCTGCTTGATTAAGACCGTCATTATGGGAACGGGCCGCATGGGCTCGCTCATCCGCACCACCGCCGAGGGCGTTGTCGACGCCGCCGGTCAGCCCGTTTTTGATATCGTCACCCAGATCGGTTTTGATCTGTCCGAGCTCGAGAGCGCACCGGCAGCCGACGTCATCATCGACTTCTCGAACGTTGCGGCCTTCGATGCCGTCGTCGCCTATGTCGAGCGCACGGGTGCCGCACTCGTTTCCGGCACCACGGGCTACACACCCGATCAGATGGACCGCCTGCGTGAGCTGGGTCAGAACGCCCGCGTCATGCACTCCGGCAATTACTCCATCGGTATCGCAGCCCTGCGTCATCTGGTAGCACAGACCACACGCGAGCTGCCCGGCTTTGACTGCGAGATTGTCGAGACGCACCACAACCAAAAGGTTGACGCCCCCAGCGGCACTGCCAAGTTGCTGCTCGACGCCGTAGTTGAGGCCGAGCCCGAGGCAGGTTACCACCCCGTCTATGGCCGCGAGGGCATGTGCGGCGCGCGCGACCCCAAGGAGATCGGTATGCACTCGCTGCGCGGCGGCACCGTCGCCGGCGTGCACGAGGTGAGCTTCTTTGGCCAGGACGAGGAGGTCACGCTCACACACCGTGCCACGAGCCGCCAGATCTTTGTCAACGGCGCCCTGGCCGCCGCCCAGAAGCTCGTCACCCGCGACCCCGGCTTCTACACCTTCGACCAGGTCATGTTTGCCTAACCAGGTATCAACCGTATCCACGCAAAGGAGAAACAGCATATGAGTAACGCAGCCGAGATGGATGCACAGGAGATTATCAACTACATCGCCACCGCGCCCAAAAAGACGCCCGTCAAGCTGTACGTGCGCGAGAAGCCGGGCATGAAGGTCCAGTGGGGCAATGCACACGTCTACGGCGGTCGTCGTGGCAAGACCGTCTTTGGTGACTGGGATGAGCTCAAGGCAATCCTCGACGCCAACGCCGACTCCATCGACTACTACGACGTCGAGAATGACTGCCGCAACTCCGCCGTGCCCATGCTCGACCTCAAGGGCATCAACGCCCGCATCGAACCGGGCGCGATCATCCGTGACCGCGTCGAGATCGGCGATCGCGCCGTCATCATGATGGGCGCCATCATCAACATCGGCTCCGTCATTGGCGAAGGCTCCATGATCGACATGGGCGCCGTCCTGGGCGGCCGCGCCACCGTGGGTAAGAACTGCCACATCGGCGCCGGCACCGTGCTGGCAGGTGTCGTGGAGCCCGCCAGCGCCACGCCCGTCATCATCGAGGACGATGTCATGATCGGCGCCAACGCCGTGGTCCTGGAGGGCGTGCACGTGGGTAAGGGTGCTGTCGTTGCCGCCGGCGCCGTGTGCGTCGAGGACGTCCCCGCCGGCGCCGTAGTGGCCGGTGTCCCCGCCCGCGTCATCAAGATGCGCGACGAGAAGACCGACAGCAAGACTGGCCTCGAAGAGGGCTTACGCCAGCTTTAATAGTTACGCGGTTTTGACAAACCGCGTTTTCGCTGACGTATGCTCAACCTGTAGCGCAATGTCAGCAACCAAGCCGAAAACAAAAAAAGGCCGAAGCACCATCGGAGCTTCGGCCTTCATCATCTCAGGGCTCCGTCGTATTCAACCATGGCAGGCCGCTTTGACAGGCGCTCCGCGGCCGTCCTATAGACCTCGGAACGGTCGCGCCGCCCTATTGCCACGATCTCGGCAATCTCAACCGTTCCGTCCTCCCGGATCCGAAAAACCATTCGGAGTCCTGCATTGCGCCATTTGATCTTTTTGCAGCCGGCAAGCTCGCCGTGAAGCGGCGTTCCAATTTCATCAGCGCGCGTCTTTAATTTCGCGACTGCAATACGGACAAGTCTTCGCTGAGATCCATCTAGTTTTTGATATTCCTTCTCGACGTCTCGATTCAAAAAGCCGACGACAAAATGCCCACTCATTCGAAAAGATCCTCATCGGGGATCGCGTCCGGATCCATCGATTCAAACTCCGCGAGCTCCTCGGCAGTTAGGGCGTCCTCAAACGGAACAAATTCATGCGGACCATGCTTGACTCGATCCGCGGCGATGCGATTTATCTCAAGTTCACGCAGATACTGCAGCGCGCCGTACATTTCCTCATAGGCAGCATAGTCGATAATCACGGTATCGATATCATTATGATCGGCAATGAACTGAGGCGCGCGTTTTGCGCGTTTACGAATGGCGGACAAAGACTTGCTTGCTTCGGTAGCAGAAACAACCTGGTCTTTTGTAAACACCGGTTTTTCCAGAACAAGTGGGGACATTTTGACCTCCAAAAAATAATCTGGATTATATTTCAAATTATACTTCAAAACATAATCCAGACTTTTATTCAAAAAAAAGCCTTATCGATTCTCGATGCTGCCAATATTCTTGAGCTCGATGGAGATGAGGCCGTTGGGTTCGTTGACGAACTCGATGTACTCGGAGTTCGAACCCATCTCGGCCGGGAAGCTGATCTCGATACCCGTGTCGGTACGGATCTTGTGATTGCGCACGGCAGCGCGCTCGACCTGCTTGCGCTCCACGGGCACGCGCTCGGGCACTTTCTCCTCGGTCAGCGCCGCGCGCACGTTTTCCTTGATGACCGGTTCGTCCTCAAAGACCTCATCGACGATATCCCAAGGCGGCAGTTCCTCGTCATCCTCAACCTTCTCGGCCACAGCGGCCTTAACCTTGGCGAGCGCCACGGCCGTGTTGGCGCCGTGCTCCTCGGCGACTTCCTCGACCACACGCGTCACGGTGTCGATGACCTCCTTGCCCGATACGCCCGTGTCGCACTGCAGCAGGCCATCGGGAATAAGCATACGGTCCTCGCCGGCAATCTTGCGTTTCTTGTCCACGTAGCCGATCTCCATGGTGCTCGCGCGCACGATGGCATAGCTTGGCACCTTTTGCGAGGGGTTTGGCAGAATAGCGTAATGGCGCGCGATGTCATTGCGCACCTCCCCCTCCTCGCGGCCCACTTCGTGCATAAAAGCCTGCTTGGAGCCCAGCAGCATCACGGCAAACCAGCGGGCATCCTCATCGTCGTCAAAATCGGCCACGAGCACGTCGGTGGACTCGGCTTTCTCGGCTTTGGTGAGCTCGGAGGAGATAAACTCCGCAATCTGCTGCGACAGGTCCACAAACTCGCGATCGCCAAAGAAATAGCCCTTGAGCTCGCCGCCAAACGCAGAGTTCTCGGCAAACGTGGCGCGCTTATTGTCGGCCGAGGTACGCGCGCGGCGCAGATGCGTGGTCACGAAGTTGCGCACGGTACGGCTCTCGATATCGAGCTCGCGCTGGCTCATGACGTTGACGGCAGAGTCAAAGTCCAGGATATGCAGAATCGCGTGATTGATTTTCATATACGGCATTCCGTTCTAGATCGATTTCGGCACGAACCAGTATAGCGGTCGAGCCCGCCCCAGGCGCATCGAAGAATGGTGCATCGGGGACAGGTTGCTCTGCACCAATGGCTAGCACAGGAGCTAGGACTGCCAAGCCTCGAGCTGTTCTGCCAAACTCTTGCCGGCAGCGGGCATGTCGATTTGGGGTCGTTTGGGCAGCAGTGCGCATTTAAGGATTGCCACGATGGTCTGCGAGACAAGGCGTCGCGTATCCTTGTCAAAGCCTTGCGCAGCCTGGAGCATCACGGGCAGGCTCTCGCGCAGATTCCCAGCGATATCCGCAAACCGCTCAGCACCCGTAGCCTCAAACACGGAGAACAAGGCATCTACAAAACGCTCGCGCTCGCCAGGTGACACCGCAAGCAGCATCTCGCGAATGGAACCGTCAACATATCGCGCGCCAGCAGACAGGTGTTCGCAATACACAAAGTCGCGACCATCAATCACCCAGCTAAAGGGATTGTGTTGCAGCAAACTAAACTCGGTGCTTTCGACGATAGCATAGTCTTCCTGCGTCTCGAACATCATGCCGAATATCGACGACTGGGGCAGGGTTTTATCGATACGACCGGAAAGACTCGCAAAAGCGTCTCCGCTCAGAAACTCCTCGACGAAGCCCGGACCATCATGGGAATACGCCCGTTCGATTCGCTCACGGGCGACATCGGAGCACATCGCCGCACCGTACACCGCAAGGTTTCCACCCTTGGAATGACCTCCGCACAAAAGCGGCCCGTCAATCGCATCCGCCGCCTCGCCTACATAGCGCGCTGCGGATTCCTGGGCCGGCACAGGGCACCGGAACGCCATGTTAAAGTCCTCTTTCCAGCCCACGATCGTGCTGTCGGTCCCCCGGAAGGAAAGATAACTAAACCCCGCCGGAAACCGGAACGTCATGGCTGCAAACTGCTCTGTCGCCACCATATCGCTCACGGCACGATAGCCGCAAACGTGCACGCCACGGTAGCGAGGGCTTGCTGCCACGGCCTCCAACAAGGCCCTGCTCCCCTCTGGGTCCCACAAGTCGTCAATCATGTCCCGGTAGCACTCGGCACGCAGCAGCTCGCGTACGTCTAGGCCCTGCCAGTTCGTCAGCTCCGCCATATCACCCGGCAAACGCAAATAGGACAACCACGCAAAGACCAGGCTATCCACCGCGCAGAACGACCGCTCCTCAAACGAATCAAACGCCGTCTGGGCATAGGTCAAGAAATTAGGCGTATCCGACATGGCCCTCCCATCAACTAAGGTGCATTGGGATGGTGCATTGGGGTCAGGTTACTTTGCACCAAAAAGGCGCCCGGGCCGTGTGGACCCGAACGCCTTCATTGTAGCTTTTCGCTCGAGCGAGCTTGATTTAGCAGGAGAAATCGACGCTGTCGATGATGTCCTTGAGAGCCTTTGCAGAGGCGGTGAGCTCATGCTGCTCACCATCGTTCAGCGGCACGGGAACGCGGCAGACAACGCCGTCGCGACCAACGACCGTCGGCATGGAGATGGCCAGATCGGACAGGCCATACTCGCCCACCATGAGCGAAGAGACCGGCAAAACGGTCTGCTCGTCACGCATGACGGCAGTGCAGATGCGCTTGACAGCCATGGCGACGCCGTAGTAGGTAGCGTGCTTCTTCTCGATGATGGTGTAGGCGGAGTTCTTGACGTCGTCGGCGATGCGCTTCTCGGCGGCTTCGTGCTCCAGGTGGCCGTGAAGCTCGCAGAAGGTGCTCAGCGGAACGCCGGCAACCTGAGCGCTGGACCAAGCGACAAACTCGGAGTCACCGTGCTCACCCATGACATAGGCCTGGACATCGCGCGGGTCAACCTCGACATGAGCACCAAGCATCTGCTGCAGGCGGCCAGTGTCGAGCACGGTGCCGGAACCGATGACGTGGCCCTCGGGCAGGCCGGACATCTTGATGGCGGCGTAGGTCAGAACATCGACCGGGTTGGAGACGATGAGCAGAATGCCGTCGAAGCCGGACTTCTTAATCTCGGGGATAATGGACTTAAAGATTCTGACGTTCTTGTTGACCAGGTCCAGGCGGGTCTCACCGGGCTTCTGGGCAGCGCCAGCGGTGACGACGATCATGGCGGCGTCGGCGACATCGGAATAATCGCCGGCGTAGATCTTCATCGGCTCGGCAAACGTCATGCCGTGCGCGATATCCAAGGCCTCACCCTCGGCGCGGTTCTTGTCCACGTCGATGAGGACCATCTCGGAGAACAGACCACTCTGCATCAGCGCGAACGCCGAAGACGAACCGACGAAACCGCAACCGACAATAGCGACTTTCTTCTCGTTAACCATTAGAAACTCCCATCTCTCTCCACAAACAAGCCGCCCGGGAACGACCCGAGCGGCTTGCCGTAATCCCAATACATCCAATCGGGACTTTGATTATGCTCCTATTCGAGGCCAAAAATCGACCGTTTACCGAAAATGTTTGCAGGATTCGTAAAAGAACTGTACGAAATCGGTTTTGATCTATTGACGAGCCGAAATATCTTTTTAATAGAGACCCGCCTCGCGAATGGCCTCGACAGCCAAAGCAATCTGATTGGGCGGCAGGACCAGCGCCATGCGCACGTGTCCCTCGCCCGAAGGGCCAAAGCTCGCGCCCGGCGTCACCACAACGCCGGCCTTCTCCATGAGCTCCTCGCAAAACGCCATAGAATCGGTGCGACCACCGGGAAGCTTGGCCCACACAAACATAGAACCATGCGCGTTGGGACGCTCCCAGCCCAGGTCCTCAAGACCGTCGCACAGGGCATCGCGGCGTTCCTGGTACTTCAGACGCTGTGCCTCGACCTCATCGCGCGGGCCATTAAGGCACGCGATTGCAGCCTTCTGGATCGGGAAGAACATGCCAAAGTCAATCTGACTGCGCAGCTTGGCAAAGGCAGAGACCACATCCTCGCGGCCGACCAAAAAGCCGATACGCGCACCGGTGACGTTAAACGACTTGGAGAGCGAGAAGAACTCAACGCCCACCTCGAGCGCGCCAGGGTACTGCAAGAAGCTTCCGCCCGGATCGCCGTCGAACACGATGTCGGAGTACGCGTTGTCATGGACGATGAGCAGGTCGTGCTCGCGGGCGAAAGCGATGATCTCCTCGTAGACCTCGGGCGTGCCCACCGAGCCCACCGGGTTCGCGGGCAGCGACACGATCATGTACTTGGCACGATCGGCCACCTCGGGATCGATACCCGCCACATAGGGCAGGTAATTGTGCTCGGCAATCAGCGGATAGTACTCGAGCTTGGCATCGGCGATCTTGGCACCCGCCTCAAAGACCGGGTAGCACGGATCGGGAACCAGAATGGTGTCGCCCGGATCGAGCAGGGCCAGGCCCAAATGGCCCACGCCCTCCTGAGTGCCGTTGCACGACTGCACCATGGACGGCGTAATGCCCGAAACGCCAAAGCGACGCTCATAGTAATCGCACACGGCTTGCTTGAGTTCGGGCAGGTCGCGCAGGGCATACTTCCACATCTCGGGATCTTGGGCTGCTCGCGTGAGCGCCTCGACCACGTGGTCGTACGGCTTAAAGTCGGGCGTGCCCACGCTCATGTTGTAAATGGTCTTGCCCTGAGCCTTCAGCGCGAGGAGCTTGTTGTTGAGCGAGGCGAAAACCTCCACGCCAAAGCGGTCGAGACGCTGCGATGCCTGCATGGTGCCACCTTTCGATATAAAAAACGCGGCGCTCCGACAAGAGCGCCGCGCGATACGGGCCATCAGATTGCAAAAGTGTAACGCTTACAAACCCCGCATTGGTTCAATTTAGCCAACCTTAGTCAATTGCGTTGAGCGCGTCGATCTGTGCAAGCCATAGACGCGAGCTGGCGTCACTCGGCATACGCCAATCGCCGCGCGGGCTGAGCGTCACCGAGCCCACCTTGGGACCATCGGGCAGGCAGCTGCGCTTAAACTGCTGGGCAAAAAAGCGACGATAGAACGTACGCAACCACGTGTGGACGGTCTTGGCGTTGTAGACGCCCTCGAAGCTCTTGAGCGCCATGCGGTAGATCTTGCCCGGCTCAAAGCCAAAACGAAGCAGGAAGTAGAGAAAGTAGTCGTGCAGCTCATACGGGCCCACCAAATCCTCGGTCTTCTGCGCAATCTCGCCATCGCCCGTGGGTGGCAGAAGCTCGGGGGACACCGGCGTATCGAGGATATCGAGCAGCACCTCGGCAATACGCCCGCCAAAGACATCAGCCGCATAACGCACCAGATGGCGCACAAGCGTCTTGGGCACGCTCGCGTTGACGGCGTACATGCTCATGTGGTCGCCGTTATAGGTGGCCCAGCCGAGCGCCAGCTCCGACAGATCGCCCGTGCCGATGACAAAACCGCCAGCCTGGTTGGCCAGATCCATCAAAATCTGCGTACGCTCGCGAGCCTGGCTGTTCTCGTAGGTCACGTCCTGCACGGCCGAATCGTGCTCAATGTCCTTGAAGTGCTGCTCCACGGCCGCGTGGATCGAAACCTCGCGGAAGCTCACACCCAAGTCGCGGGCGAGCGACTCGGCATTCGACTTGGTGCGATGCGTCGTGCCAAAACCGGGCATGGAGACCGCCGTGATACCCGTGCGCGGCAGCCCCAGCGCATCGAAGGCACGCACGGTCACAAGCAGTGCCAGCGTGGAGTCCAAGCCACCCGAAAGGCCGATGACCGCAGCCTTGGTGCCCGTGTGGGCAAGGCGGGTCTTGAGGCCGGCGGTCTGCAGGTCGAGGATGGTCTCGCAGCGCTCGGCCAGGTCACCGTGGTCGGCCGGCACAAAGGGCGCGCGGGGGAAGACACGGTCGATGTCGCAGGCGTTGCGCAGGACAGGTTCGTCTGTCAGCACGCCCTCAAACGAAAACTCAACGGTCGTGGCCTCCGGCGCATCGTCCGTGCGCGCCCACGTCGTCGAGCGACGGCGCTCGGCAACCAGGCGGTCAAGGTCAACGTCGGCGATGGCCATATCGCAGGTAAGCAGTTTGGTGGCGGCGAGCTTGGAGCCGTTTTCGTAGATAAGGTTCTCGCCCGCAAAGACCATGTCGGTCGTGGACTCGCCCTCGCTCGCGTCTGCATAGGCATAGGCGCAGTACAGGCGCGCGCTTTGGTTAGAGATAAGGCCGCGGCGGTAATCTGCCTTGCCGATGATCTCGTCCGAGGCCGACGGGTTGAGAATCACCGTCGCACCGTCAAGCGCCATCTCGGTCGAAGGGGGTGCCGGCACCCACAGGTCTTCACAGACCTCAACGCCCAGCACCAGGTCCTCGGCACCCTCATCGCAGCAGCGGTAGACAAGCCCCGAGCCAAGCGGAACCGGACCCTGACCGGCAAATTCAACCCACACGGGATCCGCAGGCGCCGGAGCAAACCAACGGCGCTCATAGAACTCGCCATAGTTAGGCAGATACTTTTTGGCCGTGAGGCCCAAAAGCTCGCCCGCGCAGCACACGGCGGCGCAGTTGTAGATATTCTCGGCAACCGCAACGGGAAGACCGACGGTAAAGACAATCGGCAGCTCGCGGGTTTCATCGAGGATGTGCACAAGTGCCGCCTCGCAGGTATGCAGTAATGTGCGGTTATGGAACAGATCGGCCGCGGTATAGCCGCACAAGTTGAGCTCGGGCAGCACCAGAGCACGAACACCGTGCTCGGCAGCCTCGCGAACGGCCGCCAACGCAACCTCGGCATTGCCCTCGACATCGGCAACGCGAATCTTGGGCGAGGCCGCCGCCACACGCAAAAAGCCGTCGTTCTTAACTTGACCGTTTAGAAAATCGTTCATGCGAGCTCCAACACATCCGTTTAGCCGCAACGAGCAGCGGCAATAAAGTCCGCCTCCATTGTACTGTCAAGTTCAATCCGCGCTGATGGGCAGTCTCATGATTAAAAATGAAAAAGAGAAGTCAGAATAGCGTTTAGCAGTAGAACGAGATCTCGTCCACAAGGAAAAATGCCTTCCATTTAGAACAAATCAATTCATGCTGCGCGGCGATAATTTCACAGAGGTCGTCAAGTGTGCTCCGGGGGATCTGCGCTTTGTTATTAGCGACAATGCAACCTCCCCTGCGAGTCAGCCAGATTTTGGCCGAGCTATCTGAAGGCGCTCCCTTGCAAACATGGACATGGATTGGCTCGCCCGCTTCGTTGGACCAAAAGAAGACCCGATAGCCGCCAATAAGAAATAGGCTAGGCAACTTTGGCTCCTCCGTTTGCGGCGTAGCGATACAGCAAATGGGCGTTATTGCTCAGAAAAGTCTCAAATCCTCGCTTCTCCTCATCGGTGAAGCGCCCCTCCCACATAGTCCAATTGTAAGTAGGTAACTCACAACGAGCGGAGTCGAAGCCCTCTGCCGTCGGTCGTTCAAAATGCACGACAACCTTTTCGATATCGCCATCCGTAATCAGGTCAGAATGAATGACCTCAGTACCATCTTCGAATGTCATATACGGGTACATCACGTAAACCACCTCGCAATCGTAAATCCAGTTTAGCATCAAGCTATCGCACCAAAGACAGCAAGCCCCCTTGATGAGTTGATGGTATCTGTTACCGACTTAAGCCAGACAACCGATGGCTCGCAACCGAGCACGGACGACAAGGCAAACGGCAATGCGTCGGAAACGGCACAGCCGACAGTAGCAACAGTAGCTCGAGCGGTTCTGCATCTGGCACGGCATCCGACAGCTCAAACCAGGGCACGGCATCGGGTAACTAGGCGCCACATCCCCCAAATAGGCAACCTGGATAACAGACGTGAACCGGGCGACAATATTTGAAAATCTCTCTTAAAGAATCTCGCTTAAACACTAAAATGTAATGAATAGTCCTCTGTTTAGTTCTCGCAAAGTGGATTAGTCCATTGTAGTTTTCCAATAGACAATTCAACAATTCAATTTAAGTCGTTTAAAACGACAAGTCCGTTCGGCACGACTATGATAGCCCCCCCCACAGAGCGGTTTATTATGTTGACTGATGATTTGCGCTCCATTTTGTCTAAATACGGAATCGATGCATCCGCTTCTCTTTTAAATAACGCTCCCGGAGCTTCTTATGCCAAAAAGCATAAGTGCAAGCGGGATTTGGCTCTCATCCGCTACTAACCTCTTAGCCCAAATAGCCGCTCATGCAATCTAAGTCAATTGTCGTCACGCCCCATTACGGGAGGCGTCATGAAACTGTTATGTTCATTGATGGGCATCCGAAACAAATCGATGCTCGGAGACAAGCTAAGACCTTCTATCAATTCGTTGATTGCGGACAAGCGGTCGCTCGAATACTCAAGCTCTTGGAGTCCGGTTATCCAGAAAAGAGCTGCGACGTGGTTCTCTTAGATGAGTGGGACGCCAACCTTGACAAAATAGCGCGAGCAGACCAGGACAAATTAATCGATGATCTTGCCCAATCAAAATGCATAATCGAAGTGCTCCGCAACTCTCGCCAAACGAGGGGGATTGACAGCCCTCGTCAGCCTTTGAAAAACGGAACGCCTATGGAGCTGGGGGCATGAACGCACAAGGAGCTTCCCGAGTCCATACGCACGGTCAAAGGCGTCAAGGTCCAAGGCACGACGGGCGAGAAAAATGCTTGCCGTTATTGCCCCAACATGCCCCACGCTGGGCACTTTGATATCAACTCTGACAAGCTCGTACTGGTCGGCACCCTTCAAGCGGGTACACCGCGGTGAGCGCCACATCGTGAATCAGCAAGACGGCGTGCCCGCCTCCGCGACCATTGTCTCGGCATCATTGACCCCTACGACGGCATGTGCTTTATGCATGAGGACAGCTATCCCAACACAGTCGACAGCGGCCCGCGTATGAGTCCCGATGGCTTACTCGTGGGTGATGTCAACTTGCACGAACACTCCGAGCTCTGCTGTGCAGGGAGCGACGCCGCCAACATCACCGCCGATACGCCCCCCTGCCACCGACGCTCGTCGCACACGGCACCAAGAACCGCACCGTCAAATGCGAACTATCGGCCGAGTGCTTCGAACACCTGCACACAACCGGCTACGATGCGGAGCTCATACTGGCAAAGGACGCCGACCACGGAGACTCAGATTTCGGATTCCTCAGATAATCGACCGCTACGAGGCGTTCATCCAGCGTCGCGTGGAGCGGCAGGACACAGGCGAGCGATAAACAGGGCTCACCGGTAGGCGGATTTAAAGTACTAACTGACCAACAGCAATCATCAACGGCATAGAAAGCATGGATAGAAGCGTGGTTATGCAGACCGTTCCGCATGCATATCGATAGTCTTTATCAAGCTGTTGAGAAAAGATCGCCACATTCGCACCAGTGGGCGTCGCCGCCGCTATCAATAAGGCCAGTTTTATGCCCTTATCGCAGAGGACGATACTTAAAAGAAGCAGGGAGAGGAGAGGAATGATAAACAGTCGCACAGCCGAGACCCGATACAGGCTCCTTGTCCCCGCGAGCGCACGTAAATCGGATTGAGCCAAATAGATTCCGAGCGTCAGCATCGCCAGCGGGGTATTGAGGGCCGCAATCAGAGAAAGCAGGGAGTCGGCGATCGGGATCATCGGTATACGTGCAACAAAAACGACAACGCCGGCTATAAGGGCGAGGACCATCGGACTCGTCATGATAGCTCGGAGGTTTACGCAGTCCTTCGAGCCCGACAAGAGATACTGCCCATATGTCCACTGCGCGGCATTGAGCAGCGCAATCATGCACGCAATTAAAAAAACGGCGTCTTCCCCAAGGACAGCCCCAACAAGAGGAATGCCGATAAAGCCCGCATTTGAAAACGCGGAGGCGAAGTTATCGATTGGCCACTTTCTCAACAGCACATGAGAAACCACAGCGGCGAGCAGAAGCAACGTGGCAGACAGAGAGAATGTCACGGCCAACTCGTTCAGCTTGGCAAAAGAAAACTCAGTCCAAAACGATTTAAAGATAATGACGGGAAGCACGATATTTATCAGCAGCTTGCCAAAATCCCTTGCTGAGCGCGCATCCAATATCTTTCCCCGGGTAAGGCAAAACCCCACGCCCATGAGCAAAAACATGACAAGAACTTGTTGAATAAGAGGTCCCACAATTGACAAATTAGACACCCCAAAAAATCATCCAGTGCGCCCGACACCACAACCAAAGTCGGCCCCACAGCACCAACCGACCGACGGTTTCACCTACTTCCTACAGCAGTGCCCCCACCGCACGAATGACCCTTGAGACAAACTCGTCAGCAAGCCCTCGCGGCGTTCTGGAGTTAAACGTCTCAAAATACTTGCCGTAATCTTCTCGAGGGACCAAATAATTGCAGTATGAATTTGCATAGCCAATAATAAAAACGTTATAGCCAACAAAGGCCCTCTTAAAGTCAAGGCCCAAAGCGCTACAAGTGTCGCAAGGCATAGTAATAAAAATACAGTTTCCGATCACAGCGAATTGGCTCGGCAATTCGAGCTCGATTTTGCCCATGGAACGCTTAAGCTGCTGGCGTTTAAGGAGAAAATCCTTCATGGGATTTGCCTCGCTGTTTTCTACCCGGTCCGTCATCCATTTCCAATCTGGATCGCTGGCCGCATCGTAGACGCTCCGCATGGCAATCGAGCCCCATCTAGGGGTATCTACGAGCAAGTCAAGCTTCTTGCGCTTTACTTCGATTTGATTGTAGAGCTCGTCGGCTGTCCGCATGAGCTCCGCAGCCCCATCGCCCTGACGGTAAAAACGAGTCGAAACATCACCGCAGGCTCCGTTTATACAGAGCACGGGGCACCCGCGCTTGCTTTCCAAGCGTAATCTAACCTGGCCGATTAAGTCTGCAGACAAAGCCCTGCTCTTCCCGTTGAGAATGGTTGGATGGACCGAGATGAACATGGCACCGCCAAGAGGCGTCCCTCCGTCTGCAGACAGAAAGGAGAACAGTGTCACGCTCTTGTCTGCGGGCCCGTTTTTAACGTTGCGATTTCCGTACAGTCCGTCAACCTCGAGCGTCTCCATGGAAACGGTCGCGTTTTCCCTGTTGACCCATGCAGATACAGCAGCATCCACCGCGGAGATAGCGAGACGTTCCGTCAGCTGAGCCTCGGGCAAGGTTTCCTCAAAGGCAAGCTTGAAGTAGCAGGGGGCGGAGTGCGTATGGATACAGGCGACGGTAATATTGCCTGCATCGACGCCTGTCTTAGCCGAAACGGAGGCTTTAACCGAAAGTGCAAACTCCCTTGATAACATGATCGAGTCAAGCTCAATAAGAATGAACGGGACAGCATCGATGCGAAGAGAGCATGCATTGACCTCGATATCGTCTAGAACATCCGTCCATGTTCCACTTCTGTTGTAACCCCCCATACGACAGGACGCCTCAGGCGTCACGTTTACCTTCTCGATCCCAAACTCGACCTTCATGTAGCCATAATCCTTTCCCAGAAGACGCCTGTTTTCCCAATCGGTATCAGGGCGAGAGCGAGCGCCCCTATAGACGCTCACCCATCAGCACCAAACGCCATGTGACCGTCAACAGCTATTGATAACAGGAGGGACGCCCAGTTAACGCCCCTCCCGTTTCGCACCTTTATCAGGTGCCACACATCTAAGCATTAGCGCTCCGAAACGGGACCGTTCTCGAGCTCGTCTTCAGTAAAGCCAAGGAAATACGTGCCCAAGGCGCTTACAAGGAAGCCTGCAGCTGCGGCAATTCCAAAGTTGATGAGGTTCTGGGTCCCACCGCCCGCAAACGCGAGGAACTCTAGGAAGTTTGATGCCGCGCCGGCAGTATAAACCGTGGCCCCGAGAGCGATTGCAAGTGCACCGGCAACAAAGGAGCCGATAATCTTCCAGACAAACACGCGGCGATAGCGTAGCATCATGCCGTAGATGAAAGGCTCACCGACGCCTCCGACAATATTTGCAACCAAATAACCGAATGCCATATTCTTCTCGTCTTTATCACGCAGTTTGAGCCACGTCGCCACCTCGCAACCGAAGGTCGCCCAAAGACTGACGCCCGTCGCGACCAAAACAAAGCCGTCGGACCCCACGGTCATATAGTTAGCAATGGCAATCATCACAACCGCCACATGCATGCCAGTAATAATCATTGGGCACCAAAGACCCGCCAGAATACCTCCTCCGATAATGGCGGCGACACCACCGGAAGTTCCAAGAAGCTCAAAACCAGCTGCGAGGGCATCGCCCGCCCATGAACCAACAGGGGCGAGAGCGCAGAGAGAGACAGGGACGGCAACGACCATAGTGAGGAAAGGCGCAAAAACCGTTGAAAGAGTATCTGGCACATATTTGCGGAAGAAGCGCTCGATATAGCTCATCGCCCAAACAGAGAGAAGAATGGGCAAAACTGTCTTGGTGTAGTTTGCCGCAACGCAGGGGATGCCGTATACGGAGAACTGCACCCCGTTCGCCGCCATCTGGATCATGGTCGGGTCGATGAGAATGCCGCCCATAAAAGCACCGAGAACCGGCGTTACACCGATATTCTTAGCCGCGTTGTAACCGAGATAAACTGGAATGAAGTAGAACGCAGCGTCGTAGACCATGTTCATGAGAACGTAGAGGTCGCTCGTCTCGATCAGCACGCCCGCCATCGTGGGGCCCAGCACCACGGCGACGGTCTTGAAGAGACCGGCGCACATGAGCACGGGGATCATAGGCACCATGGAGCTCGAGAGATAGTTAAGGATGTTATTGCCTATGACCTTAGGTGTGAGCTTTTGCTTAGGGGTGTCGAGGTTCTCATCGATGGCATCCTGCTTGGCAAACCCACCAAGCTTACAGAGCTCATCGTAGACCTTGGGCACGTTTTGGCCCACGATCACCTGAAACTGCGTTCCCGAAATCTGGGCGCCCAGCACGCCGTTAATCTTCTTTATCTCCTTGATATCGGGCATATCGATATCCTTAAGATTAAAGCGCAGACGCGTCATGCAATGCGCCACAAACGTCACGTTTTCCTTGCCTCCGACGGCTTCGAGCACATCGGCTGCGATTTTCTTGTTATCAGCCATAGCTGAACTCCCTTGCTTTTCCGCCTCGCGTCTGCGCATGCACGAGGTCCGATTACGGCAGGCCTGGCACAAGGCGAATCGAGGGGGCGGGAAGGGCAACATAAACAGAAGAGTCCCGAAGCACAATGCGGACAAGGGAACTGTCTACGTCATGCTTCGAGGCTCTTCTCGAATAACACCTTATGTGACTATGAAACTACATCCAACGGACGCCTTTACGAAAGTCAAAACCGGCAAACGGTCGAATCTCAGCGGCGAGCGGTCGATTAAGGCCTGGATCCCGCACAGACGCGATTAACGTGAAGCATCAGGTAGACTTTCTCTTCATCGGCAAGCGCGGCGCCAAAACGCTCTGCGATAAGCGCAGCCATGCGATCGACGCACACAGCCACATCGGGATGCTGCTCACAGAGCGGCCCATAGAGCGCGCCGTTATCCGTGTTGAGGGGCTCTCCTGTCTGTACGCGTTCCAGCAGGTAGCGGACGTGCGTGGCATAGCGGCAAAAGTCAAAACCGTCGCGGTCCACGCAAACTCCCAGCTCGGACTCGATGATCTTGGTGAACTTCTCGAGCATCGCATCGTCCTTGCGCACCGTATTGGATTTGGCCTTTGAAGACGAGGCGACCACGCTGTTGACGATGCAGAGCGCGATACCGCTCGCCTCCCCTGGCGGCATCTTGATGTTGAAGCCGCGATTGATGCCCTCGAGCGCGAACTTGGCGATCTTATACTCGATGGGATACATCTGCTGCACGTCATAGGAGAGCGGCATCTGCACAAACATATGCTCGCGGCAGCGCTTGATGGCAAAAGCGACATGGTCGGCCATGGTAAAGGGAAGGTTGGGTGAAAGCTCACGCGAGATGTTAGAGCGGGCGATATCGGCGATCTGGGCGGAAAACTCCATCACCTGAGGATCGATCTCGTCCAGAAGTGCCAGGTAACGGGCATCCACGCCGTAAAAGGTGCGCTCGACCCTATCGAGCGTGAGCTCATCGGGGCTGTTGGGGAAACCGATTCCACGGCCAAGCGCAACGAGCTCACGGCCCTTGGCGTTTACGCAGATAACCGTATTGTTGTTAATCCGCTTGAGGATTTTCATGACGCTCCCTACCCGGCGCAAGCAACAGCGCCGCGAGCTCGATTATTCCATGGGACTTCAAATCCGGTCAACCTTCCTTCCGACACCCGACGATTCTCCCCGTCTTCATTTGACCAGCTTGAGAAAAAGCTTCGCGGATTTGGTGAGTTGGTGGTGTTGCGGGCGAGTCCATCTTCGGTCCACACGAGATGGGTACCCTTGGGGCCAAACAACCTGTTGTAGCACCAAACGAACCGGGAGGACCCCGTATGACAACCAAGTACACCGACGCACCGCGCACGCGCGTCATGACACCGGCATCGCTCAACAACGGCGCACACGAGAACCATTCCATCGGACAGACCATGGCCATCGCACCCAAAAAGGGCCTGTTCGACGACATTTCTATTCCCCAGATCATCGCCGGCGCCGCAGCTGCCGCCACGAGCGTCGCGCTTGCCTCCAAGATTGGTATCGCTGGTTCAGTAATTGGTGCCGCCGTGAGCTCGGTCATCACCGTTGTGTCCTCGCAGGTCTACCGCCACTTTATCTCTGCCAGCGCCGAAGCCCTCAAAGGTACGCACGCCGCCGTCGACTACCCCGCCGGCGCCTATGAGCCCGTTGAGCTTAATGCCGAGGAGCACCTGGGCGGCGCCGCGACTACACAGGAGATGCGCCAGGTCGCGGGACACGCGACCACGGCGCGCGTCGCCCCCAACAGCCTACGCGCCAAGGCGGCGGAAGAGCGCAGCCAGACGCAAAAGAAGGTCATCATCTTCTCGATCGCCATCGCCATCGTCGCGGTTATCGCCTGCGCCGGCGCCATCCTTATAACCACCGCCGGTGAGGGTCTGGGCGAGCGCCCCGAGCCAATCCTTTCGTCGCGTACGACCGAGAGCGATGCAAATGACAACACCCAGTCTCAAGATCAGCAGACGCAGACGGACGACACGCAAGACAGTTCCACCTCTGCCAGTTCGTCCTCGAACACCCAAGACCAATCGCAGGGCACCGATTCCTCTACGGCCAACAGTGGCACGACATCCGGCACGACCGACTCAAGCCAAACGACTGACGGTTCGCAGCCGAGCACGGGCGGCCAGACGAGCGACACCACGTCGGGAACGGGCACAGCAGGCAGCAGCAACACCAACAGCTCGAACAGCTCGAGCGGAACCGCGTCCGGCACGGCATCTAACAGCTCAAGCCAAGGCACGACATCGGGCAACTAGGCGCTGCATCCCCAGATAGGCAACCTGTACAACGGGCGCGAATCGACAGCGGTTCGCGCCCGTTTGCCTTGGGCGCCGCCATGGCGAACGCTCTGCGATGGTAAGATGCTTTACATATGTAAAGAGGAGATTTGCCATGAGCAAGACAATAGTTAGGCCCACGCTTTCGCTGGGCAACCACATCTATCTGTATCGCCTGCTGCGCGATGCGATTGGATGCGGCAAGCAAACGTTTATGACACAGGTCGAGGAGGCGCTCGCCGCAGGCGACATGACTGCTTATGACCTGGGCTTTGAGTCCACGCGCGAGCTGCTCGAGGAGCTTAACGACTGCATTAAGCTGACCGTCTTTAAAGGCGGCCGCCTGTATGCCACCGTCATCGCCAACGAGGTATGGGATGCCGCCCTTGTCAAGGGCGAGGACAAGTGCAAGGCTACCAAGGGCACCAAGCAATCCTACAAAAAGAAGAAGCGCGGCAAGAAGGACCTGAAGGCCGTGCGCCCCAAGCACGTTAAGCGTCCCGAGCCCGAAGCCATGGTTGGAGCCGTGCCGGAACCCGAGCCCGAGGCAGAGATCGAAGTCGCTATTGAGGTAACAGCAGAAACCGAAATCGCCGCCACGACCGATCCCGAAGTCATATCCGAGCAGGAAGCCACTGCGGAGCTCAACAAGGCCCCCAAGTCGACAACCGAAGAAGCCGCTAACCAATCCGAGACGCCTGCGTTCCAAAACAGCGATGTCTTTGGCGACGAGACCGATAACGATCAGCCCGACGAGCCCGACGATCAAGACGCCACCGAGTCGACACCGGAGCCCGAGGTGCCGCAGCCTGCCATCTCGCTCACGGTCGTCTATGACCCCGAGAACGCCAACGCCGGCATCACCACCATGGCTTCCACGCCCATCGAGGCAAAGCCATCTGTCGAGGCAGAGAACGCCCCGCAAGCCGATGCCAAAACCGAGACTGAAGACACATCCGTCTCCGTGGAACCGACAGATTTCGCAGTTAAGCCGGAACCGGTGCCTGAGTCTGCACCCGTCATCGAGTCCACATCCGCACCTGTCTATGACCAGATTCCTGTGCCTACAGCGGCTCCGGCCCCCGCTGCAGCACCGGCCCCCGCACCCGCAGCGCCCGCCATCCCCGAGGACTTCCCCGTCGATTTCGCGACCGAGGTCTTCTGCCCCGGCCCGTTTCTGCACCAGCTGTCGACCTATCTCCCCTACGGCGCCGACACGCTCGGCATCGTCGGCGAGTACTACTGGATCGCCCGCGAGCGCGGTACCATCGAGGCCGCGCGCAACCGCGCAAGCTTCCCCCTGCGCTACACGCAGGCCGGCGAGCGCCACGAAGTCACCGTGCGCATCCGACGCAACACCACCGGCGGTCTCGGAGCCGCCTGGGTCATCGATAAAGTCGAAGAACCCGAGCAGTAACGACAAACGGCTCAAATCCAAATCAGGATTTGAGCCGTTTTATTTGTTGATGCTGCATAACCAACAGCGAGCGGGTCGCAAGTGCCCCAGGTTGCCGTGAAAGAGGAGCGACACGTACTTCGGTACGCGAGCGACGGCTTGAACGGCAAGATGGGGTGCTTGCGGCCCGCGCAGCGTCGAGCAGTTACGCGGTTTGGAAAACGCGTAACGATCTAGTCGCGCGTGAGCTTGCGGTGGATGCGATGCGGCTGAGCTGCGTCCTCGCCCAGACGCTCGATACGGTTGGCCTGGTAGGCCTCAAAGTTGCCCTCGAACCAATACCAGTTGCCCGGATTCTCGTCGGTGCCCTCCCACGCCAGAATGTGCGTGGCGACGCGGTCCAGGAACATACGGTCGTGGCTAATGACCACCGAGCAGCCCGGGAACTCGAGCAGCGCCGCCTCGAGCGAGGACAGCGTCTCGACATCGAGGTCGTTCGTGGGCTCGTCGAGGAGCAGCAGGTTGCCGCCCTGCTTGAGCGTAAGCGCCAAGTTCAGACGGTTGCGCTCGCCACCGGAGAGTACGCCGGCGCGCTTCTGCTGGTCCTGGCCCTTAAAGCCAAAGCTCGCCACGTACGCGCGGCTCGGAACCTCGGTCTCGCCGACCATCATGTGATCCAGACCGTCCGAGACGACCTCCCACAGGTTCTTGTCGGGGTCGATGCCGGAACGGTTCTGATCGACATAGGAGATCTTGACGGTCTCGCCCACCTCGAGCTCGCCCGAAGTCAGCGGCTCCAGACCCACAATCGTCTTGAACAGCGTGGTCTTACCGACACCGTTGGGGCCGATGACGCCCACGATGCCGTTGCGCGGCAGGGTGAACGAAAGGTCATCGATGAGCACGCGGCCATCGAACTCCTTGTGCAGGTGATGGGCCTCGAGCACCTTGTTGCCCAGACGCGGGCCCACAGGGATGCGGATATCGGTCCAGTCGAGTTTCTGGCTTGCGCGGGCCTCGGCCTCCATCTCCTCGTAGCGAGCCAGACGGGCTTTGTTCTTGGCCTGACGGGCCTTGGGCGAGCTGCGCACCCACTCGAGCTCGGCCTCCATGCGCTTGGCGAGCTTGGCGTCGCGGTTGCCCTGTGCCTCGATACGCGCGGCCTTGGTCTCCAGATACGTGGAGTAGTTGCCCTTGTAGGGATAGAGGTGGCCGCGGTCGACCTCGCAGATCCACTCGGCGACGTTATCAAGGAAGTAACGGTCGTGCGTGACGGCAAGTACCGCGCCCTGGTAATTGTGCAGGAAGTGCTCGAGCCACAGGATCGATTCGGCGTCCAGGTGGTTCGTGGGCTCGTCGAGCAGCAGCAGGTCGGGAGCCTCGAGCAGCAGCTTGCACAGGGCCACGCGACGGCGCTCGCCGCCAGAGAGCACGTTGACCGGCATGTCGGAATCGGGCAGCTGCAGGGCGTCCATGGCCTGTCCGAGCTTGGAATCGATATCCCAGCCGTCGGCGGCGTCGATCTCGTCCTGGAGCTTGCCCATCTCGGCCATGAGGGCGTCCATGTCGCAGTCCGGGTCGCACATCTCCTCGCCGATCTTATTGAAGCGATCGACCTTGGCGATCATATCGCCAAACGCCATGCGCACGTTCTCGATGACGGTCTTGTCGTCGTCGAGCGGCGGCTCCTGCTGCAGGATGCCCACGGTGTAGCCGGGAGTGAGCCTGGCATCGCCGTTGGAGACCTCCTCGATACCGGCCATGATCTTGAGCAGGGTCGACTTGCCCATGCCGTTGGGACCCACAACGCCGATCTTGGCACCGGGGTAGAAGCTCAGGGTCACGTCGTCAAGGATCACCTTGTCGCCATGGGCCTTGCGAGCCTGATACATCTGGTAGATAAACTCTGCCATTTGCCTGTTTTATCCTTTCTACCTGCTGTTTCCCTATTCTTGTTTCGCTTTAGTGGAAACGAAATGAGAAAACCAGCTCTGAAACTTAACAAAAAAGGGGCGTGGTTGCCCACACCCCCTAATACTACCTGGGAAAAGTCCCCCAGAACATGCTATGAACTGCGTACGCTAGTTTTCCGCAACCTTAGCGAACGGCCCGCTGCGATTTACGCCACAGCAGATACGAGTAGACGTAGGCAGCTCCGCCCGAACCAAACGCCAGAACCGCAATCACCGCGGCGACGACTTCACTCGAAAGCACGCTACCCGCCACGCCCATCACAATCACACCAACACCCAGCACCATAAAGCAGGCGCCGCCAAAACGCTGCGTACGGCGCCAGTTCTCGGGGTCAGCAAGCGCCCAGGGCGTCTTGATGCCAAGCGTGTAGTTCTGCTTTACGCGCGGCAAGTAGTTGCCTACGCCGATGAGCAGCAAGCCGACAGCACCGGAAGTCAGCACGTTGACCGAACCGACCGCCGGCACCACGCCCCAGACCGTAAGCTCTCCCAGCCAGCTTATGGCGCACATGAACAAGGTAAAGGCGATTACGAAGCCCTGATAGAACTTGCCCGAGGTCCGATACGCCTCGCCCTTGGGGTCAATGCGTGGCACCACGTAGAACATCGCGAGAAGCACCAGCGGCAATGCGCCGAGCGCCGATGCCATCCAGCTGGGACCCCAGCCGTTAACGGCGCCGCTCGCTCCCCAGTGCGTGGGAATCTGCGCCGGCAGGCTCGGCATCACCATAAGGTGCGCTGCGACGTTGGCGACGCACAGAGCGATCAGCGCAATCCACACGCGTGGCGATACCCCCGTGGCGTGAATGCCCTTGTTTTCGTTATTCATCCTTATCACCTTCAGTGTCTGTAAAGCCCATAAACCAGCCGATCAAGTCCTGCATGACGGTGGTGTTTAAGCTGTATACGATGTTTTGGCCATGGCGTTCGTCGGTCACCAAGCCGGCGTTTTTGAGTGTCGCCAAGTGATGGCTCAGTGACGGCTTGCTAATGTCAAAATGCTCGGCAAGCTCCCCGGCCGTGCAATTGCCCTCGCGCAGCAGTTCCAAAATACGTCGCCGCGTAGGATCGGCCAGCGCCTTAAAACCCTCTCCCGGCATAGAACCTCCTCTCACTGGCTCGTTCGACGCGTACACTATACTCTATATTTAGATGTTTGTCTAACTATCTAATACAGGAACATATATGGAACATTTGTTCGTATTTAGCTACAATGGAAGTTGAAGCAGATGGACCAGCTCCCTCTACCCAAGAAGGAGATGGACTATGAGTATTGACGATGTCCTGACGTTGTTATTGCTTGTAATCGCGGCCGTGGAGCTCGGCATCCACATTGGAGGTCGAATGAAATAGCCGCCCCCGCGTAATGCGAAGACGGCCACTTCTCACGCCAAAAACGTGTTTCGGAGTTGGCTAACCCGCGGCAACGGGTGCCATCTGCTTCATCTTATGAGAATCCCCGTCTCATTTCAACAAGCCCCAAGGGTTCAAATGGAATCGCGATAATACCTATAATGGCGATAGCTAAAACACGATTCGCTTCCCCATCGGAGGATGTTTATGACCGAAACCGTAGACGCTTCACCCATCGAGACGCGCGACACCAAGCTCGAAATCATCATGGGCCGCGAGGCACTCGACAAGCTCGCTGACGCCACGGTGCTGGTACTCGGCTGCGGCGGCGTGGGCTCCAACTGCTGTGAAGCACTTGCCCGCGGCGGCATTGGCCATTTCGTAATTCTGGATAAAGACATCATCGCGCCCAGCAACATTAACCGTCAGGCCATTGCCTTTCATAGCACCATCGGCAAGCGCAAGGTAGACGTGATGGAAGCCATGATCCACGACATCAACCCTGCCGCCACCGTCATCAAACGCACCGAATACCTGTTGAGCGACAACATTGACGGGTTCTTCGCGAGCGTTTTTGAGCAGACAGGTGGCAAGCTCGACTACGTCGTCGACGCCATTGACACCATCTCCGCCAAGCTCACCGTTGCCAGATATGCTCAGGACCACGACATTCACCTGGTGAGCTCCATGGGCGGCGGCAACAAGCTGCATCCCGAATGCCTGCGCTTTGCCGACATTTTCGAAACGGTCCGCGATCCCATGAGCCGCATCATGCGCAAAGAATGTAAGAAGCGCGGCATCAAAAGTCTTCATGTACTGTTTAGCTGCGAGGAGTCGGTCAAGACCCAGCGCCGTGACCCCTCCAACATCCACGAGCGCACCGAGCTCGGAACCGCCAGTTATATGCCGCCCATCATGGGTCAGATGATTGCCGGCGAGGTCATTCGCCAGATCAGTGGGCGCGGCACTGAGCGCGTGCGTGCTGACGGCCAGCGCCTGGACTAGCGAGGCGCACCGCGATGGAGCCCCGGTTAATTGACGCACACTGCCATCTTGATTTGATGGCTTACCCGAATACTGTTGCCGACGAAGCTGCGGCTATAGGGCTGGGGGTCTTTGATTGTGGGGTCGACCCACGCGACTTCGCGGCAGCAAAAAAGCGTGCCAGCCGCTACCCAAACATTATCGCGGGCGTTGGCCTCCATCCCTGGTGGCTCGTCGACGGCCGATGTGGAACTGCCGAGGTTGACCTACTTTGCAAGCTCGCCAGCCGGGAATGTTTTATCAGCGAGGTCGGGCTCGATTTCTCGCCACGCTTTACGGGCACCGAGGGGATGCAGACGCAGGTATTCGAGCGGCTTTGTCAGACGCTATCGCAGCGCCCACTCCCCGATCGTGTTCTATCCATCCATGCTGTTCGAGCGGCAGGAATTGCACTGGATACCCTAAAGTCACATGAGCTACTCACCCCAAGCCCCAACTCCCCCGCCATCATCTTCCACTGGTTTAGCGGTACCTCGGACGAACTCATCCGCGCGCGCAATGCGGGTTGCTATTTTTCCGTCAACGAACGCATGCTCGCGTCTAAGCGAGGACGCGAATACGTACGACAGATTCCACTCGACCGCCTGCTGCTTGAAACCGACGCCCCAGCCGAAGCAAATACGGAAACCTCAGCGCGACAGCTCGCCGACTCACTCACGAGAGCTTCCAAAGTCATCACCCAACTTAAAACCCGCGATGCAGGGAGCATCGAGTCGATCATTTTAGAAAACTCACGCTCCATTTTTGGTCTTTGCTAACCCAGGTGGGCAAAAAACACCAAATATGAGTACTGTTGCAAAGCTAGTCACATTATTTAGCGACTAAACAACACCCCGTTAATGCACAGGCGTTCATTAACGGGGTGTTTTAGCATGTCTTAAGCCGTAAAAAACAAGCTTTAATCGCCCCCGGGCGCTCAACTAGAGCCTCGAAGGCTTGTTTTTGCTGTTACTAAAATAGTGACAGTACTCATATTTGGCATTTTTTTGCCCACCGAGTCACAAGGAAGCGCGGAACACGCGCCTCGTACTCCACAAATTACTGAATCCTCCTGTACCCGAGCAGTATCGAATACCAGTTCTGTAAAACTACGCCAGTTCGTGCACAAGATCGCAGTTACGCGCATACAGTTCATCGAAAATATGACGACGCGACGTATATAACTCGTGGGCAGCCATATCGGGCACGATTGTTTGCGCAACGCCAAGGACTTGGGCGAGCTCATCCCATGATGCATAGGTGCCACCTGCGAGAGCTGCCATGATGGCATCGCCGAAGCATGCGCCCACCGCAACCTTGGCAACCGAGACCTCGCGCCCACATACGTCGGCGATAGCCTGCATCCAAACTGGATTCTTGGTTCCACCTCCGACAAGCATAATGCGCCCAATTGGCAGTCCATGCTCTCGCTCGATAATGTCGACATGGGATGCAACGGTATACGCGACGCCTTCCAAGGCGGCGCGAACCATATGGGCTCGCGTATGCCTTCCGGTCAGGCCAAAGAAGACGCCACGCGCCTCGGGATCGTTGAGCGGAGTACGCTCCCCTGCAAAGTACGGCAGGCACAGGAGCCCATCGGCACCCGGCGCCACATCGGCGGCATCATGCGCCATAACCGAATAAGCATCGGGGCCACCGTGGCCCTCGGCCTCTACGGCGTCGCGATACAGCTATTGGCGCAGCCACGATGTGAGCGCACCCGCCGTATTGGTCCCCGCGCAGATCCCGTAAGTTCCGGGAATGATAAACGTCCCTGGCCACAGGCGGGCATCATCGATCATATGATCAGCTAGGTAGATGAAATACGCCGTGCTCCCCAACTGAACCATCATATCGCCGGGACGGAATACACCCGTCGAAATGGCCTCGGCACCAGAGTCGCCCGTTCCCACTAAGACAGGTGTCCCTGCCGCGAGCCCCGTCGCCTCAGCCGCACGCTGCGACGCTCGCGGACCTCATCGGCAAGCTCGCCCGAGGCGCCACGACCGGCAGCCGAACCGCCGATGACCATCGCATCCGGTAGGCAATTAAGGAGAAGTGAATCGGCAACGTCCACAGTCGAGCGGTCGTTGAGATACCCCCCCCCCGCTCGTGATGAAGTGAAAAAGCTTAAGGTCGTCCAAGCGCAGCGCCGCCTTGCGACGCATGTTGTTAGCATAATCTCGGTTAATCAGCCCGAGATCACCGGCCCAGGCACCGCAAAAAATGCAGCGCGTGAACTGCGCTTGGCGGCTCCCACAACTTGCGACACGCTTCCGCCCGGATAATACAACGAATCACCTGACAGAGGACGCAGACTAAACTGAAGGGACTGACCCCGGAGGAGTTCCGGAGCCAGTCCCTTGCGGCGTAGTTCTTATTTAAGCCGTCCAAGTTTTGGGGTGCAGTTCATTATTGCAGGAACGTTATTCCCCCAGCACCTCGACGTACACTTTTCGCTTCTGCGGACCGTCAAACTCCGCAAGATAGATGTTTTGGGCACCTCCGCACACGATGTGGCCATCTTGGACGGGAAAGAAGCAACTGTTTCCACAAATCATGCTCTTGATATGCCCACAGGAGTTGTTGCTGGTGGCTCCATAGCTCGGCAGGAAGCGTGCATGCGCATAGGGGGCATCGAGCGGGGCGATGCGATCAAGCGTCTCCATAAGATCCGTCTCCACGCAGGGCAGCCCCTCGTTTACCACGATTCCACAAGTCGTATGCGACAAAATAATCGCTGCCAAGCCATTGGTCACCGAGCTGCGTTCGATGGCGGCGTGCACGTCTTCGGTAATATCGATGAACTGGTCCGGAGCAGTCGATAGATAGCTCAATGTCTCGAGCGTCACCATGTTTACTCATCCCCTTCAAGAAAGCGCAGGGCATTACCCCAGTAGAGCCTTTCTCGTGCATCATCGCGCATGGACACGGTATCGAGCGCCCGCTTGAGTTTGAACGCACGGAAGCGCGGCGTATTGCTGGCGAACATCACTTGATGCGATAGCGCGCGGTCATACCACAGGGGCCCCATATCGACCGTGAAAAGACGCTGCATCATCTCCTCGGGCGAATCGATGTAAGTGATAGAGGTGTCCGTGTAGCAGTTGGGATACTTGAGCAGCATCGCCACGGTCTCGCGCACCCAGGGCCAGCCAAAGTGGGTCAAACTAAAACGCACATTTGGATGCGTTGCGATTGTGTGCTCAAATGCAAGCGGGTTGCTGCGCGAGAGTTCTGCACCCGGCTCCCAAGACATACCGGCATGGAAAACCACCGGCTTGTTATAGCGCTCGCACAGCTCGTAAAGCGGCTCGGCCACAGCATCATCGGGGGCAAAACCCTGTTTTGCCGGATGCAGGCAAAGCCCCTTTGCCCCCAACTCGGTAAAGGTGCGCTCCAATTCGCCTGCGGCACCGCTCACCTGCGGATCTACGCTCGCAAATCCCCACAGGCGATCGGGATGCGCGGCAACCAGCATGGCAATCTGGTCATTGGTGCCAAAATGCCCTCCGCATGCCGTGGTTACATCAAGCGGCATGAGCACGCTCTTCTGCACATCGCAGACGTCCATCTCGACTTGAAGCTCATCCCAATCCATGGGGCCCATATGCCCCATACCAAATTCTCGTGACCAAAAACCAAATCCATCAGGCTCATCACCCGGCGTATAGATCTCGCCGTAGAGCATAGGATGAACCAACATGTCGATAACCATTTCGTACTCCTTTCCAGGCATTTGACCCTAGTACGGCTCAAACGAACCAATCACTCGGGACGATAGTTCAGCGCCTGCCTTCATACACGCGGGAATATCAAGGCCATCGATCACGCCCTTGGTAAACCCGGCAATATACGAGTCGCCGGCACCCACGGTGTTAACGACCTTCTCCGCCGGTACGATCTCGCACTCATAGAAGCGCTCACCGTCATAGGCAATGCTTCCCTTCTCGCCAAGCGTGGCAACCGCAACGCGCGGCCCCAACTCCTGTACGTGACGCACCCAATCACGTAGCTCCGGAGTGTCATCTTCAAACGACATAAATGCGTAGTCAACGTAGGGAAAATGATTATCGCAGGCATATTCGGGATCCTGGCTGAACACCGAGAAGTCCATAACCACCGTCTTGCCCGCATCATGCCATTCGGGCAGGAGGTCCAAACAATTGCCAAACAGATCGGTATGAATGATGTCATGTTCTAGGATAAACGCCCGGTCATCTTCATTCGGTCGATATGTCTCCATTACGCCATCGATTGCCTCGAGATGCACGCGATCGACGCCGTCTTTCAATTCCATGAGCATCACCGAGGTGTCGCCATCCTCCACCCGCAGATGTGAGATATCGAACCCCTCAGCGGCCAGTGCCTCTCTCATCTTGTCTCCGTACTCGTCCTTGCCGACAACCGAAACGGCGGATACCGAAACGCCCATTCGCGCAAGATGGATACCCCAGTCAATGCCATTACCAGTCGGATAGAACACGCCGATGTTTTGATAGACGTCCGCGCAGCAAAAACCAGCCGCACACGCTTTAATACCCATAGTCTTCTCCAATGTTCAAAAGGGGACCCACCGCATTGCGAGCCCCCTTTTCGCGTTTCGCTTATTGTTTTGCATCGGCTGTCCAAGGCCTCATAGCCAGACCGCCGCACGCTTTCTTAAGCTATTCAGCGATTGGTGCTCCGTGGCCCCAAGAGCCTTCCATGCCGCACACGGTCGAGGCAAACCCGGCGGCAAAGTCGAGCGCGCGCTCGATGGCCTCGGCGCCATCCTCACCACGCTTGGCGGAATCGAGATAGCACATTAAAACCGAGGTGAGGAACGAGTCGCCCGCCCCCATGGTGTCCTTCATGTCCGTTACCGGTTTAGCCAGCTGGCGGTAATAACGCTCGCCGTCGTAAGCAATGCAGCCCTCGGCGCCCGCCGTAGCCGACACAAAACGCGGACCCAGGCCCTTCACCCATGCCAGACGCTCGCGAATCTCGTCCTCACTCGCGGCATCCGCCGCACTAAAGAAAGCAAAATCGACGTAGGGCGCAATCTGCTCGTAGTACTCGTCGGTGGAGTCGTCCGAAAAGTCAAAAGAGACCGTGACGCCCGCAGCCTTCAGCTTGGGCAGCTCGCGCTCGGTAAAGCAATAGTTGCCCGAATGAACCACATCGAACTGCTTCATGTACGAAAGGTCAAAGCGATCGAGGACATAGCGCGCATCGCCACGGATACCGCCCTCGTTGGAGCCAAGGAAGACACGGTCACCGTCAACGACGGTGACGCGAGCCGCTCCGTTCTCGCCAATCATCTGCTCGCACTTGTCAAGCTCGATACCCTCATCCTCGAGGCTTGCAATGACATGCTCGGCAGCGGCGTCATTGCCAAAAATGCCCATGTATGCGGAGCGTGCGGCACCGCATTTCTTGGCATAAACGGCGAAGTTCACCGCATTGCCGCCAGGATACATGGTATGGATATGCTCGTAGCGATCGACGACGTTGTCGCCAAATCCGAGCGCGTTAACGTTAAATGCCATGGCCTTTGTCCCTTCTAGTACTCGACAACACCCATATAGCGACGGAAATCGGGATCGTGATCAAACACCTTGCCGCGTGCAGCACGCAGCTCGCAGTTCATGGCATAGAACAGCACCGGGTCCAGATAGGCACGGACGCTCGCCGGCACGGCTTCCATACCGTACTCCTTGGCATCGAGCACCATCAGCGTATCGGTATGCGTCTTAAGGAACGCCAGGGCGCGCTCGTCCATAGCACGGCACTCGCTGGAGCCCATCTGCAGGAAGTAAAAAACGCCATCCTGAGTAGCCTCGAAGGGGCCATGGAAGTACTCGGCAGAGTGGATGTAGCTGCAGTGCTGCCACTGCATCTCCATAAGAGAGCAGATAGCGAAACCGTAGGTCTGGCTAAAGTTGGGACCGCTGCCCAGAATATAGAAGAACTCGTGCTCCTGGCAAAGCTTGGCAAAGCGATCGCCCAGCTCGGCATTTACCTTCTCGCGTGCCGGGGGAAGAATCTTATCCATCTCGGCGATACCGGCATACATATCGGCAAGATCGGCGTAGCCCTCCTGCTGATCGAGCAGCTCTGCCGCAAGCGACAGCGAAATACCAGCGGGGACCTCGGCCTGCGGCACACCCTCGCCCCACGGGTAGACCCACGTGGTCCACTTGCCGGAGTCGATCTTAGATCCAGCGTTGTCGGTCTGGGCGATCACCGTAGCGCCGGCAGCAAGGGCAATCTCGCAGCCCTCGACGACCTCGGGGGTGTTGCCACTGTGGCTACAAGCGATGACCAGGGACTTCTCGCCCAGACGACGCGGACGCATAATGTCGAATTCACGCGCGGTATAGATATACGAAGTGAAGGTGGTTGCCTCGCGCTGCAGAAGCTCATGAGCCGGGATCAAATCGATCATGGAGCCACCGCAAGCAATCCAGTAGACGCTGTCGAACTTGCCCTTCTCGGCAATTGCCTCTTTGATCAGATCGTGTGCGTTCATATCCAGTTCCTTTCTTGTTTGGTCCGCAATCAATGAGATTGGCTGCGTGGCCGATAGTTGTTTTAGTCAATCAGATATTTCTCGAATGCGGCCATGTTCTTGGCATCTGCCGCCGCCGGGTCATCGTAGTAACGACCGTCCGTGATTTCCTGGCCCAGCATGCCGTCAAAACCATGGGCGTTGAGCGTGGCGACGAAGGCGTCCATATCGTGCTTGCCATCGCCCCACACCAGATGGCCATACGGGTCACCGTCGATAAAGTGCATCTCGTGAATTGCCCCATCACCAAAGGCGGCAAACCAGTCCTCGAGCGTCTCGCCTGCAACGCCCATCGCGGTTGTATCAACCATGGGCTGTAAGTACGGGCTCGCGACCTCGTCAATCATGCGCTTCGCATCGGAAACCGTCGTCACAAGGTTGCTCTCCTCGGGACGCAGGCTTTCCATCGTAAGCACCAGACTGTGCTCGCCGGCATACTCCGCCAGAATGGACAAGTGCTCGCGGCTGCGCTTCCAGGCCTCCTCGCGATCCTCGTCCCAGTCGCCCCAGCCCGAGTTGACGGACATACGGTCGCACCCAAGTACCTCGGCAAGCTCAATGCCGTGCTTAAAGTACGCCAGGCTGCGCTGTTCATGCAGCGGCTTGCGTGCGCAGTATTGCCAAGGATAGACAACATTCTCGGGGCACAGAGTACGATACCTAAGCCCACGGTCTGCAGCCTTTTTCGCCAGGACCTCAGCCTCAAAGTAGCCCGTGTGGTCGAGCGTCACATGCGGCTCCGCACACCACAGCTCAATGGACTCAAAGCCCAAACGCTGCTGCGCGTCAAGGAAGTAATCGAGCGACCACATGATGTAGTGGATATTCATGCCCGCAATCTGTTCGCGGCGCAGCGTCGGTTTGGATTCAGACACCTTATGCCTCCTTATTTCGATCGAACACGATTTGTCCGTCCGACATCGTCATATCAACCGCAAGATCGCGTGCGTCGCGATAATCGAGGTCGAACACATCCCGATCGAGCACGCAGATATCGGCAAGCTTGCCAACCTCAAGCGTACCCAGCTCGTCTTCGCGCATCAGATCGTACGCGCCCCCGGCAGTCCAAGCGCGCAAGAGCTCGACAAGCGTCAGCACGTTGGCCTCATTCACGGGCAGTCCATCGTCGAAGTATCCGCCGCACGCGCTGTAGATTGACTCACCCAGGCTCGGAATCAGCAGCGGCAAATCCGTACCACAGCACACCGTGCATCCGGAATCTTCCATGCCGCGGCGATTCCAGCTGTGTAAAAGTCGCGTCTCGCCAATTTGTCGACGCATCATCGATAGGCAATCCTCGCGCCGGTCCAGCGTCAGAATCTGCGGATAGACCTCGCAAATTCCACCTAACTTGCCAAACTCGACAAGATCGGTCGGGTCAGAGTTCTCGAGATCGGTAATCGCATGGCGGCGAAGCATCCGTCCATGTTCGTCTCGAGGCAGCGAGGCATAGAGCGCCACGGTGCGACGAACGGCGCCATCTCCCTGGCAATGCAAGGAATATCGGAAGCCGTCAGCATCAATTGCACGTAGCTCGTTCTCAATCAGATCCCACTCGGGCTCCTCGACGACCGTCTTGCCGGCGGCTCCCGCATCGGCCGTGTCCTCATAGGGGTCAATCATCTCGGCAAGCCCCGCCCATACGCCGCGATCGGCCATACGGTTGAAGCCAGAAAAACGAACGAACGGTCCCCGGAAGCGCTCTCGTGCCTCGCGGGCATATGCCAGATTTGCACCAGCGCCCACCGGCTGCGACATCATAGAGACGCGAACCGTCAGCTCACCAGATTCCTCACGGCGAGCCATTTCGTCGGCAAAGCCGTAGTAGTCATCAAACGCCATCTCCTTGATGGCGGTAACGCCGCGCTCGTTAAGCATGCTCATGTAGTCCGAATACCCCGCACGTACCTCGGGCAGCGCGAGGAAATCGCTCATCATGCGCCAGATCTTCTCGGCATAGCACGCCTGGGGTGTAAAGCCGTATCGTGCACTGGCGGCTGCATTGAGAACGCAGGTCTCCGCACCCGGTGTAAAGCAGACGACAGGGATATCGCCAAAACAATCGTCAAACACGGCTGCCGTATTTGCGTTCTCGGCATCCGATGCCAACGTTTCGGGTAGGTTGTGGCCAAAAGCCGCCGCGCAATCCGAATGATCTTCTATCCATGCACGCAAGAGCGACACGGCCCCTTTGGCATCAGCGATGCCGGACAGATCAGGCCCCAACGTCCGCAGTGCCCAGCCCGTATAGAAGGTATGCACATCGATCAGGCCAGGCATGACGGTGCGGTCGCCCAGGTCAACTACCTCGTCCGCTTGGGTCAAATACGAAGCTACCTCACACTTGGTGCCAACAGCCTCAATTCGATTGCCACGGACCGCTACGAAACCTTCAAACGGCAGGTCCCCCGTACCGGTAAAGACGCTCTTAGACGTCAGGACCGTCAAACGATCAGACATCACAACCACCTACACCGGAAGCATGCCAGAGATTGCCGTTACGATCAGGCCAAAGACGACCATGAAAATGAAGAACTTCCAAATGGTCTTCCACCATTGGCCAAACGAGATCTTTGCCACGGCAAGGCCGGCGACCGTCATGCCCGCCACGGGACTGATGGTGTTGATGGTCTGATTAGCAAACTGGAGCGCGGTAACAGCTGCCTCGGGATTGAGGCCCATAAGCTCGGTCAGGGGGCCCATAACAGGCATGGTGAGCGCCGCCAGGCCAGAACTCGAGGGAACCAGCAAAGAGAGCAGGCCAAGGACGATATACATAAACGTGGTGTAGACGGCGGCGGGTGCACCGGCGAGCGCAGTAGCGAGCGCCTGGAGAATGGTGTCGATGATCATGCCGCCCTCGGCGATGACCAGAATACCGCGAGCGATACCAATAACGATGGCGGCGTACGCAAAGTCGGCGAGACCTTTAACGAACTCCTCAGCAATCGTCTGCTGGTCAAGACCGCCCAGGATACCGGCAAGCAAGCCCATGCCAAGGAACACGGCGGAAATCTCATTCATGTACCAACCCTGGGTAACAAGACCCCAGACGATAATGCCCATACCGCAAGCAAAATCGATAAGCACGAGCTTCTGACGGATAGTGAACTCTTCCTCGATGGAGGCGTCGGTCACGGAAAACTCGATACGCTTGAGCTTATCGTCCTCGTACGTAATGGACGACTCGGGGTTTTTCTTGACGCGCATGGCGTAGCGCATGGCCCATGCGATACCGACGGCAGTGAAGATGACCCAAGAAACGGCGCGCAGCCACAGTTGCGGATTGCCCTCGATGCCGATAATGCCCTGTGCGATCAAGACGTTAAACGGGTCGATGGTCGAAGCACAATATCCCAGGTTAGGACCAAGGAAGCAGATGATGAATGCCGTCATCGAGTCATAACCGATACCCATCATGATGGGAATGAAGATGGCATAGAACGGCAGGGCTTCCTCAGACATACCAAACGTAGTGCCGCAAATGGACAGCAACGTCATCGTAATGGGAATGATGAGGATGTCCTTGTTCTTGAGCTTTTTAATCACACGGCTCATGCCGGCATTCAAAGCGTTGGTCTTGGTGATGATTGCGAACGATCCGCCAATCAATAAGACGAACGCAACGACGTCGGCAGCCTCTTGGATGCCCTTAGTGGGCGCTTGCAGGACCGCGAAGATATCCTGACCCAGATTGATGGTCTCGCCGGTCTCGGAATCGGTGTAGTTCTTATCGACCTGTTCATAGGTTCCAGCAACGGCGACTTCACGCTCGCCCGCCGCTGTCGAAATCGTCTTGCGCTGATACTGACCAGAGGGAACGATCCAAGTCAGGACCGCAAAGACAACGATCAGCAAGAACATGATCGTATAGACATGCGGTAATTTGAACTTAAAACGTCTGTTTGTCTTCTTCGCCTTCGTATCTGACATAGATACCTCCAAAGAACTCGAGATTGCATCGCATCTCGCTTCAACGTTTGCACAAGGCAAACGTTCTATGACGTTCTATAGATTACCAGCAGCTTTTCTCGTCATCAAGATAATTTCAAACTGATTGCCGCAACGCGGTTGAACGGTTGCGTTTGTGCCGTGAACGGTATGGAAACGCCCGGTGAGATGATCCACCGGGCGTCTCCATTCGCAATGTCCTAGATGTCAAAAACGTAGCGAGACCCAACGATCCGCTGACGACCGATGATAAACGGCCGCCGCTGCTCATCAAAGAAGAAGGCTTCCATATAAAACAAGGGTTCGCCAACGGGAACCGCCAGCAACCGAGCGACCTCGGGCGATGCGCACGCGATCTCGAGCGTGCACGGGTCGGTAAACGCAGGCGTCCGCCCCGTCCGGTTGCGCACGAACTCAAAAATGGATTGGTTAGATAGAGGCGCCGTTGATAGATAGGCGTTGTCCTCGTAAACGTATATGTTGTTCTCAAGCATGACAGGGACGCCATCGGCAGTACGCACGCGCTCAACGCAAATCAAGTCAGTTCCAACGGGAACACCAAAGAACTGTGCTTCGGTGAAATCCGCTGGCAGTATCTTTCTCGAAATGACACACGCCCCCGGTTCCATTCCGTTAGCGCGGCATGCGTCCGAAAAACTCTGGACGTCATCCTTCTGGCGAATCTTGCGCTTGAGCTTGGGGGCATTGACAAACGTGCCTTTCCCCTGTCGCTTCGTTAGATAGCCCTGTTGGACGAGCTCCTCAATAGCGCGTCGCACGGTAACGCGGCCAACTTTATAGCTCTCAGCCAATTCGAATTCGTTGGGTATCCGCGCACCTGCCTTGTAGGCACCGGAGTTGATTTCGTTTTTAATGATATCAATGACCTGTTGGTACAGCGGTATCGCTGCTTTACCGTCAGTTAGCCCTTCAGTCGGTGGCATATACCCTCTCCCAGCACAATTAAGTCAAAAGCGGGCTCAAGGGCATTCAACAAGCCCTTGAGCCCGCATTAGCATTAATTATGATTGCTGCCGCGCCAAAATGTCGGGTATTTACTCATCAGACCCGAAAAACGCGCAACTACCGCGCTCCTAAGAAAGCGTGAGCAGCTCCGGCAGCTGGTCGATAATCTTGTCCGCGGCATCCTGGCTAAAGCCAAAGCGCTCCTCGCGCTTGGCAACGACCGTCAGGCCGGCTCGCTTGCCGGCAGTGATGCCAGGCACCGAATCCTCGACGCAGCAGCAGCGATTCGCGGGCAGCCCCAGCAGGTCCAGCGCATGCAGGTAGATGTCGGGCTCGGGCTTGCTCTCCTTAAACTGCTCGCCACTCACCACATACTCAAAGGCATCCGACAGCCCGCATGCGTTGAGCACTTCTTCGATGCTATCCATGGGAGATGAGCTGGCAAGCGCCACGCGAACGCCACGGCGCGGCAGCTCTCGAATCGTATCCACGGCGCCCGGGTTAATCAAAGCCTGATAGTCGCGCGGACGCTTATGCGCCCACTCATCCCAACGGGCCAACGCTTCCTCGCCAGTGAAATGCCCCTTACCGGCGCGCTCAAACCAATCGACCAGCATATGCAGGAAGAACTGATGCGAGGTACCGACTTGCCCATTCAACTCCTCTTGAGTCAGGTTAAGCCCAAGCTCCTTGGCAAACGCGGCAGTCTCGCCCAGGTAGTAATACTCGGTATCGACAATGACACCGTCCATGTCAAAGATAACGGCGTCGAACGGAAATGCGGACACGGCACCCTCCCTAACAAAAGGGCGCCCGCAAGCAGGCGCCCAAACCATGCATTAATCGGCGATTCTAACCCAGCAGCTTATCCAGCGCCACTGCAATACCGTCTTCGTTGTTATTGGCGGTTACCATCTGGGCAACTGCCTTAACCTCATCGACGGCGTTGCCCATGGCAACACCGGTGCCGGCCCACTCAATCATGGACTTGTCGTTCTGGCCGTCGCCAAACGAGACGACCTCGCTGGCATCGATACCGAGCTTGGGCAGGGCACCCTCGAGCGCACGGGCTTTGTCGATACCGGGCGCCGTGTACTCAAAGTACCAGTCGGCCGTAAACATGCCCGAAAGCGTCTGGGTAAAGGGCGCATACATCTCCTCGTAATGCGCCTGCAGGTAGGTCGGATCACCCGCCGTCAGCAGCTTGTCCACGGGATAAGTGTCCACGACCTCATGCAGGCTCTCGACCTCGCGAATCTTAAGATCGCACGCATCGCGCTCATACTTGACGATATTCTTCTGCAAGCCGTCAGGCAGCGTGATCATGCAATGGTACGAGTCCTCGACGTGCAAATCGCGACCGAGCGAAATCATAGGGATCACGTCGAAATTGCGCAGATGATCAATCAGACGGTGCAGTTCGTCAGCCGGCATGGCCTGGTCAAAAAGGACCTCATCGGTCTGAGCGTCGACCACGTGCGCGCCATTAAAGGCAACTAGCAGACCGTCATGGTTTTGAAGGTCGAGCTCCTGCGCCAAGGCGTGCAACCCCCATGCGGGACGGCCCGAAGCCAAGATGAGCTTAATGCCCGACTCCTGCGCCGCGAGCAGCTTCTCGCGCGTACGCGGGCTAATTACCTTCTGGTCGTTGGTGAGCGTACCGTCGATATCCATTGCGATGGCTTTGATTGCCATATATGCCTCCCTGTCATTGAACAACCTTGTCTGAGTCATCATACAGAATGCCCGCCACGCCTTCGTTTGCAACGAGTAAAAAGCTATATTGTCCCGAACATGAACGGCGTGCAGTCGTTGAGCTCAATCGCTCGGGTCAAATACGTCTGCTAGCGACTCTCATCCGTCGGTGCGCCCTCGACGATTACGATTGCCGCCGAGGCACCCAGTGCGCTGGCGCCGACCTCGATAAACGCACGATTCTCCTCATAGGTATGAATGCCGCCCGCTGCCTTATTCATCCAAATAGCAAAGGGCCCGCATCCCAACGGATACGGGCCCTTGTCAGCTATGCGTTACTTATCGCAGCGAATCCTACTTGCGGTGAGCACGGTAGAACTCGATGAGCGCCTGGGTCGAAGCGTCCTGCTCGGCCTTGGCGGCGTCGTCGTGGAAGGCCGGGGTGATCTGCTTGGCAAGCTGCTTGCCCAGCTCGACGCCCCACTGGTCGTAGGAGTCGATGCCCCAGACCGTACCCTCGACAAACACGATGTGCTCGTACAGGGCGATGAGCTCGCCGAGCGCAAACGGGCTCAGCGTGTCACCGAAGATAGAGGTCGTCGGACGGTTGCCCTCAAAGCAGCGGGCCGGGACGATCTGCTCGGGCGTGCCCTCGGCGCGCACCTCATCGGCCGTCTTGCCAAAGGCGAGCGCCTTGGTCTGAGCCAGGAAGTTGCCCAGGAACAGCTCGTGGACGTCCTGACCGTTGTCGGTCGCGGGGTTGGCGGTGTTGGCGAAAGCGATAAAGTCGGCCGGAACAACCACGGTGCCCTGGTGCAGCAGCTGATAGAAGGCGTGCTGGCCATTGGTGCCGGGCTCGCCCCAGAAGATCTCACCGGTGTCGGAGGTCACGGCGCTGCCATCCCAGCGGACATGCTTGCCGTTGGACTCCATGGTGAGCTGCTGCAGGTAGGCCGGGAAGCGGTGCAGGTACTGGCTGTACGGAAGCACGGCGTGGCTCTTGGAGCCGAAGAAGTTGACGTACCAGACGTTGAGCAGGCCCATCAGCGCGACGGCGTTGCTCTCGAGCGGCGTGTTGCAGAAGTACTCGTCGATGGCGTGGAAGCCCTCGAGGAACTGCTGGAAGTGCTCGGGGCCGAGCACGACGATCAGCGACAGGCCCACGGCGGAGTCAACGGAATAGCGGCCGCCGACCCAGTTCCAGAAACCGAAGGCGTTGGCGGGGTCGATACCGAAGGCCTCGACCTTCTCGAGTGCGGTGGAAACGGCGACGAAGTGCTTTGTCACGGCCTCGGCGTTCTGCTCATCGGAGCCGTCGATGGCGCCCTGAGCCTTGAGCTGCTCGAGCATCCAAGTCTTGACCTCGCGGGCGTTGGTGAGGGTCTCGAGCGTGGTGAAAGTCTTGGAGACGATGATCACGAGCGTGGTCTCGGGATCCAAACCCTTGAGCTTCTCGGCCTGGTCGTTGGGGTCGATGTTGGAGATGTAGCGGCAGTCGATACCGGCGTCGGCATAGGGACGCAGGGCCTCGTAGGCCATGACCGGACCCAGATCGGAGCCGCCGATGCCGATGGACACCAGGTGCTCGATCTTCTTGCCGGTAACGCCCCTCCACTCACCGGAGCGCACGCGCTCGGCGAAGGCATACATGCGGTCGAGAACCTCGTGCACGTCGGCGACGACGTCCTGGCCGTCGACGATGAGCTGGCCCTTCTCGCTTGCCGGGCGGCGCAGCGCGGTGTGCAGGACGGCGCGGTCCTCGGTGGTGTTGATGTGCTCGCCGGAGAACATGGCGTCGCGGCGCTCCTCGAGCTTCACCTCGCGGGCAAGATCGCACAGCAGCTTGACGGTCTCATCAGTCACCAGGTTCTTGGACAGGTCGAAGTGCAGGTCGCCGGCGTCAAAGCTCAGCTTGTTCACGCGCTCGGCATCGGCGGCGAACCAGGCCTTGAGGTCGATACCCTCGGCCTCGAGCTTCTCCTGATGGGCCTCGAGCGCCTTCCAAGCGGCAGTCGACGTAGCATCGATAGGTGCGGCAACAGTTGCCATAGAGTCCTCCTCAGCATACGGGCGCACGCCTCCATGCGCCCGGACATTCAGATGCCACTATTCTAGCGCAGGTCAAGACTATAATCAGCGAGCGTTGCCAATCGGCCCCCAAACGGCAACCGACCAAAAAGGGACAGGTTTAATTTGGCAGGTCAAACGCTTTACCAATCAAAAATAACCTATCCCTTTATGCCAAATATTAGGCCGCAGCGCAGACGCTACCGAGCAACTCACGCAGAGGAGACCCGATGCCCTCCAGCAGTTCGGGCGCGATGATGGCAAAAACGGGAACCTCGCCGGCCCCCACGACGGCAGGCACCTTGCCCTCCGAGACGATACATCCATAAGGGACAAAACCGTCTTCGCCGACATCGAGCGCCGCCATGCGACGGGCGAGCTCGCGCGCAAAGCCGGCAGTATCGGCATCGCCAATCGCCAAGACAAAGTCCACGCCTTCGTCGGTCGCCAGGGCCACGGCTTCGTCGATCAGCTCGTCTCCTCCGTCGCCTTCAACCGAGCCGCAGCGGAAAAGCACGCGCTCGAGCAGAGCTCGATCAACCGAGCCCAGCGCCGCCGAAACGAGCTCATCACGCGTGTGCTTGTCGCCTCCCAGCACGACCAGTGCCTTGGTGCCGCCATAGTGGGCAACCAATCGCCCGCACCAGCGAGCCACATCCCCATCCGCAACCAAGCGCGTCGGCATACCAAACCCATAGTTGACCATTGTCCCCACAACCCTTCCGTGCTTTATGGTGGTATCGATCGTTAGGCTCATGCTACGAAGCGAGCTTTTCCGAGCTGTTTCGCGCTCTTTAGGGCTGCGTTAAAATCAGATTCGATCCGACATGGCGTCCAGTTGCGACAATTAGACGGTCAAAATCCAAGGGCCAAGACGCACGAACAGGATGAGCCAGACAAAAGACAGGCAAAACCCGCCCAGCACATCCGAAACGTAGTGCACGCCCAGATAGACACGGCTGACGCCCACCGCAAGGATGACGCACGCGAGTGCAACCTCGATGGCGGCGCCGAACGGAAGGCCACACACGCCACACCGCACCAACCATATACCATAGCCATAAAACGCCATGGCCGCCATCGAGTGGCCCGAGGGGAAGCTCAGCCCCGGCGCCTCGACAAGCCGAAATCCCTGTGGACGAGGTCGATGCACAAGGACCTTTAACAGCTGGTCGATTGCGCTGATAGCACCGACATTGAAGGCGGCCCAGACAACATGGGGCCAATTGGGCGCCCACAGCATCGCCGCGGCTAGCACACCGACGACAAACGGCAGCGACGCCAAACTCGAGGCGGCTTTCATCGCGGCCGTCAACACCGGCGACCGAAGCCTCTCGACAAGCAGCAAGTAACCCACCTCATCGATTCTTATAGCCCGTCCTTTGAGTACCTTGATCAGCAGGCAAACAAAGATCGCAAGGCACAGCACGAACAGTATCAGAAGTGCAAGATCACCCATATCGATGGTCATCCATACCCCCTCAGCGTATTCAACACATTAAGGCTACCGGCTCACTGTAAACACTCGGTAAACCTGCCAAAATAAACCTGTCCCTTTTTGGTAGGTTTTGACGGTGTCCGGTCGAGCGAGTATTATCGAACAGGTATTCGATAAGAACATGTGTTTGATGAAAGGGCACGGATGGCGCACGAGCAGCACACCTACATCTGTATCGACCTCAAGACGTTTTATGCCAGCGTCGAGTGCGTCGATCGTGGGCTCGATCCGCTCACCACCAACCTGGTCGTTGCCGACGAATCGCGCGGACGCACGACCATCTGTCTCGCTATCACGCAGGCCATGAAGGATCTAGGGATTCACAATCGCTGCCGCCTGTTCGAGATTCCCGATGGCATCGACTACATCAAGGCCGTACCGCGCATGCAGCACTACATGGAGGTGTCGGCGCAGATCTACGGTATCTACCTGAAATACGTCAGTCCGCAAGACGTTCACGTCTACTCAATTGACGAGTGCTTTATCGACGTGACACCCTATCTGGACCTCTATCACACCGATGCGGAAGGCTTCGCCTGCATGTTGCGCGACGAGGTCCTGGTGCGCACCGGCATCACGGCGACGGTCGGCATCGGCCCCAACCTATTCCAGGCCAAGGTTGCACTCGATATTACCGCCAAGCACGTGCCCAGCCGTATCGGCATACTCGACGACGAGATCTTTCGCAAGGAGATCTGGCCCCATCGCCCCATCACCGACATCTGGGGCATCGGCCCCGGCGTGGCAGCCCGTCTCGAGAAATACGGCGTCTACGACCTGATGGGCGTCGCCGCACTCGACGAGAACCTGCTCTACGACGAACTCGGCGTCAATGCCGAATATCTTATCGACCACGCCTTCGGGCGTGAGCCGACAACCATCGCCGATATCCAAGCTTATCGCCCGCAAGCGACCTCGACCACCACAGGGCAGGTGCTCTCGAGGGGCTATGCCTACGAGCAGGCCTACACCGTCTTGCGCGAAATGGTCGATGCCGCCGTGCTGGATTTGATCGACAAGCACGTGGTGTGCGACAGCATCTCGCTCTTTGTGGGCTATGCAAGCGAGCGCGCCGACATACGCCGGCTCAACGCCAGCGGCACGGCGCAGTATATAGACGGCTGCGGACACCTGCGCTCGAGTACTTCGGGCATCGAGCCCGCAGCGACCGACGGCCCCGAGCTCGCGCACCGCGCACCGAAACCCGTCCAGCGAGATGACGAACGCCGACGTTTGGTGCGAGAGGCACAGGCGATTGACGGCATCTTTGTGGGCGAACACGGCGGCAAGCCGCGTGGTGGCAATGCCGCGCTCTTTGCGCACTCCAACGCCTCGCGCAAGCTGCCCGAGAGCACTAATTCGTTTAAGAAGATCATGGGGTATTTCGATGATCTTTGGGCACAAACGGTCGACCCCAAGCGACCGGTCAAGCGTATCAATCTGGGCTTTGGCAATCTGGTGCCCGAAGAATTTGCCACCATCGATCTGTTTAGCGACGTCGAGGCCGATGAGCGCGAGCGCGACCTGGCACGCGCCGTGTTAGCCGTTAAAGGCAAATATGGCAAGAACGCCCTGGTCAAAGGATTGAGCTTTACCGTCGGCGCCACCGCACGCGAACGCAACGATCAGGTAGGAGGACATCGTGCCTAAGTCCCAACAACGGCCGATGCGGCCACCGACGCCTTTTGAACGTCTAGCGGACCCCGAGGGAAGACGTCGATCCGCCGACCCCAGACTCACCGCCAACGGTGCCGTGCGCGCCAACCGCGCCGCACAGTTTATGCCCTTTGCCGCCCTCACGGGATACTACGAGCTCGTGCGCAAGCAAGAGATCGCCGTCGAACCAAAATGTGAGCTAACGGAAGAGAAAGCCCTCGAGCTTTCGCATAAGCTCGAGGGCCTCAAACGTGGCGACCTGGTCCGCGTCACCTATTACGATACGTACGGCTATCGCTCCCGCACCGGCATCCTCGACGAGGTACTCCCCGCCTTCAAGTTCCTCAAGCTCAAAGACATCGTCATCGATTTCGATGACATTCAAGATATCGAACTGCGCGGACGTGCCTAGACAAGAAAATACATCCAAGGCGGCGCTTACAGTGTCATGACGTAGTAGCCCGCATCCCTCACGGCCGCCTCGAGTACCTCGCGGTCGATCGGGTTTTTAGAATGGATGCGCGCCGTGTGGTCCGCATACGTCACCGTGGCCCAAATGCCATCCAGGGCATTGAGGGCATTGGCCACGTTCTGAGCGCAGCCGTCGCAACTCATGCCGCCGATGAGCAGCTCATCGCTATAGGGATAGTGCGACGCATCGGTATCCGTCACAACAACCTTTTTGGCCTTCTTGCCGCTCGCACCATCGCTGCAACAACTCTTCCCGTGTGTCGAAGCGGCAATGCGACGCAGTCCAAAAAACATGCCGACGGCAATGACGGCCAGCACGATGAGATTCGCAGGGTTGAGCAAGTCACTCATGCGTTCCCCTTTCAAGTAGCCCTATCTAGATACCCCCATGGGGTGTCCCCATCTTAACCCAAAATCATGTCCGTTCGATCAATTAGTTTCCCTCTTCAAACTTTTTTGTTGACCATGGCTTACTTTTGTGTATAAGTTTTCCTAGGCTAACAGTTTAGATCCGTAAGGAGCGCCGTGACTCGAACCATAGACATCCCAACGTTTCAGGCAGCAGTCGTGCGCAACTGCTCTCCCACGCTCGCGGGCATCAAGCCGGCATCGCTCTTTACCTATCCAGGCGCCTACGCCCACGGGGACGGCTCGACCGCGACCGAAACCATCGCAGAACGCCGAGCACACCTGCTCAACGTTATCGCCCAGTGCAATCGCGAGCTTGACCCGCTCGGCATCCACCTGAGTGTTCTGGTCTGGCGGCCCTGTGGAGCACTCGTGTACGTGTACCGAGCCAAAAGCCTCACCACCTATTTCGCAGACCCTCGCGCCCAAACAGCGCTCGCCTCGGAAGGCTACGACACGAGAGACCTTTCGACATGCCTTGTGCATTTGGCATCACGCATCACGCTCGCGAGCAATAACGTCGCGGAATGCGCCTGCAGCCAGACTCGATGCGCACTGCCCCAGCAAGCTCGCTGCAGCGAAGACTGCGCCTGCGAGTTTCCGCACGAAATAGGTTACTTCCTGGGATACCCCTACGACGACGTGCACGAGTTTATCGTCCAGCGCGGCGAGAACTACAAGGTCTTTGGGGCTTGGAAGGTCTACGCGAATGTCGAGCAGGCGCTTGTGACGTTTGATGCCTACCGTGCCTGCACCCAATACTTCACTTTTATCTATCAGCAGGGCTGCAGCCTGGCGCAACTTGCCCAGGCAACCCGATAGAACGTACAAGCCGCGGCCAGCGCCGCACGACCGAAAGGACACAACATGAGCAAGATCGCCGTCGTCTATTGGAGCGGCACGGGCAATACCGAGGCCATGGCGGACCTCGTCGCCGAAGGCGCCACGTCCGCGGGTGCCGAGACTGAGGTCATCCCCTGCGCCGACTTCTCTGCCGACAGGGCCGCCGACTACGACGCCTTCGCCTTCGGCTGCCCCGCCATGGGCTCCGAGGAACTCGAGTACGATGAGTTCCAGCCGATGTGGGACGAGGTCAAGGAGACTCTCGGCGACAAGAAGGTCGTCCTCTTTGGCTCCTATTCGTGGGCCGAGGGCGAGTGGATGGACAATTGGAAGGCCGACGCCGACGACGCCGGCGTCAACGTCGTGGACTCCACCATCTGCTACGACGCGCCCGACGACGAGGGCGAGGCGGCCTGCCGCGCCCTTGGAGCCGAGCTCGCCTAGCGGCAATGAGCTCCGCCCGTAACGCGCTCTGCACCAAAACACATTCGCGTCCCAACAAAAACGGGAGCCGGATCACATCCAGCTCCCGTTTTCTGTTATGTCAGTCATATAAAGCGGCTACGAGATATTGCCCAAGAACGCCTTGGTGCGCTCGCTCTTGGGGTGGTCGAAGACCTCGCTCGGCGTACCCTCTTCCACGATAACGCCACCGTCCATAAAGACGACGCGGTCGGCGACGTCGCGGGCAAAGCCCATCTCGTGCGTCACGACGATCATGGTCATGCCGTCGCGTGCCAGGTCGCGCATGACACCCAGAACGTCGCGAACCAGCTCGGGATCGAGCGCCGACGTGGCCTCGTCAAAGAGCATGACGTGAGGGTTCATCGACAGGGCGCGGGCGATGGCAACGCGCTGCTGCTGGCCGCCCGAGAGCTGGCTCGGCATAAAGTCGATACGCTCGGCAAGACCGACCTTGGTCAGCTCCTCGACGGCAATCTTCTCGGCTTCTTCCTTGCTGCGCTTGAGTACCTTTTGCTGCGCGAGCATGACGTTCTTTTTGACTGACAGGTGCGGGAACAAATTGAACTGCTGGAACACCATACCCAGATGCGTACGCACCTTGTTAAGGTCGACGCCCTTGGCGCACACGTCCACGCCCTCAACGACAATCGAGCCGCTCGTGGGATGCTCCAGACGATTGATGCAGCGAAGCATCGTCGACTTGCCCGAACCCGAAGGGCCTAGGACTACGACGACCTCGCCCTTGTGCACATCCAAATCGATATCGCGCAGGACCACGTTATCGCCAAAGGCCTTCTGGAGGTTCTTGATGCTGACGACGACCTCGTTCGAGTTATTGGTTTCGCTCATGATAGGACCTCCTTACAGACCGGCGATGTGATCGGCGGGCGTCGCGACGACCTGTCCGGCGCTCTTGGCGGGATGCTTCTTCTTGGTTTCGGCCGTACCCAACAGCCTCGCCTCAAGACCGCTCACCAAGCGAGCAAGCGGCAGGGTGATGACCAGGTAGAACAGGGCGGCAACCACATACGGCGTGATGGACCCCGTCGTGGCCACGATGGTGCGGGCGTTCATGACGATCTCGACCACGCCCACGGCCGCAAGCAGCGACGTATCCTTGTAAAGCAGGATGAACTCACTGGTCAATGTAGGCAAAACATTGCGGAACGTCTGCGGAATCATAACGTAGAGCAGTGTCTGGAAGGCGTTCATGCCCAGCGAGCGCGCGGCCTCGTTCTGGCCCTTGGGGATCGACTGAATACCGGCGCGGAAGATCTCGCACAGGTAGGCGGACGAGTTCATGGCCATGACGATGACGCCCAGCACATAGTCGTCAACCTTGACGCCGGCCAGCGGCAGGCCAAAAAACGCGATGTAGATCTGCAGGAACGCCGGCGTACCACGGATGATATTCACATAGATGCCGGCAAGGCAACGCAGGATGCGCGACTTGGAGATGCGCATGAGCGACAAGGCAAAGCCAAAGGGAATTGCCAGCGGAAACGCCACGAGCACGATCGAGAGCGACATGAGGAAGCCTTTGAAGACGATCGGCAGGCTCTGGACCAAAATGACCGGGTTCAGGAACAGGCGAAGGAACATGTTGGAATTCCATGCCTTGACCCACGGCTGCCCCTTAAGGTCGGCCAGGAAGCTATCGAATGCCGTCACGCCCTTGATCTCCACCGACGGAATCTTGGAGATCTTCTTGATCGAACCATCGGCCAAAGTGCAGGTGCCGCTAAAGGCCTCGTCGCCACCCTCGACGGGGAAGGTCACGCCGTAGACCTCGACGCGGAAATAGCCGCCGGCGGGCGCCGTCTCGCCAAAATCGATCTTGAGCGTCTGGCCGTCGACCTTGCACGTAGGCTTCATGGGCGTACGGTCCATAAGGTCATCGCCCGAGAGCATCGTCAGACGCGTGCCGTCCGCACCAAAGGTCGTACCATCGGCAAACGTCAGCGAAAGGCCGCTCAGTTCCTCATCGGCATCGGCCTGGACCTCCCAGGTGATGCGGGTCTCGGTGCCACCGACCACGTCGCTGCCCGAACCGGTATTGGGTCGGGCGGTGATCTTTGCGGTCTCAAGCGCCTGAGCAGTCGAGGGCACGCAGGCCCCCGCGCATACCAGGGCGAGCGCCACAGCCAGGGCACAGGCCAGCTTTTGGAGCATCGAGGGCAGTGGATAGCTCTGGCCCATAGCTCCTTGGTTCAATCGAGACAAGGTGGCTCCTAACGTTTAAGTTGCCGACATAACGGGGCGGTATCGTGCCCATTCAAGAACCGCAAAGGCCCTCTCCGCCAAAACGGAAAGGGCCCGCGCGCAATCAAGTGACTATTTTACTTGATGTTGTACTTAGCCATGAGGGCGTCAACGGTACCGTCGTCGGTCAGGTCCTTGATGGCCTGGTTGATGTCGCCCTTGAGCTTGGTGTTGCCCTGGTTGATGGCGATAGCATACTCCTCACCGGTGCTGATCTGCTTAACCGTATGGCAGGTATTGAACTGCTCGGCGGTCAGCTGGCTGGCAACGGAGCGATTGGTAACCACGGCGTCGCCCTTGTCGGACTGCAGGGCGCTGAAGCACTCGGTGGCGTCCTTATAGGGGACGATCTTGGCCTTGGGGAAGTTCTCCTGGGCAAAGGCCTCGGCGGTCGAACCGGACTGGACGATGATCGTGGCGTCAGCATTGTTGAGCTTCTCACTGTAGTTATCGGCCGTAATGTCGGCGTTATCGACCTTGGTCACGATAGCCTGATCGTCCATGTAGTAAGAGTCGGAGAACGCGACTTCCTTCTCACGCTCGGGCGTGTCCGTGATGGCCGCGATGGCGACGTCATACTTGGCGCCCGAAGCAACGCCGGGGACGAGCGTGTCGAAGTCGTTGTTGACGTACTCGACATCCAGACCCAGCTTGTCAGCGATAGCCTTGATAAGCTCAAGGTCAAAGCCCTGGTAGTCGCCGTTATCATCCTTATACTCAAACGGCGCATACTCGGCAGAGGTGCCGACGGTCAGCGTGCCGTCCTTGACGAGCGCATATTCCTTGGAGCCGTCGACCTTCTCGACCTTCGCGTTGTCAGAGCTGCTGGAACCGGCATCGGAACCAGAGGTGGCGTTGGACGAGCCGCAGCCCGTCAGTGCGAGGGCGAGCGCCATGGCGCCCGTGGCGGCAAATGCGCCAAGCTTCTTGAGCTTCATAATCAGTCTCCTTCCGGTGACCTCGTTTGATTCAGAGGTCTGCAAAAACTGTTGGATATTATGCACCCGTAAGTGCGAATCTGCAATTAGAAAACTGATTGAAACAAACGCATAACGTGCATGGAATACTCCACTTTGTGACAGTCGTTACTGGTGCAACGACCTTAATAGTGTAATTTCCATCGCATAACCTGCAAGTTCGTTAGGCGTCTCCAAAATAAATGGAAGTGCACGCAAGCGGTTATTCGATACAATATTCTGCATAACCTGCATACCGCCGCCAAACTCCTCGCTGCCAAGGTATCCCTTGCCGATGCACTCGTGACGATCTTTATGGGCGCCACAGGGGTTTTTCGAATCGTTGATGTGTACGGCATGCAAGCGGTCGATACCCACCACGCGGTCGAACTCGTCGAGTACGCCGTCCAGATCATGGATGATGTCATAGCCGGCATCGCTCACATGGCAGGTGTCCAGACACACGCCTAGCTTGTCCGATAGCTCTGGACGCCTGGCGGCAGCACCCTCGATAATGCGCGCCAGCTCTTCAAAGCTACGGCCCACCTCGGTACCCTTTCCCGCCATGGTCTCGAGCAGCACCGTCGTCTGCTGCCCCTCAAACATCACCTGGCACAAGGTGTCGACGATCATCTGAATGCCAGCATCAGTCCCCTGCCCCACATGCGCGCCGGGGTGGAAGTTGTAGTAGTTGCCGGGCAGCGCTTCCAGACGCTGCAAGTCCTCGGCCATTGCCTCCAACGCAAACTCGCGCGCCCGCTCTTTGGCAGAACAGGGGTTGTAGGTATAGGGGGCATGCGCCACGAGTGGGCCAAAATCATTTTGCGCCATAAGGTCACGCAGGGCCGCCACATCATCCATGTCAAGGTCTTTCGCCTTGCCGCCGCGCGGATTGCGCGTAAAGAATGCAAAGGTGTTGGCGCCGATGGATAGCGCCGTCTCCCCCATCGCCCGATAGCCCTTCGTCGTCGAAAGGTGGCACCCAATCGTCAGCATCTCCAGCTCCCCCTCATCAGTTGCGGTGAAATAGTTCCTGTTTAAGCCCTATTCTGCCGCAAACAGGAACTATTCCACCGCAAGTTATAAAAGAGTCACGAGGAGCGCGTTTTGCCGAAGGCCTTAAGCACCGCCGTCACGGGTCCAGGCTGAAAACGGCGGCGTACGTCGTCCAAGCGCCCGGGAATATCGATGTGCTGTGGGCAGTGCCGCGCGCATTTGCCGCATTTGACGCAATTGCTCACCAACTTGGGCTCGCTTGTGCGCACGGCGCTCGCCGTAAAGTACTGCGATAGACCCGTAAACCAGCTGTGCGCATAACTTGCGTTGTAGGCGGCGAAACACCCAGGGATATTGATGCCTTTAGGACACGGCATGCAATAGCCACATCCCGTGCAGGGCACGCGATTCGATTTTTCAAACTCTGCCAGCACGCGTGCGATGGCATCGAGCTGAGCAGCCGTCATCGAATCCGGCAGGGCCCGATCGGCCAACGCCGCGTTCTCATCCACCTGCGCGGTATCGGTCATACCCGAAAGCAGCATTGTCACCTGAGGATGATTCCACACCCACGAAAGCCCCCAAGCAGCCGGCGTCTTCAGGTACGGATCGCATACGCCATCGAGCACGGCGCGGGCCCGCGGAGGCAGCTTGCCCGCCAGGCGTCCACCCAAAAGCGGTTCCATCACAAACACCGCGAGCCCGCGCTCGGCGGCTGCCATGAGCCCCGCCGTTCCCGCTTGGTAGCGCTCTCCAGCGTAGTTGTACTGGATCTGACAAAAGTCCCAGTCATACGCGTCAAGCATCGTGAAGAAGTCCGCCGCACTACCGTGGTACGAAAAACCTATCTGCCGAATGCGCCCCGCCGCCTTTTGACGCGCGATCCAGTCCTCGATACCCAACGCCGCCACGCGCTCCCACTGCGCGGGCGAGGTGATGTTGTGCATGAGATAGTAGTCGATATGATCAGTCCGCAAACGGTGCAGCTGCTCGTCAAAAAAGCGGTCGAAATCCTCCGCACATTTGCACGAAGCGTGCGGCAACTTGGTCGCAAGAAAAATCTGGTCGCGCAGACCCAAGCGCTCAAGCGAAGCTCCCACACAAGCCTCGTTACCGGGGTAGAGATAGGCCGTGTCCAGATAGGTTATCCCTTGCTCCACCGCACGGGAAATGATGGCATCGGCCGTCTTCGCATCGGGGTGTCCCGGCGCACCGGGAAACCTCATGCAACCCAGCCCCAGCGCCGAGATACGGTTTCCGCTTTTGGGGTCAACGCGATATTGCACTGCCCCTCCTCTCCCCTCGAAGCCCTAATGAGGCGAAACACAACGGCCACATCATCGAAACACATTGGAATCACAATCGAGAACGTATCGTAACGTAGCAGAAATCGAGCTGTCACGACACCGCTCTAACATCAGCAAAAAGCCCGATGAAAGGAGTCACCCATGCCCGCACTCAATCTTTGGAACCTCGCATCCCAGCTCAAAAGCACCGATTATCGCTGGGTCGACCTCACCCACACGCTCTCGTGCGACACCCCGCACTGGTTTGGCTTTAAGCCATTTGAGTCCACCAAGCTCTTCGACTACCTGCCCGGCACGCCCGAGGATATGCTCGCGCCCATGCGTTGCTTCCAGTATTCGGTCGCCTCGCAGTACGGCACCCACGTCGATGCACCGCGCCACTTCCATGTTGACGGCCGTTCCCTTGGCGAGATCGAACCCATCGAGTTTATGCATCCGCTCTGCGTAATCGACAAGCACGAGGAGTGCGCCGCCAACCCCGACTTTATCCTGACCGTCGATGACCTCAAAGCTTGGGAGGACGAGCACGGTCGTATTCCCGAGGACGCTTTCGTCGCCTTCCGCTCCGACTGGTCCAAGCTCGCCGACCTGGAGAACAAAGACGAGGACGGCCAGCCCCACTACCCCGGCTGGGACCTCGACGCCATCAAATGGCTCGTAGAAGAGCGCAATATCGGCGCCATCGGCCACGAACCGGCAGACACCGACCCCGCGACCGTGACCACACGCGAGAATGCCTACCCCTACCCCGGCGAACAGTACATCCTCTCGGTCGACCGTTACCAGATCGAGGTCATGGACCATCTGGACGAGCTTCCCGCCACGGGCGCCGTCATTTTCTGCACCTTCCCCAAGGTCCGCGATGGCGTCGGATATCCCGCACGCGTTTTCGCGGTCTGCCCCGCGGCATAAGCGCACAACGCAATAGTTTCTTTTTCATAACAGCAGCCCCGCGCGCTCACCAAACGCCCCGGCGACATACAATCCATCAGGCGCCCCTTACGCGGGCGCCTTTTATATGGGGAGATGATTCATATGCAGATCAACAAAGTCGCCTTTATCGGCAAGGGCGGCGTCGGCCTGCTCTACGGCAGTATGATCGCCAAGGCCCTCGGCAATGGCGCCGTCGAATACGTTATGGATGACGCCCGTTTCGAGCGTCACGCGGGCGATGCGCTCACCGTCAACGGCATGCCCTGTGCGCTCAAATCTGTCCGCACCAGCGAGGCAACGCCCGCCGATCTGGTCATTCTTACGGTCAAGACGACTGGACTCGATGTGGCACTCAAGACTATGGAGCGCGTCGTGGGGCCCAATACGCTCATCGCCTCGCTGTGCAACGGCATTACGAGCGAGCAAAAGATCGCCGAGCGCTTTGGCTGGAAGCATACCGTTCTTGGTATTTGCCAGGGCATGGACGCCGTGTTCCTCAACGGAGAGCTCACCTTCACCAACACGGGAGAAATCCGCTTTGGCGCGGCAGCCGGTACGGATCCCGCAACCATCACCGCAATCGACGAGCTCTACACGCGTTGCGGCATCGCACACACCGTCGAGGCAGACATCGCGCACCGCATGTGGGCCAAGCTTATGCTCAACGACGGCATCAACCAGACCTGCATGGCTTACGGCGGCACGTACGGAAGCGCCACGAAACAGGGCTCCGAGCAGCGCCGTTGCTTTGTTTCCGCCATGCGCGAGACACTTGCAGTCGCCAATGTCGAAGGCATCGAGCTGACCGAGGCGGACCTGACGCAGATGGTGCGCCTCATCGAGGGACTCGACCCTGCCGGCATGCCGTCGATGGCGCAAGACCGCGTCGCGCGACGCAAAACCGAGGTCGAGGAGTTCGCTGGCACCATCTGCCGTCTGGCGGCCAAGCACGATATCCAGACACCGCAGAACGAATGGCTCTATCAGCGCATTCGCGATATCGAGGCAAGCTGGTAGCGCCCGGCTCACCACGTCAACAGACTCAACAGCAAAGCCGCCGCAAGGAGCACTCCCCTTACGGCGGCTTTCATCTTCATCTATAACCAGTAGTCGATGTCCCGACGGTTAGAGCTGCAACTCCGACGCCTGGTCCTCATCGTCGCGACAAAGGACCACACCCGCACTTCCCAGCAGCGCGGCCGCGATCAACGCGCCGACCACGATAGAGGCAGCCCCACAAGACCCCTGCATACCCGCGACGAGCGCGGCCGTAGGACCAAGGCAACCAAGCGTCAAAGCAACGGCGGCAACGGCGATATCTCGAGCGTTCACAAGACCACTTCCTCCAAGAGAAAGACTCTATTTCTCATGAACTAGTGTGCCCCGCGCCCATATGCGCGACGTACCGTCACGGTAAGGGCTCTGTTAGCTCAAACGCATACACAGAACGGGCGTCCCCACGTTGCCCAAAAGCTCGGTAAAGACGCCCGTCCGCCAAATATCCGTGATGCAGAATAATTACCAGCCAGTGTAGTAGTCGGTGGTTCCGGCAGCGCAGCCGGAGTCATAGACCTTGCACTCGCCCTTGGATCCGGTAAACGTGGAGCCTTGGGCCTTATCGCCCGCGGCCACGACGTAGTAGCCATCGGAATCTCGCCAAAAGCCCTCGGCGTCCTGCGTCCATTCGCCCGTGCGGTGGTGATACAACACGTTGCTGCTGTAATAAGTCTCGCGGCGGCCGTTGTAGTTATTGACACCCGCAGAGCGCGTCAGGCCCGATTCGTTCGCGTAGGACGCAGCAGACGCGTAAGACGAGCCGGAGTCGGCGTTGTAGTACGAAGCCTGGGCGGCCTCGGCAGCCTCGGCCTCGGCAGCGGCGGCCTCGAGCGCCTCGCGCTTGGCATCCTCAAGCGCGGAGCGAAGCTCGTCGAGCTCGGTCGACTTGGCGTCGACCTCCCCCATCGTCAACAGGCTACCCGCACCGTCGATGCAGCCCTGCAACACAGCGCGCTCGTCATCGGTAGCATAGTCGCCATACATATTCATAATGATCTGAGCGCGCATCTCCAGGGAATCGCGCTTTGCCCCCATCGAGGCGTTCCACTCCTGCATAGAGCCATAACCGTCGCCGCGGTAGTCGACGGGCTGTACCAGCGTCGCCTCGGACGGCGTAGATCCGACCGTATCGGATAGTGTTACCGCGTGGGCATCAGTTGCGCCGGCGCCCGCCAAAAGTGCCACGGTCAGAGCGGCGGAAAGGGCGGCGGCTTTCGGTTTTCGTGAATCAATCCTCATGTAGCTGGAAACCTCCGTAGTGCGTTTTTGCTGCGTTTGAGCTGTGTGCGATTCGATCGCGCTGCATAGTACCCCGATCAAATCGCGACCTGCGTTTTTACTCAAAAGGCGCACGTCAATTGCGTAGAACTCACATCCTCTCAACAGGAGTTTTCCACAACTCGAATGCATAAAGCGTGTCAAAAACCCTGTTTTTGCACCCTCTCTATGCAAAAAAGGGCGCCTGTGCAACCATTGTTCGCACAGGCGCCTTGAGCAGGCATTTTATGCAGTTATACCTATCGAGTCGCAAGGGTTCCTTGCACAAGTCGCCCTACTCGTCCAGCGCGGCGAAGGCCTGCTTCAGATCCCAAATGATATCCTCGGCGTTCTCGGTACCGATGGAAAGACGAATCGTGGAAGGCGTGATGTTCTGCTCGGCGAGCTCCTCGGCAGAAAGCTGGGAGTGCGTGGTGGTAGCCGGGTGCACGACGAGCGACTTGACGTCGGCCACGTTGGCGAGCAGCGAGAACACCTGCAGATGATCGATGAACTTCCAAGCCGCCTCCTGGCCACCCTTAATCTCAAAGGTAAAGATCGAGGCACCGCCATGGGGGAAGTACTTCTGATAGAGCTCGTGATCGGGGTGCTCAGGCAGGCTCGGGTGGTTCACCTTGGCGACGTGGCTGTCACCAGCCAGGAACTCAACGACCTTCTTGGTATTCTCGACATGACGGTCAACGCGCAGCGACAGAGTCTCGGTGCCCTGAAGCAGGACCCAGGCGTTGAACGGGCTGATGCAGGCGCCCTCGTCACGCAGCAGGATAGCGCGGACATAGGTTGCGAAGGCGGCGGGACCGGCAGCCTCGGCAAACGAAACACCGTGGTAGGAGGGGTTGGGCTCAGCAATCTGGGCGTACTTTCCGCCCGCCTTCCAATCGAAGTTACCGCCGTCGACGATCACACCGCCCAGCGAGGTGCCGTGGCCGCCAATGAACTTGGTTGCGGAGTGGACGACGATGTTGGCACCATGCTCCAGCGGACGGAACAGATACGGGGTGCCGAAGGTGTTGTCGACGACAACCGGCAGACCGTGCTTCTTGGCGATCGCGGAGATGGCGTCGATGTTGGGAATGTCGGAGTTGGGGTTGCCGAGCGTCTCGAGATAGATGACCGTGGTGTTGTCCTTGATGGCACCCTCAACCTCTTCCAGGTTATGGGCATCGACAAACGTGGTCTCGACGCCAAACTGGGAGAGCGTATGCTCCAGCAGGTTGTAGGAGCCACCGTAGATGGTCTTCTGAGCCACCACGTGGTCACCGGCCTGGGCAAGAGCCTGCAGGGTATAGGTGATGGCAGCGGCACCGGAGGCGACGGCAAGACCTGCCACGCCACCCTCGAGCGCGGCGATACGGTCCTCGAAGACGCCCTGGGTGGAGTTGGTCAGACGGCCGTAGATGTTACCGGCGTCGGCAAGACCAAAGCGGTCGGCGGCGTGTTGGGAGTTACGGAACACATAGCTCGTGGTCTGGTAGATAGGCACGGCACGGGAGTCGGATGCGGGATCGGCGCTCTCCTGGCCAACGTGCAGCTGCAGGGTGTCGAAACCAAAGGTGTGCTCGGGGTTGTTGATGAACTGGCTCATGATGATCTCCTTGATCGAACGAAAGTAAATAAAAAGAGAGAAGTAAGTCGCTGTCTCCTGATCACGCCAACGGGCGCAAACAGGAGCCCGGCATTCGTCTTGGTAAGCAATTCATATGCGGGCCTCCTTTCGCATCCCGGTTCCGTGGTTGGCTTAATTACCTACCGCCTTTGTGTGTTTTGAATAGTACGAGCATTGTTTTCCTCGGTCAATCACTTAAAAGCGCTAACCTGTTATCTGTTTTATAGATATCAATCGAAAGGATGGCGTCGATGACCCTTCAGCAGCTTCGTTTTCTGATCGCCGTGGCAGAGTCCGGCTCAATCAACGCCGCAGCCCAGCGCCTCTATACCGCTCAATCCAACATCTCAAACGCCGTCAAAAGCCTGGAACAGGAGCTCCATCTGGAGATCTTTACGCGCTCCAGCCGCGGCGTCACGCTCACCAACGACGGCACCGAGCTTTTGGGCTATGCGCGCCAGGTCGTAGAGCAGGCCGACATGCTCGAGGCACGCTACGAGGACGGCGGCACCCCGCAAGCCCGCCTCGCCATTTCCGCCCAGCACTACGCCTTTTCGGTCGAGGCCTTTGTCAACGTGGTCGAGCGCTGCCGCGACAGCAAGTTCGAGTTCATCATGCGCGAGACCACCACATCGCAGATCATCGATGACGTCCGCGCGTTTCGCAGCGACATTGGCATCCTGTATCTGGACGACTTTAACGCCCGCGTTTTGCAGAAGGCTTTTGCCGATGCGCGCGCGAGCTTCCATCCCCTCTTTGACGCAAAGGTCCACGTATTCGTAAGCGAACGCCACCCGCTCGCCCGCCGCCCGCAACTGTCCCTTGCCGACCTTACACCCTACACCCGCTACAGCTTTGAGCAGGGCACCTCGAACTCCTTCTATTACGCCGAGGAACCCTTTAGCTACATTCCCTGTGACCGCAACATCCGCGTGTCCGACCGCGGCACGCTCACCAACCTGCTTATCACCTCGAACGGCTACACGCTATCGACCGGTGTCCTCTCTAACGAAATGCAATGGGGCATGGCGTCGATCCCGCTGGCAGACGCCCCGACGATGCACGTGGGTTATATCATGCACGACGAGCGCAGGCCCTCTACCCTGCTGCAGCAATATCTCGATGAGCTCGACCGCATCATCCGCGAAAGCCAGCCATCTGGGGACGGGGCAGAAACGGTAGATTGCTAGCCCTCGGCGAACGCGGCGCTACAATGGACACCCACACGAGAAGCGTCCAACGAAAGGAACCATGTGAAGGTCATCATCTACACCGACGGCTCGGCCCGATCAAATCCGGGACGCGGCGGCTACGGCGCCGTGCTCAAATACACCAACCCCGCCGGCAAGACCTTTACCTCCGAGCTTTCGCGCGGTTACGCCAAGACCACCAACAACCGCATGGAGCTCATGGCCGTTATCGTGGCGCTCGAGGCACTCAACCGCCCCTGCGAGGTCGAAGTCCATTCCGATTCGCAGTACGTCGTCAATGCCTTTAACAAGCACTGGATCGACGGCTGGAAAAAGCGCGGATGGAAAACCGCCAACAAGCAGCCCGTCAAGAACCGCGACCTGTGGGAGCGCCTACTCACCGCCAAAAGCAAGCATAAGGTTGAATTCATCTGGGTTAAGGGTCACGCCGGTCACGAGCTCAACGAGCGCTGCGATGAGCTCGCCACCACGGCGGCCGACGGCGGCAACCTCGATATCGACACCGGCTTTAACGAGAGCGACCTGTAATATCGTTTTCGCGCAGTTTTATATCCCCACGCGCTACACTCATCCTGTAGACCAAACAACGCAAGGGGGACGTATGCTGCGCATCGCGACCATCGGCACATCCATGATCACCGACGACTTTATCCAAGTCGTCAACGCCAACGACCAAGCCGCGTTTGTGGGCACGCTTTCACGCGATGCCAATCGCGGTGCCGCCTTTACCGCCGAGCGCGGTGGCGAGCGAAACTTTACTTCACTCGATGAGCTTGCGGCGGCCGCCGACGTCGACGCCGTCTATATCGGCAGCCCTAACGCACTTCACTACGAGCAGGCCCTTGCCTGCATCGCCGGTGGCAAGCACGTCATCGTCGAGAAGCCCTTCTGCGCCACCGAAGCGCAGGCGCTGGAAGTCTTCCGCACTGCCGAGGCAGCAGGTGTCGTGGCCCTCGAGGCCATGCGTCCCCTCCACGATCCCGCCTTCCACGCCATCGAGGACGCCCTGGGCGAGATCGCCCCCATCCGCCGCGCCTCATTGCGCTTTGGCAAATATTCCTCGCGCTACAACGAGATCCTCGCGGGACGCGCCACCAATATCTTCGACTGCAATATGGCATCGGGTTCCCTCATGGACATTGGCGTCTACACCGTCGAGCCCATGGTTGAGATTTTCGGCATGCCCTCCGGCCTTACGAGCATGACTACCCTGCTCGACCCCACCACGCGACAGCTCACGCACGGCCCCATCGACGGTTGCGGTTCCATCCTCGCCAGCTACGGCGGTGGCCGTATCTCCGTCGAGCTCGCGCACTCCAAAATTACGAATGACCTGCTACCCTCGCAGATCGAAGGCGAGCGTGGCACTATCCAGATCGACCATCTGTCCACGCCCCGCAACGTCCGCATCGACTATCGCGGCGACGTCGTACGCGGCTCGGCGACCGAGGCACCGCGCGAGCAAGGCGGCAACGGCCGTGTGCTCGACCTGCCCAAATCGAGCAACACGATGGAATACGAACTCACGGACTTTATCACCGCCATCGGCGGCATCGATAACGTAAAGGAAGAGATTTGGGAGACACCGGCGGGACGCCACGAGCTTGGCCACTACCGCGATGTCACGCTCGTGTCGCTGCGTATCATGGATGCCGTGCGTCAGCAGGCGGGCATCACCTTCCCCGCCGACTCTAACAAGCAGGCATAGCGATGGGTTTTTTCGACAAGCTTTTCTCGGGCGTCACCGGCGGCAGTCGAGAACCCCAAAAGCCCTCTGGCGTCGAGCTCGAGCTGCGCCGCAGACTTACTGTGTTCGCAAGCGACGAGGCCACTCAAGACACTCCCCTGCGCTATTTCCTACGCTGGGCGGGACAAGTCCAGGGCGTCGGTTTCCGCTTTACCAACACCAACCTCGCGCAGGCGCGCTCCCTCACCGGCTGGGTGCGCAATATGGAAGACGGCTCGGTTGAGATGGAGATACAGGGGGCTCCGGCAAACATCCTATCTCATCTCGAGGCGCTTCATGCCTCCTACGAGCGCATAGGGACACGTTTTCGCCTCGTAGACGCCCAGGCCCGAGCCCCACTTGCCAATGAAGACGGTTTCAGTCCTCGTTATTAGTATTGTGTGCTAAATACGGTATCATTTACCTACGACCGTTGATAGAAAAGAGGCGAGGCGCATGGCGGTGCAAAGAAGGAATACCAGGCAGCGAAAGCTGGTTCTTGACGCCGTGCGCCAAAGCTATAACCATCCCACCGCCGACGAAATCTACAACGTCGTGCGCGCGCAGGATGACAAGATCAGCCGCGGCACGGTCTACCGCAACCTCAACCTCTTGGCCGACGCCGGCGAGATTCTCTCCATCAAGACGCCGGGCGGCAGCCGCTTCGATCGCACGATTGATCCGCATGCGCATATCATCTGCGCCTCGTGCAGCCGCGTCATCGACGTACCACTTCCCTTCGATGCCCAGCTCAACGCCAAGGCGTCCGAGCAAATCGGCTGGCACGTCACGTCGCACTACACCATCTTCGAGGGTCTCTGCCCCGACTGCCGGTAGATGTTTGGGATATGCCTTAAAAAAACACCTTTCCGCACTCTGCAGCAAAAAGTAGATTTCTAGGCATGTCCCAAATATCTACTCGGCGAGCAGGCGACGGAGTTCTTCTTCGACCGTGTGCACGTAGCGGACGCGGTCGTTGACGCCGCGCATGGTGGGGTTGCAGCTCTCCATCAGATAGGGATGGCCCACGACGTTGAGCATGTCGCGATCGTTCTCATTGTCGCCAAACGCCATCATCTCATCGGGCGAAATCCCCAGGGCACGACCGTAATCGGCAAGCGCGGAGCCCTTGCCCGAACCGAAACCGATCAAGTCCGTCCATGCGGCTCCCGACGTCATCACGTCGACACGGTCGCTAAAAAGGCGCTCGAAATACTCCCGGGCCGCCGGATAATCCACCTTGGGCGTCTGGAAGCCAATCTTAATGACATCCTCATCGATGTCCTCGGGACGGTCGACCACCGCCACATCGCAGTGGACCTCATGGCGCAAATGGTCGACGAACGCATCGTTGCCGCTCATGGCGTAGAGGTGCCCCTCACACGAAAGGGTCACGTCGGCATGGGGATACGCAACCACGGCATTCGCGATAACCATAGCAAGGCTACGCTCCATGGAACGCTTGACAACGGCACGCCCCTCGCTCATCACCAGGGTTCCGTTTTCGCATACATAGGCGAGCTCATCGGCCACCGGGGCAAACAGGTAGCGCAAGCTCGCATATTGACGGCCACTCGCCGGCATAAACACGATACCGCGACGATGCAGCTCATCGATAAGCTCAAAGGCCTCGGAACGCAGTTCGCGCTCCCCCGGATGCAGTAAAGTGCCGTCCAAATCGCATGCAATCAGCTTGATTCCCTCAAGACCCATAGCTTCCCCCAAAGCCTTCTATCAACAGCAAGACGGACCTTGATTGGTCGCCCCTCAAAGCCCATCTTGCGCATACGTGCGCTTAGCCGCGCGTCTTTTTTACGATGGTAAAGTCGGGAGCCATGCTCACGACGACCTCCGCCGCACTCGACGCAAAGCGCCGGTCCGCATCGAGTTCACGGGTAACCACCGAGAGCCGAACACCCTCGACACCCCGGAGCATGCGGCCCAAAACAGGCTGCAACGGCGTATACATGCGCACGGTATGCTCGTCCGAGTCGCCCCGGAAGAGCGGCGCATGCATGTTGCCAATCTCCCAGCACGCATGCGCGAGCGCAATCGGATCCATGCGGTCGACTTCGACCAAATAAACCTCGGCGCTGCGCAGGCGCACGACAACCGCCACGGGTATCATGCCCGAACGGTCAATGGCGAGCACGTCGCCATCGGCAAGACGACCGCCATCGGTAGTATCCAGCCGAACATCGATCGTGCGCCCCAGCCCCGTCACGCCCCCAAACGCGCACACGTCAGCCTGGTCCCAATCGAGCAGTAGCTCGTCAACTTCAAAGACGCCGCCCAACTTCCGGCGAAGCAGGAGTTCATAGGACGGATCGTTGAGATTTCCCAAGCATGTCGTCGAAACCAAGCGTTCAGGCATACTCTAACCCTCGACCTCAACGAGCTCGATATCAAAGTTGAGGTCCTTGCCGGCCAACTCGTGGTTGGCATCGAGCGTCACGGCCTCGGGCGTTACGTCGATAACCACGGCGGGGACGGGCATACCACTTGGCGTGGACAGGAAAAGCTTCATGCCCTTCTCGATCTGCTCGATGTTGGGAACCTGTTCGGCCGGGAAGGTAATAACCATCTCGGGATTGTGCTCGCCGTAGGCATCGGCAGCAGGAATGTGCACGGTCTTCTTCTCGCCCACCTGCATGTCGACAACAGCGGCGTCGAAGCCCTTGATCATCTGGCCGGCGCCGCAGGTGAACTCCAGCGGCTCACCGCGATCGTAGGAGCTATCGAACTGCGTGCCGTCGTCGAGCGTGCCACGATAATGGGTCTTAACCTTCTTGCCCTGGTTGGACATGGTAACCTCCGTGATAAGGGCGGCGCACAACGCGGGCCGCCGTGAACATATGGCGCTAACTATACCCTAGTCATACAATTCAAAGACAGTTTGCAAAGAAACGCTGCAACCGGAGGAACCATGGCATATCCCGTATTTGACCTACACTGCGACACCGCCGACCGCATCGGCTGGGCCACGCTCGATCTCGACCTGCGCTTTACCGCCGGCACCGACGGTTATTTCCCCGGCGATGAAACGCATCCGCAGGATTTCGACCTCATCGAGGGCAACGCCTGCGCCATCTCGCTCGCAAAGATCGGCAATACGCCGTGGGCACAGTGCTTCGCCACGTTTGTCCCCGACGAGATTCCCACCGCCCACGCTGCGCGCTTCCAGGCGCAGATCATGGCGCACATGAGCGGCCAGGCAATGCTCAACCACGACCGCATGGTCAACGTACGCAGCGCCGCTGACATTCGCCCTGCACTCAAAGACGGCAAGGTCGCCTGCATCCACACCATCGAAAACGCCACGTTCTTTGCCGAGGACCCCGCGCTGATCGAGGTGCTCAAGAGCCTGGGCGTACTCATGTCATCACTCAGCTGGAACGCGCAGGGACCGCTCGCGAGCGGACACGACACCCATGCCGGCCTCACCGCCGCCGGCATCGAGGCGCTTACGCAGATGGAGCACGCCGGCATGGTGCTCGACGTCTCCCACCTCAACGATGAGTGCTTTGACGAGGTTGTCGCCCACGCCACGCGCCCCTTCGTCGCCAGCCACTCCAACTCCCGCACCGTCTGCGGCGTCAAGCGCAACCTCACCGACGACCAGTTCCGCACCATCCGCGACATGGGCGGTATCGTCGGCCTCAACTACTGCAGCAAGTTCCTATCCAACGACGCAACCGACAAGACCGCCGCAGATGTCACCTTCGACCAGCTGGCAGCCCATATCGAACACTGGCTTGACCTGGGTGGCGAAAATATCATCGCGCTCGGCGGCGACTGGGACGGTGCCGCGGTGCCCACTTTCCTCTCCGATGCCAGCAAAATGCCCGAATTCCAGAACATGCTCTCCAGGCACTTTGGCAAGACCGTGATGCAGAAGCTCTGCAGCGACAACGCGCTTGCCTTCTTTGAGCGTTATTAATTTCACATCCCTTGAGCGGGCCGGTATGCCGAACGGTCGACATGCCGGCCCATCCCCAATCTGAAGGACCGCTTTTGACGCAGCAATTTACGTTTTTCCTATCCCGACCGGATGGGACGCCCATCCCCGTCGTCGTTGCCAAAAAGCGCGTCAAAAACTTCAACCTACGCGTCACATCGAGCGGCGAGGTCCACGCCAGCGCACCGCTCGGCGCCAGCCGCGAGCGTATCGAAGCGTTTGTGAAGCGCAACAGCGCCTGGATTACCAGCCGACTTGCCCAGCGCGAGCAACGTCAGGCAACGGCGCGAGAGCCACTCAGCCCCTCGTCCATCATTGCACTTTGGGGCAAGCCCATCACGGTGCAGGATGCACTCGATCACAACTTTGCGTCACCCGTACCACGGCCCAAACAGGCTACCTTTGCAAGTTTTATAGGTACCGACGAGCCAGACGAACGCCCACGGGCCAAGCGGCACGCAATCCTCGACGGCCTAACGCCCGATGAGCTCCAAGCCAACATCAACCAGCTCTATACGTCAGAAGTCACATCGGCACTGCGCGATATGGTGCACGCGCACGAAATCGCAATGGGCGTCACCGTGGCCCGCGTCTCTGTGCGCAGCATGAAAACGCGCTGGGGATCATGCACGCCCAAGACCGGCGCCGTTCGCATCGCACGCGAACTTGCCGCCTATCCCATCGAGTGTCTCGACATGGTTGTCGCCCACGAGCTTGTCCATCTGCTTGAGCCAAGCCACAACCAGCGGTTCCACGCCCTGCTCGACACATACTGCCCCAACAATGGAGCACTGTCTCAGCGGCTCAAGCAACCACCCATAGAGACGTATTAGAACCGGTTAGCGCACACGCTCGATCTCGACACCGCAGCTTGCCAGGGGAAGACCGACAGGCGCCCAAGGCTTATCGAGCTTAACGCGCACACCAAGCAACGAGGGGTGACGGCGCAGCAGCATCTGGGCTGTCCCCTCGGCTGCCGCCTCGATGAGTTTAAACGTATGCTCGCGCAGATAGCCATCAACATCGTGGCACACCGAGCCATAGTCAATCGAGGCGTCCAAACTATCGTGCTCCCCCGCCGCACGCAGGTCGGCATAGAGCACCAGAGAAACGATGAACTTCTGACCCAGCGCGTTCTCCTCGGGATACACGCCATGGTTGGCAAAAACCTCGAGGCCGTCAATGACGATACGGTCGGCATGGCGAAGGTCGTCATAGCTCACATGGGGTACCGCCGTCGCAGCAGAAATTTCACCCCTACCACGACGGGCGAGCTCAGCACCCTCAGTCTTGGTGGCATTCTCAGGCAGTTTTTTATTACTCATCGCGATCGTCTCCCTCGTTTAGAACCCCGATCGCGCATACCGGCTACACGCGAATCGACAGGTTCTTTTTATCGTCGCTCCAGTTGCAAGCATTGCGCGCGGGGCATGCAAAGCAGGCGCGTGACGCTTTGTCGGCCGCATAGAGCAGACGCTCAAGCGGTTGGCTGTTCACGCGCAGCTTTCGATGGCCCAGAATGGCCGTCTTAATGGCTGCGGCATCGGCCGGCTCAAACGCCACGTCATCGGGCATGCCGCCGAGGATCGCATCAGCGACGCGTTCGCTTGCAACATCATGGGATATACCCGATTCATACTGTTCATCTTTGCCGATATCGTGAAGAAGTGCCGTGGCGTAGATGACCTCGCGGTCAAATTCGAGCTGTTCCTCGAGATTCTTGATCCACATAATACGGGCAACATCCAGCAGGTGGTCAATACCGTGGCGGCAAAAGATGCGCCCCGATTCCAACCGTGCAATGTTGCCCAGGTGCCGCCGGAACAGCCCGTTGGCACAAATATAATCAATGCGAGGCATGGCACCAAAGGGAGTCAGGCCCGAAGCCATAAAACCGCGACGCAGTGTTCCCTCGTCCGTATTCGATGTAAAGTCGTTAACGACTCTCATAGTTAGCGTCCCAGCATCCTAAAGAATCGCTCCTCGAGCGCCGGATCGGTCTCAAAGACGCCGCGGCGAGCGAGCGTTACAGTCTTGGTGCCGGGCTTTTGCACGCCGCGCATGGTCATGCACATATGCTCAGCTTCCATGAGCACAATCGCTCCCTGGGGAGCGAGATAATCCATGAGAGCGTCGGCAACCTGCGCACACAGCTGCTCCTGCAGCTGCAGACGGCGGGCATAAACCTCAACCGTGCGAGCAAGCTTAGACAGGCCCGCCACCCGACCGTTAGGGATATAACCAATGGCGGCCTTGCCATAAAACGGCAGCAGATGGTGCTCGCACAACGAGTAAAACGTAATGTCACGCTCGATAACCAAATCGTTCGAAGCGACGGCAAAAGTTTTGGACAGATGCTCCTCGGCACTCTGGTCCATACCGCCGGCAATCTCGCTATACATACGGGCAACGCGTGCCGGCGTCTCCAGCAGCCCCTCACGAGACGGCTCCTCGCCTATACCTTCAAGCAGCAGCTTAATGGCAGTCTCGACTTTTTCCTGATCGACCATCTGGGCCTCACTTTTTTCGATTTCGCGTTCGCGCTATGGTACCACGGCGGCACGCAACCTCTGCCAGCTACATAGTATGGGTCGAATAGACCGGATCATCACGCCAAAGCTCCACGGCGTCGCAAAGCGCAACGTTTTCACGCTCGGCACGGGCACGCGTGGCATTCATATCGATCACGCGCTGATTGCTCGAGCCCCTAAAGCGCAACGAGATATCGTACAAATCCTGAACGAACGGACCGTCCACCAACATATCGAGGCAGGCGAGAATGCGGCCCGTCACCTCGGTATGATGGTGCCCGCCCGGCATAAGCTCCTCGAGTACGTCGCCAGTAAAGCACCAAATGGTCTTCCCCGACCCCACAGGATAAGTGGCGCGAACGCGCTCAATGAAATCAACGAGCCCCGCCTGGTTCTCGGGTTCCATGGGCTCCCCGCCCAGAATTGTCAGGCCATCAATAAAGGGATGGTCGAGACTCTCGATAATCTTGTCCTCGACGGCACGATCGAACGGCTCGCCCGCAGCAAAATCCCACGCGGCAGAGTTAAAGCAGTTCTTGCACCCACGACGGCATCCACTCACAAACAGAGAAGTACGAACGCCTTCCCCATCGGCAATGTCGAAATACTTAATGTTCGCGTAGTTCATAGGTAACCTTCCTGGGGGTCTGGAGTATATCATCCCGTCCTCAAACAGCTTCGCTCGCTGTGCTCGCTGCAGAACTGCGGGCGGGACGATATACTCCAGACCCCTCGCGAGCGATACTCGGTGAACGGAGCGAACATCGAGTATAGGGTTCGAGGTCCAATAAAAACTGGGTTGCGGCTCAACCGTCATCGCAAGTACATCGCAGCTGCAGCTCGAACTATTTCCGCTAAGAACTTCGAGGGGCGAGCAGACCGCATGCTGCATCTCAGCTACATCAACTTGGCTGAACCGAGAGGGCCGCTTGGGCTTTTGCTCGATATGAGTTCCGCACGCAAAGAAGGCCACTTAATGTGGCCTTCGTCTTGCGCAGGACTGTCCGAAATAGCGAGCAAATGCCCAAGCGGCCCTCTCGGTTCAGCCCCGGAGCGGTATTAGAGATGCAGCACGCGGTCGCGGATCTCCTCGGTTCGACCCTGGTTCCAGAACTGGGTACCGATGTAGCCGCACGTGCGACGGGCGACATTCATCTTCTCCTGGTCACGATTGCCGCAGTTGGGGCACTCCCACACCAGCTTACCGTCGTCCTCGATAATGCGGATCTCGCCATCGTAGCCGCACACCTGGCAGTAGTCGCTCTTGGTGTTGAGCTCGGCGTACATGATGTTGTCGTAGATGTACTGCATCACGCGAATGACAGCCTTGAGGTTGTCCTGCATGTTGGGAACCTCGACGTAGGAGATGGCACCGCCCGGCGAAAGCTGCTGGAACATGCCCTCGAACTTGAGCTTGTCGAATGCGTCGATCTCCTCGGACACGTGGACATGGTAGCTGTTGGTGATGTAGCCCTTGTCCGTCACGCCCGGGATGATGCCAAAACGACGCTGCAGGCACTTGGCAAACTTGTAGGTCGTCGACTCAAGCGGGGTACCGTACAGTGAGAAGTCAATATCGCTTTCGGCCTTCCACTCGGCGCACTTGTCGTTCATGCGCTGCATGACGGCCATGGCAAACGGCGTGCCCTCCTTCTCGGTGTGGCTGTGGCCCGTCATGTACTTGACGCACTCATACAGGCCAGCATAGCCCAGGCTGATGGTGGAGTATCCGCCCACGAGCAGCTTGTCGATCGTCTCACCCTTCTTCAGACGGGCGAGGGCGCCGTACTGCCACAGAATCGGGGCGGCATCAGAAAGCGTACCCATCAGGCGCTCATGACGGCACAGCAGGGCACGGTGGCACAGCTCAAGGCGTTCATCGAAGATTTTCCAGAACTTGTCCATGTCCTGATGCGAGCTCAGCGCGACATCGGGCAGGTTGATGGTCACAACGCCCTGGTTAAAGCGACCATAGTACTTAGGCTTGGTCGGATCATAGTTCAGCGCGTTGGCGACATTGTTAAAGCCGTTGCCCGAACGGTCGGGCGTCAGGAAACTGCGGCAACCCATGCAGGTGTAGCAATCGCCGTTGCCGGCGGTCTCGCCCTTCGACAACTTGAGCTCGCGCATCTTCTTCTCGGAGATGTAGTCGGGCACCATGCGCTTGGCGGTGCACTTCGCAGCCAGCTGAGTCAGGTAGAAGTACGGGGAATCCTCGTAAACGTTATCGTCCTCGAGCACGTAGATGAGCTTGGGGAACGCCGGGGTGATCCACACGCCAGCTTCGTTCTTAACGCCCTCATAGCGCTGACGAAGCGTCTCCTCCACAATCATGGCAAGGTCATGCTTCTCCTGGGGCGTACGGGCCTCATTGAGATACATAAAGACCGTCACGAACGGCGCCTGGCCATTCGTGGTCATAAGGGTCACGACCTGATACTGAATCGTCTGGACGCCGCGACGAATCTCATCGCGCAGGCGGTCCTCAACGACCTCACGGACCTTCTTGGCAGACGCAGAGACGCCAAGCTCCTCGAGCTCGCGGGCAACCTCGCCACGAATCTTCTGACGGCTCACCTCGACAAACGGAGCCAGATGGGTCAGCGAAATCGACTGACCGCCGTACTGGGAAGATGCGACCTGGGCGATAATCTGCGTCGCGATATTGCAGGCAGTCGAGAAGCTGTGCGGCTTCTCGATCAGCGTGCCCGAGATAACGGTGCCGTTCTGGAGCATATCCTCCAGGTTCACCAGGTCGCAGTTGTGCATGTGCTGGGCGAAGTAGTCCGAATCGTGGAAGTGAATCAGGCCCTCGTTGTGGGCATCCACGATCTCCTGGGGCAGCAGCACGCGCTGCGTCAGGTCCTTGGAGATCTCGCCGGCCATGTAGTCGCGCTGAACGGAGTTGACGGTCGGGTTTTTGTTAGAGTTCTCCTGCTTGACCTCTTCGTTGTTGCATTCGATCAGCGACAGGATCTTGTCGTCGGTCGTGTTCTTTTGGCGCTTCAGGCTCTGAACATAGCGATAAATGATGTAGTGGCGAGCGACCTCATAGCAGTCGAGACGCATGATCTCGTCCTCGACCAGATCCTGGATCTCCTCGACCGATACGGTGTGCCCGGCATTTTCACATGCCTCGGCAACGTTTTGTGCCGCGTAAACCACCTGACGGTCGGTTAGACGAGAGCTCTCCTCGACCTCCAAGTTTGCGGCGCGGATGGCATTGACGATCTTATCGATGTCAAAGACAACCTCGGTGCCGCTGCGCTTGATGATCTTCATCCTCTTGCCTCTTTCGCATCGTAGTCTCATTGCGCTTCAGAGCCAAACGATGCCCGGCAGGGCTTGCCCCTGTCTTGCGGCGCCGTCGCGCAATCTGTGTTCTCGATAAACCATACGCCTCCATGCGGACATTCCCAGGAGCCGATCAAGCGGCTCAAGGACACGTTCAAAAGAGGCAGTTAAGGTCTTCGTTCTCTGTCCGCCATCTATCATACGACAAAGATGCATCTATATCCTGTATTCTTTTTTTAGGTCAAACACAACATATAGTGTTTCAGCAGGTCAAAGCAATTAGTCATTTTGCAGACGCATTAAAAATGAGGGGTATTTGACAAGTCGGTAAAACGTTACCAACACGACTACCTGCATGGCAGCTATAAAACCCCCTTAGTCAAGCCGCCGACAAATCCTACCAAAACTAAGCCACTCACGCCAAAAGAATCCAAAAGATAATGCTTGACCAACATGTTGCGGTCACGATCGGCCAGGACGTATGCAATCTGCCGGTACCCCTACGGGATGAGAAGATCATCGCGTACAGACCTTGAATCAATAATTGGTGGCTTATTTGGCGGCGAGCTTGGTGACAAAAAAACAGCTCAGAGGCT
>CWGT01000085.1_pt1 | contig 116109 bp, 83 predicted proteins | sample 705021 | NCBI WGS metagenome assembly CWGT01 (sample SAMEA3735911, study PRJEB9488) | human gut metagenome | biome: ENVO:mammalia-associated habitat; material: ENVO:feces | place: Malawi | collected 2009-02-27 | reverse complement strand
CCCGCGCCAGCCGGCCCCGGAGACCCTCCCTGCCGTCACTATGTTCAACCAGTTTTGCGGGCGTGCGCCGCTACGCGGCTAGCCCGCGTGCTCCTCGGCGGGATCGGTCTGATGGATCTTGTTGGGACTCTGCCTTTGGCTCAAACAAAAACGGGAGATGCGATCTGCATCCCCCGTTTTTGTTGCGGTTACTCCAAGTCAATAAATTTGGTGCTCAGGATCTTGCCGTCTTTTACGAGCATTCTGGCCATGGTGGGGCCTCTGGTGCCTCTGGGGTAGCTAGCACTGCCGGGATTGAGGACCAGGCAGCGGCCTACTCGGGCTTCTTTGGTTACGTGGGTGTGACCGTTGATGGCTACGTCTACGGATCCCACGGGCAGGTCTTCGCGGTAGTGGGCTACGGCGAATTTGAGGCCTTCGTAGGTGAAGATGGCCAGACGGTCTACATCCGGGCCGTAGTCGCGGTAGTAGTCGTTGTTTCCTAGGACCGCTCGCACGGGGGCGATGGTGCATAGATGCTCGTAATCCATCTCTGAGGTGAGGTCTCCGGCGTGGATGATCAGATCTGCACCCTTGAGCTCGTCCAGAAGCGCGGGCGAAAGATAGCCGTGGGTGTCCGAGATGATGTCGATGCGTTTGGCGCGTGCACTGTTCATGGGATCCCTTCTGCAAAACCGATTCGACGTATATAAAACCCCACGGCTCCGCAGACAATTGGTCTACAGGGCTGCGGGGCCAGTGCACTAGAGGCTCAGGGCCTTCTTGAGCGGCACAACGCGGCGGCGCGAGACCGGCACGCGTTCGTCGACACCCGTAATGCCCAGTTGGATAGCGCCCGAGGGCACCGTCTCGACATCCGTGACGCACGCCAAGTTGACGATATAGCGGCGATGAACGCGAAAGAAGCCAAAGTCGCAAAGCTTGGCCTCGAACTGCGCCAGCGAAGTCGTCGATAGAAAACGATCATCGATGGTATAGATACAGGAGTAATCGTCCTTGGCCATGATGAAGCGAATGTCATCCACGGGAATGAGGACCTTACGGCCGCCCTTCTCCACCGGAATGCGCTCGATGGTGGCTTTGCTGTCCGTGACGGGCTTGGCGTGCTGCATGACCTTCTCGATCGCGCGATCCAGGCGCGCCTCCTCAACCGGCTTCATGAGGTAATCGACGGCATCTACGTCGAACGCCTCGACGGCATGATCGCTATACGCGGTCACAAACACAATCGCCGGCGGATTCTTAAGCTTATGCAGTGCCTCGGCAAGCTGCAGACCAGAAGCGCCGGGCATCGAGATATCGAGAAATACGACATCGACGCGGCTTTCCATCAACATCTCAATGGCGGAGCGGACGCTCGACGCCTCAGTGATCGTGCCGATCTTGCCCGTCTGCTCGAGCAAGAAGCGAAGTTCCGAACGGGCCGGGGCCTCATCATCCACAATCATCGCACGCAGCATAGGGATTAAACCTTTCGTCAACAAACTACGCTGGGCATCTGCCGCTTGGCGTTGAGCCCATAGCCTTTTATTTTACTCTTGAATGTCAAAGATGCTCTCTGACAAATCAAGATGCAGGAGCACTTTGGTGCCCTTGCCCGGCGCCGATTCGACGCGCGTATAAGAGTGCGGTCCATAAAAGCGATGGATGCGCTCAGAAATATTGTGCATGGCCACGCCGGCGCCGCCGCCTTGCGGGGAACTGGCATCGGGACGGGCGGAGCGATCATCAAACAGCCTGGCGGCGGTGCCCTCGTCCATGCCCACACCGTTGTCGGCCACGGCAATCAGGATTGCGTCGTCGCCGTCTTGATGGACGGTCACGTCGATCCGCAGGGCACCGTCATCGCCCATGCCATGCCGCACGGCGTTCTCGACGATGGGCTGGATTACAAAGGCCGGGACCAACGTGTCCTCGACATCCTCGGAGACATCGAAGGTCGCCAGCACGCGGTCCTCGCCAAAGCGCGCCTTCTCAAACGTCAGGTAGCGCTTGGTCTGGGCAACCTCACGCGAGACCTGGATAAGCGACCCCGAGTTGTCGAGCGTGGCGCGGTAGAACGAGGAGAACTCACGCAGCAGCTCGCGGGCGCGTAGCGGGTCAGTACGCGTAAACGACGCGATGGTGTTGAGTGTGTTGAACAGGAAGTGCGGGTTGATCTGCGCCTGCAGGGCGCGCACCTCGGCACGGGCCGTGAGCTCCTTTTGCACCTCGAGCTCGTGGATGGCGAGCTGCGTGGACAGGATCTCGGCAAAGCCCGAGGCGAGCGCATACTGGGTGCGGTCGACGGCACGCGGGGTCTTGTAGTAGAACTTGAGCGTGCCGACGGTGCGGTCGCCCACCTTGATGGGCGCGATGATACCGGCGGGAACATGGTTGTGTGATCCATCCGAACCCACCACGTCCACCACGCGGTTGAATGACTGAACGATGCCGTGCTCGATAACGTAGCGCGTGGCAAGTGTGTGGATGGGTGAATCGGGCAGCAGCTTTTCCTCGAACTCGCCCGCGCAGGCCAGTACGTTGCTCTCATCGGTGATGACAACGGTCATGGCACGTGTCTCGGGCAAAATGCGCTGGCACACCAGACGCGCCGACTCCTGCGTCAGGCCGCCTTTGATGTCCTCGAGCATGGCAGAGGCCACCGAAAGCGTCTCTTCGGTGTACTGCGAACGCACCGAATCGGGATTGAGCGTCAAAAAGATAAAAATGCACAGTAAGATGCACAGCGGTGCGCAGGCGACCACGGTCGCGATTGGCTCGATTCCAGTCGCCAGGGCAAAAACAAAGTACATCAGCACGAAAATGGCGCAGACAACAGCGATCACGCGAAAGATTGAAATTGAATTATCGCGCTGGGCGCGGCGGTCAATCATTCAGCCCCCTCCAGGATGCTAATCAGTTGTGCGTCGCGCCAAAGTTCGTCCATGATCTTGGGCCAAAAGCTCTGGAAACGCAGATAGCTTGCGGCGTTTTGGCGCGCGTAGGTCTTGGCCTCGTCAATACCGTGGCGCCAAATGCGTAGATACCCCTCGTGCTCGCGGGTAAACAGGCTGCGGACCATGGCGGTCTTGCGCACGCGGTCGTCGAGCTCGCGCGAGATCCACGGACCCGGATAGGGCATGAGTGATGCGGCCGTAACCGGAATGAGCTCCTTTTGGTGCGCAGCGAACGTCAGCTTGGCCCGCTCGTAGTACCAACGGTACACGTCCTGCATAAAGCGCGGCGAGCGCTTCTCGGACTCGGGCGGCAGGTGACGAACGGTCCACTCGTTGTCAAACCATACGTCGTAGCCAAACATGCGCATGTTAAACAGGTAGTCCAGGTCCTCGCCGCGGGTGATAAACGGGTCAAACGCCACACGGGTAAAGGCGCGGGCGTGCAGGGCCATCAGGCCGCCGCACACGTAATTGGAGCGCGAGATGCGGGTGCCCGAGAGTGCCTTTTTCATCCAACGATTAAACTCGATGCGCTTGGTCCACCAACGATGGCAAATGCCTGCTTTGTCCGTGGGAGCCAGCGGCGACCCGTCGCGATCGTAAAAGTATCCGCTCTTGACTAAAATCGGCAGGCCCTGACGCGTCTGCTGGCCCAGCGCATAGGTCGCACGCTTCATGAAGTCGGCATCGATGACGGTCTCGTCGTCATCCAAAAACACAACCGCGTCGTGCCCCAGCACCGCCGCGCAGGCAAGACCCATGTTGCGGATGGCGCCGTAGCCGCGCAGGCTCACGCACTCGCCCGAGCCTTTGGGCGCAATCTGTGCCACGCGGTCGGCAACACGCGAAGCCTGAGTATTGGTAACGATGGTGACCTTGAGTGTGGGATGCGCATGAACGATTTCGTGCACGCGATAGGATACGTCGGCCGTGGCGGAAACCGGACAGACCACCAAGAGAATGATGCGCGGAATGTCGCGCACCTGCTCGAGCGAAGTCAGGCAGCGATCGAGTTCCGGGTTGGCGGCATTGAGCGACGTCGAGTGATCGTAGGTGCCGAGAGCGTTTGCTTGGATATCATCGCCCGCCCAATATGTTGGGATCACAACCGTGGCGTTCAAACCTTTACCCTCCTTGCAACACAAAAACGGGGCGCCGCCAAACACAGGCGACGCCCCGCGACCTAGCTGGTTCCATCATACCCACTTGGGCTAAACATTGTTCGGGAGTCAGAATGATTTATGCGGCTACTTCCAAAAGAGTACTGCAGATAGGCACAATTGCTGCACTGAGCCCGGTTGCCTTACGCCGCCGTCTGAGCCATGCGGGACAGACGGACCAGCAGCACAAAGCCAAGCACCAGCAGCACGCCGATGGAAAGGACACCCAGCGACGGGTTGCCGGTCAGCGAGGTGACGACCGACACCAGGAAGGTGCCCATCACGCTTGCGTAGCGGCCAAAGATATCAAAGAAGCCGTAGTACTCGTTGGACTTTTCCTTGGGGATGATGCGGCCAAAATAACTGCGGCTGAGCGCCTGCACGCCACCCTGGAACAAGCCAACCAAAATGGCGAGCACCCAGAACTCAAAGGCAGTCTTGAGGAAAAACGCGGCAAAGAGCACGATGCCCATGTAGGCGGCGACGGCCACCATGATCATGTTGAGCGTGCCCACGCGACCGGCGAGCTTGCCGTAGATGATGGCGGACGGGAAAGCAACGAACTGCGTGACGAGCAGTGCCAGCACCAGCTGGGTCGAATCGATGCCCAAAGCCGAGCCGTAGCTGGTTGCCATGGAGATGACCGTATGGACACCATCGATGTAGAAGAAGAACGCGATCATATACAGAAGGATGGTCTTGTTGCTGGCGATCTCGCGCATGGTATGCCTGACCTCGGAGAACACACCACCCACAATGTGACCGAGACTGTCCTGGGGACCACGCTCGCGACCGTACTTTTGCTTATAGGTACGGATGAGTGGCAAGGTAAAGATGAGCCACCAGGCACCGGTGATGATAAACGACAGGCGCGTCGCCAGCATGGTGGGGATGCCGAGGGTGGGACCGCCCATAATGAGCGCCAGGCAGACGATGAACGGAACGGTGGAGCCGATATAGCCCCAGGCGAAGCCCGAGCTCGACACAGCATCCATACGCTCGTCGGTAGTGATGTCGGGCAGCATGGCGTCGTAGAACGTCATGGACGAGTTGAGGCCGATGGTGCACAGCACGTAGACGGTCAAAAACGCCATCGCGGACATGGGGATGGCCTGCGCAAAGCAAAGCACGAGGCCCGTAAGGAAAAAGCCCATGAAGAACTTGATCTTATTGCCGGCGTAGTCGGCAAGTGCACCCAGAACGGGCATGAGCATGGCGATGACCAGCGAGGCCATCGTCTGCGCGTTGCCCCAGGCAACCACCAGGTCGGCCGAAGAAGCACCGGTGTTGATGGCGTTGAAGTAGATGGGCACCACCGAGGTATTGAGCAGTACGAGGGCCGAGTTGCCCACATCGTACATAACCCAGTTACGCTCGAGCTTGGTGTATTTCATGGACAGGGCCCCTTCGTATTCGCCCGATATGCAGTTAGTTCATCGTACCCCAATTGTCCAGAGGCGCCGGTAAGGATTCGGCAAAGGAGCACGCACGATCCCTACTCCTCGCGGTCGAACTCTTCGTCGGCGTCGAGCACGCGACCACTGTAATTGACGTGGTTGGTCACGGCTTCCATATCGCCGGTCTCGATAAAGCGGGCAACCGTGCACTCGTAATCGAGCAGCGCGCGGTCAAAGACCTCGGGGAAGCTCTCGGTCGAGACTTCATCGGTAAAGGGGTTCTTCCATGCCAAGTGGCCCAGGTTGCCGGTACGCTCGGGCAGCTCGGTCGTCACGCGGTGCGCAAGGCCGTCGAGCAGCGAATAATCGTGCACCAAGCCCTCGAGCAGGGCAATCGCGCGCGCCTTGGCCGAACCGGCCGGCTCGATAGTGCGGTAGAGCATCTGCATGTCCGAGACGGCGCCGGCGTACTCCCCCGCCGGGATGTCGATACCGTACACGCGCCCGGCGACGTAGCTCATCAGCACGCCGGCAACGCGATTGATGCGGTCGGTGGTAACGATCTCGCCCGCCGGCGGATAATCCTCGACCGTTGCCCCATCGCGCTTGAGCTGCAGCATCAGCACATCCAGGTCGCTTTCGAGCACGGCGTGGATTTGGCTGCCCGAAGCCTCGAGCTCAGGGTCGGAATCAACAATGCCAAACTGCTGCTCGTAGACAAAGGGGTGGGCATTGCGGTCGAGCACATAGTGCGACAGCAGGCCCAGCGCAAAGGCGCGACCCAGATTGGCATCGCGCGGTTGCAGGTGCGACACGCCGTCGCGCAGGCACGAGAACTGGCGCGACATGCGCGAGCGGTGCATGACCTGAGCAAGCGACGTACAGTCGGAAATGCGCGGCGTGAGTATGTGGAAGAAAAACGGGTCGGGACCTTGGTTTCCCAGGATAAAGGCGATGCGCTCCTCGTCGGACGTGATAACGCCCTGCGGAAGACGGTCGATGCTTTCCTCGCCAAACAGATGATGCGTAATGAGCGCGGGCATATTGTTCCTTTCGATTTCATTCGATGCCACCCATTATGCCCACCGCGCGGTCATACCAAACCCGCAACGGCAAACGATGGCGCACCGACCCTTACGCTAGCCCCAAGTGCGATTTGACCTCGGCAGCGCGACGGCGTGAAACGGGCACCGTCGAGCTCACACGGTCGAGCCTGAGCTCCATCAGGCCCGTGGAGCCGATCTCGACATTATGCACGTCTTCCAAATTAACCAGATAGCTGCGATGGACGCGGATAAAGCCCTCGGAGGCCAAGCGCCGCTCGAGCGAGGAAATCGACTCATTGATTAGGTATGTTCCCTCGGCGCAGACGGCGTTGCAAAAATCGGCGCGCGCCTCAAAGTAACAGACATCCGCCACGGGAATGAACACCCTTTTGCCCCCGCGATCCACCGTCAGGCGCAAAGGCTGGCGCGGAGCATGGACGACACGGCGAGCACCCAGGGCAGCCTCGATCTTGTCGAGTGCCTTTGACAGGCGGGCATCCTCCACCGGTTTGACGACGTAATCGACCGCATCGAGGTTATAGGCATCGGCCGCATACTCGGCAAATGCCGTCACAAACACCACGACCGGCGGCGTCTTTAGGTTCTGCAGCGTCTCGGCAAGCTCAATTCCCGAGCGACCGGGCATGGTAATGTCTAAAAACAGCACGTCGGGCTTGTTCGACAGAATCAACTCCACAGCTTCGGTGACATTGCCCGCCTCGGCAATCTGACCCACACGCGTGTCCTGTTCCAACAGATAGCGTAGCTCAGCCCTAATGGGAGGCTCGTCATCAACCACCAAGATGTTCCAGCCCTCGGACATATGCGCTTCCCCTCTTTTTCTCTCAATCCAACCGCATGCTACACCGTTAGCGGCGCCGGCTCATGCGGCTCGCCGTTCAACTCAACGATGACCTGCGTTCCCACGCCCTCCTGGGACTTCACGCGCATGCCAGAATCTTCTCCGTAAAAGAAATGGATGCGCTGAAGCACGTTGAAGAGCGCCAGGCCGCAACCTCGCTTGACGGAGCCGTCGGCGGTAATGCTCTCGGGTTCCTCTCGGCGATGCTGCTCAAACAGATGCGCGCAGACTTCTTCGCTCATCCCGATACCGTCATCTTCGACGATGATCTCCAAGCCGTCATCGGTCTCAAAAGCCCTAACACGAATAGAAAGCGGCTCGATCTCGCGCTGCGCATGCTTGATGCAGTTTTCGAGCAACGGCTGCAAGATAAACGGCGGTACCAGGCTGTCGCGCACCTCAAAGTCGATATCGACCGAAACGCGCAGACGGCCGTCGCCATACCGGGCCTGCATAAGATTGATATAACGAGTGCCCTGTTCCACCTCGTGTTTGAGCGTGGTGAGCGTATCGGAGTCAGAAAGCGTCTGACGATAGTAGTTGGAAAAGTCGATCAGCAACGATCGCGCCTTGTCGGGCTCGGTTCGAACGAGCGACACGATCGTGCTAATGGTATTGAATAGAAAATGCGGGTCGACCTGCGACTGCAGGGCGCGAAGCTCAACGCGGGCCGTGAGCTCATCCTGGCGCTCGAGCTCAAAGCTGGCGAGCTGCGTGGAGATGAGATCGGCAAAGCCCGAGGCCAACGCCGTCTGGCGCATATCGATGCTGCTCAGGCGGGGATAGTACAGCTCGAGCGTACCCACGCAATGCCCGCGCACGGCAAGCGGCGCGACAATGCCGGCTCGCAGGCGGGGAAAATAGCCGCCCGTCTCATAGGAGGCGTCACGCGAAAATACACTCTGTTCTCCGGACTCGATCACGTTGAGCGTGGTCTTGAGCACGACCGGGGTGCCGGCAGGACATTTTGCCGAGTCCTCGCCCCAGCTTGCCAGCACCTGTTTGCCGTCGGTAAAGCAGATGGCAGAGGCGATAGTCTCGGACAGGATGATTTTAGAGGCGCCCAGGGCCGCTTCGGGCGTAAGGCCGCGCGACGTATAGGCGAATATTTTTGATGCGATGGCGAGCGTACGGTCGGTTGCGCTCGATGTGAGGTCATCGGGGACCACAAAGACATACGAGAAGAAGAAGCACAGCATGACCAGGCCGGCAATAACGACAACGCCCGGAACGGGATTGGGATTATCGGTTAAATCCCAGATAAGCAGCAGGATAAGCGCCGGAACGACAATACCGAGCAGGATGGCCTGGACCACATGCTGGGCCGTACGAAAGACCTTGGTAGAATTGTAGCTCTTGCCCAGAATCAGCCTGTTTAAATCCACCGTCATCCCCTCTTGTCCGTGGCACCGATAGCAATAAAGAGGGCCGCAAGCGACCCTCTCCATTGCATTATGCAATCAAAAACTGTGTTTTACATCCAGCCATCGACAAACGGTATCTTAGGCGCTGTATTTGTTGGCCTCGCCAAAGGTGCCAGCCTCGACGATCCAGCCGTCCTTCATGATGACGTCCATGTTGTCGGTGTTGAGCACGTGGATGTCGGCGGCGACGTCACCGTTGACGACCAGCAGGTCGGCGCACTTGCCGGCCTCGATGGAACCGGTCTCGTCCTCGATGTGGCACATCTTGGCACCGTTGAGGGTGGCGCAGGTGATAGTCTCGACCGGGGTGAAGCCGATCTTGTCGACGAACTCGTACATCTCCTCGATGGAGCAGGTGCCGTACGGGGTGACGAAGGAGAAGGAGTCGGAGCCGATCGTCATGACGACGCCGCGCTTCTTGGCCTCGCGCAGGCAGTCGTAATTGCGCTGCAGCTCCTTCTCGACCAGGGTGCCCTCGTACTTGTCGTGCAGCTCGGGAACGTAGACGGGCGGATAGGTGGCGTACCAGGTGGGCAGGAAGGCGATTGTCGGGGTGAAGAAGGTGCCCTGCTCGGCCATGAGGTCCATGGTGCGCTCATCGATATCGAAGCCGTGGATCAGCTGCTCGCAGCCAAAGCGGACGGAATCGTAGGCAGCGGCGTGGTTGTTGTAGCAGTGGCTCCACACGGGGATACCGACCATCTTTGCCTCTTCGACCACGGCCTGGATCTCCTCGGAGCAGTAGTGCTGGTCGCGACCGGAGTCCCAGCGCCAGATGCCGCCACCGGTGGCCCAGATCTTGATGGCATCGGGGTTCTCGCGCAGGCGGCGACGGACGGCCTTGCGAAGATCCCAAGGACCGTCGACCTGGTCGCCCCAGGGATGGGATTCCTTATTGAGCTCCTGGGTGCAGTGGTGGGAGTCACCGTGACCGGCAACGCGGCAGAAGCCCAGGCCGGTGGCCAGAACGCGCGGGCCCTTAAAGACGCCCTTGTCGATGCAGTCGCGAACCTGGATACCAAAGCGGCCGATCTCGCAGACAGTGGTGAGGCCGTGGGTGAGGCAGTCGTAGGCCTGCTTGACGGCGACGGCCTGCTTCTCGAGGAGCGGCTGCATAACCCAGTCGGTGTCATCGTCGGTCAAGTTGCCCGAGAAGTGCAGATGGGTGTCGATCAGGCCGGGAAGGACGGTCTTGCCGGCGGCGTCGATAACCTCAACGCCCTCGGGAAGGTCCTGCATAGTGCCGGCGTACTCGATCTTGCCGTTGTCGTCGACGAGAACGAGGGAGTTCTCGACCGGCTCGGCACCGGTACCGTCGATGAGCTTGCCGCCAACGATTGCATACTGAGTGGACATGGTTCCTCCTTATGGATCCATACAGTGGGCGAGGCCGTGTTGGGCCAAGGCCTCACAAAACTACCCAAGTGATGCCGGGTTCGGTGCGCGGAAGGGAGGGTCCCGCGCACCCCCGATCCGCCCCGGCTAGGCGTTACTGTTTGCGGGAATTGGTGAAGGCCATGAGGGCCAGGCCAATAGCTAACCAGCCGATCACGATGCTCCACTCCACCATGTTGAGGGAGGCGGGAGAGAACGGAATCACGAGCAGGCCGATGATGATGGCGCAGGCAGCGATAGCGAGGCCGATGCCAAACTTGCCGCCGGGCACCTCGTAGGGACGAGGCAGGTCAGGCTCGGTAAAGCGCATACGCAGGCAGGCGAGGGCGACCATGCCGCAGGAGAAAATGAAGGCGAGAGCCGACACGTTGGTCAGGGGGATGAGCATGTTCTTGCCCAGGAACGGACCGATGACGGTGATGACGCCCAGAACGACGCAGGCGAGCTTGGGAGCGCCGGACTTGGGGTCGACCTCGGCGAACTTCTCGGGCAGCTGGCCCTTGCGGCCCATGGCGAGCATGATGCGGCTCGTGGCGCCGTAGAAGGAGTTCATCGGGCCCATCGGTCCAAGCGTGGCGATGACGAGCATGGCCAGGTACAGGAGCATGTTGATGCCCTTGAGGCAGGCAAGCGCGGGAACCGGGCTCTTAACAAACTCATGCCAGTCAAGGATGGTGCCGAACGAATAGATACAGACCATGTAGAAGCCGCCGGCGGCCAGCAGGGCCAGGGAGATGATCTTGCCGAACTTGTTCCAGTTGAGGCCCTCGGCTGCTTCCTCAGCCTGCTGAGGAATGGTGTCGAAACCGGCGTAGAAGAACGGAGTCAGAACCAGGACCGACACGATGCCGGCGAACAGGCTGGTACTCTCGGTAGCGGCCTTGCCGCCACCAGCACCGGCGACCTGGGAGAACACAGGCATGGCATTGTCCGGCGAGCCGGTGAACAGCGAGACGCCCATGGCGAGCAGCATGCCGCAGAGCAGAGCCTTGGTCAAGAAGGCCTGGAGCTTGGCGGCCGAGCTGGCACCGCGGAAGTTGAGGAAGATGACGTAGACTGCAAAGCCGAGCGCGATCAGCGTCGGGAACAGGTAAACGTCGGCCCCCAGGATGGTGTAGAGCTTGACGGCGCGCAGCCACTCAAGGCCGGGCAGGCTGCCGAACATCTCGGACACAAGGGTCGAGATGGCGATAGCCTCCCACGGGCACAGGATGCCGTTGCCCAGGGCCAAAAGCCATCCGGTGATGTAGCTCAGCGTACGGCCAAAGCTACGGTCGACATACTCGACGATGCCGCCCGAGATGGGGATAGCAGCCGTGAGCTCACCGAAAACAGCTCCGACGGGCACGAGGAAGATCGCACCCAAGAGGAATGCGATCATAGCGGGAACGGGACCGCCGCCCACGACCATCCAGTCGCCGACCTGCAGAACCCAACCGGTGCCGATGATGGCGCCAAAACCGATGGTGAAGAAGTTCCAAAGCGAAAGCGTTTTCTTCATGCCGCCGTTATCCTCAATTGCAACTTCTGTGTTCTTGTCCGCCATTGTTCCCCTCCTTTCCTTTTTGACGCCCCTTGGCGTCGCCCCTTGTACAGTCCGTCTGACCGCACACTTATAATTCGTGACTTTACAATACGGCCTTGGCGCAGCATGGCCGCCCATGGCTCGACCGAAGGCAGAACTGCAAAACGAGCGGCGCCGTTTTTGGGACGAACGGCACGGTTTGCCGCTCATTGTTGCCGCCCGCCCGACGGGCGCACGCTCATCGGACGCATATAGAGATGTTTTTGAGGCCGTGTGTTTTGCGCCTTTCGTACCGTTTACCGAGCTTTTGACGCGCAGACCCATTTGTTACACATCTTTTTTGTAGGATAGACAGGCTATACATGAGACAAGGCGGTACGAATGGCATACGGATACAACGACGGCGATCAACGGCGACAAAGCGTTCGCCTTGCTGGCCGTACCACGCCGACGCCCAGAAGTGCCACGAGCGGCAATCCGCAACGCCCTCAAGAGCAACCCAGGACTTCGTCTCGGCAGCAGACAAGCAGAACACGGCAGAGTGGCCATCCGAGCACGGGCACAAGCGCACAGCAAGATAGCCGCTTGGGCGCGCGCACTCGACAACGTCAGGCCGAGGTTCCGCAGCTGAGCCACAACGGCGCACGTCAGCCCGGCATCCATATCAGCCGCTTCTTTTCGTATCCCCAAGGCGGACGCGACGGCAAGCCTTACCGCTCGACATCGTACGTGAATGCCCCCGCCCTGCCGGCTCGTCGACTTTGCCTCGCACTGCGCTCTATCCTCACCTGTCTGGTCTTTGTGCTTATGAGCTCCTGTATGTCCCATGGCTCTGCCGGCCTAGAGCCCACCGCCGAGGAAAAGCTGCTCAAGGCCCCCGTCGCGCCCGGTTATTCTTTCGCCTTTTCGACCCCGCGCTCGCAATGGCAAGCCGGAACGATGCCCCATATCTATCAGATCGACCCTGCGTGGTCGGAGCTGCCTTACGCCGGCGGTACCATCCGCCAAAATGCCTGCGGGCCCACGTGCCTCACCATGGTCTATATCTTTAAGACGGGACGCACCGATATGACCCCCGTCGATATGTGCGCGCTTTCCGAGGCGGGCAATTACGCCCCCACCGGTGCAACCGAATGGTCGTTTATGACGAGCGGCGCGTGGCAGTTGGGACTTAACGGAACGGAGCTCCATGACGATCGCGACTCGATGGCTCAGGCGCTGCGTTCGGGAGCGCCCGTCATCGCCGCCGTTCGACCGGGCACCTTTACCAACGTGGGCCACTACATTGTGCTTTACGGTATTGACGACGCCGACCAGATTGAAGTCTTCGATCCCAACTCGGCCAGCCGCAGCGCCCGCCGCTGGGGCGTCGTAGAGGTCCTTAACGAAGTCGAAGCCATGTGGGCCTACTACTAGTCATTGGGCACTCATTGGGGACAGACTTAAATGAGTACCTGGGAAACTGTGCCCCGCTTTGGACACTCATTGTGGGATGCGCTTTCCGCAGTTGATCGGTGCCACTCATTTAAGTCTGTCCCCAATGACCAGCCCGGCTGCCGGCAGGAAAGGAACGTCCCCAAGTGCCGGGTTCCCAAGTGCCGGGTTGAAACAAAAGCCCCGCAGTCGGAGCGGACCGCGGGGCTCATGAAGAGAGGCTAGTTTGTGGGCGCTTTGCTTGGCGCCCACGAGAGAGGCAACAGAGTAGGGACTACTCGTGGATGCGGGTACCGGAGAGGCCAGCCATGGTCTCGGCAGCCTTGTCCAGGGCGCCGATGATGCAGGTGCGGCCCTTGCGCGAACGGGCGAACTTGATGGCAGCGCGGACCTTGGGCTCCATGGAACCCTTGCCGAACTGGCCCTCGTCGGCCAGGCGCTCGGCCTCGTCGGCGGTGAGGTCCTCGAGCTCCTCCTGGTCGGGCTTGCCGAAGTTGATGGCGACATGCTCGACGGCGGTCAGCAGGAACAGAACGTCGGCGTCGCAGTCCTCGGCCAGCAGCTCGCCGCCCAGGTCCTTGTCGATGACGGCGGGAACACCCTTGTAGCAGCCCTTGTTCTCGTAGTCGCGGACGACGGGGATGCCGCCGCCACCGCAGGCGATGACGATGAACTCGTTATCGAGCAGGTTGAGGATGGAGTCGGCCTCGACGATCTTCTTGGGGTCGGGGGAAGCGACGACGCGACGCCAGCCGCGACCGGAATCCTCCACGAAGACCTTGGAAGGATCCTCGGCCATGAACTCGCGGGCCTGCTCCTCGGTGTAGAAGGGGCCGATCGGCTTGGTCGGGGTCTTGAACGCGGGATCATCCGGGTCGCACTCGATCTGGGTGACGACGGTTGCGGCGTGCCAACGCTTATAGCGCTTGTGCATCTCGCGCCCAATGCCCTGCTGCAGGTGATAGCCGATGTAGCCTTGGGACATGGCGCCGCACTCGGGCAGCGGCATCTCGGGGGTGCCGATGGCGTCATGGGCAGCGGCGAAGGCGTTCTGGATCATGCCGACCTGCGGGCCGTTACCGTGGGTGATGATGATCTCGTTGCCCTGCTCGATCAGGCCGAGGAGGGCGTGGGCGGTGTTGCTCACGGCCTCGATCTGCTCGACGGGGTTGTTGCCGAGGGCGTTGCCGCCAAGGGCGACGACAATACGATCGGGCTTGCCAAGAGGCTTAGACATTGCTGGAATCCTTTCTGTAAAAGGCCTACAACCCATTAATAACCCGCGTCCGTGCGATACGCGAGTTTATTAAGGTTTATATTCTCTTTATCGCTCATTTTATTCATTTTGAAAATAGTTGAACGGTGAACGGTCGTTTTTATCCGCTCAGCGTACAGAACCCCAGCTCAGATATGTTTACGCCATTTACGTGCGACTTTATTTAAATGGAGCGAGGATTAGGCTGGATTATGCAAACTATATCTTTGCTAAACACAAAACAGATAGCGCAAAATCTTACTCGCACTATACGAGATTCTATGCACTAATAAGACGAGTATGCACCTCTGCAAAAACATGGCGTTTTTCATCCAACTTAGGGAATAATCAATCGCGTCTCACCCTTCGGCAAACGACTGTGAGTTCGCAGTATGGAATTTTACCGTCGGGTACTGCCTGAACGCTGCTGACGCCCTTTCGCTCCTGCGCGCCTAGGCAACCGAGAACGTCAACGGCGACACTGTCGACTTGGCCACCCTCAGCAACAGCGCCGCACGCCTTTTCGTAAAGTTCCGTGCCGGTTCGGCGGCTTTGAGACCGAAGCAGGCTTTGCTATCTGCCATTTTTTGTATAATTTTGGGCAAATCTATTTGCCAATTTTTGTATGATTAGGGGCAAATCTATTTGCCAATTTTTGTCATTTAGGGGTTTTAATGCTACGCCGTAAGATCACTGACAGGCTTTTGAGCTGGAAGAATAACTCTAATAAGGCCTTGCTTGTTACCGGTGCGCGTCAGATTGGCAAGAGCTATGCGATTCGCGCGTTTGGAAAAGACAACTACGCATCGTATTATGAGGTCAATTTGCTGCTCGATACCGAGGCAAAGGATGTACTTGCTGGCGCCAAGAACGCCATTGACTTTATCAACCGTGTGGCCCTTCTTGCAGACGCACCGCTTGTTGAGGGAGATACCCTTATCTTTGTCGACGAGATTCAGGAGTATCCGCAGATTGTCACGCTTATGAAGGCATTGGTCGAGGACGGGCGCTTTAGCAATGTCTTCTCGGGGTCTATGCTTGGGACCGAGTTTAAGGGAATCCCTTCTTTTCCGGTAGGGTATGTCGAGCACATTGTTATGCGGCCGATGGATTTTGAAGAGTTTTGTTGGGCAAACAGCGTCAGCGAGAATGTGCTTGCAGGAATTCGCAGCTGCCTTGTCGAAAGGCGACCCGTCGAAAACTATATTCATGAGGCGATGCTCAAGAACTTTAGAGCCTATATCGTTTGCGGCGGCATGCCGGAGGTCGTTCAGAACTATATCGATTCGGGTTATTCGCTCGTGAGAACGCGTGAGCTTCAAATTCAGCTAGTCGATCAGTACAAAAGTGATATCTCTAAATATGCATCGACTCGAGCGTTTAACGTTCGCTCGATTTTCGAGCAAATTCCGGTTCAACTTGAGGCGGAGTCTCATCGCTTTGTTGTTTCGTCTCTGGGAGAGGGGGCTCGTCTTCAAAAATACGAGCGGGATTTCCTATGGCTGGTGAACGCGGGCGTTGGATTGATGGTTCCCCAGGTGACGGAGGCACGGAGTCCTCTCAAGAGGACGGAGAAAGCGACAGCTTTTAAACTATACGAGTCTGATACAGGAATGCTCGCATCGCGATATCCCGGCAGCACGGCACGCGCCATCTATCTTGATATGAAAACCCCCAACCTCGGCGGCCTCTACGAGAACGTGGTCGCGCAGGAGCTTGTTGCCCTTGGGGCGGATGCGTGGTACTACCAGACACGCGAAGTCGGCGAAGTTGACTTTGTGGTCGAGGGCACCAGCGGGCATGTTGTCCCGATCGAGGTCAAATCGGGCAAGAAGGTTCGAGCGCATGCGGCCCTCGACCGTCTGATGAGTGTGAGCGAGTACAAAATTCCCGAGGCCGTTGTGTTAAGCCGCGAGAACCTTAGCAACGAGGGCAAGGTCCTGTACGTCCCAATTTATATGACATTCTGTCTCGATGAGTTTATGGAAAAGGACGACCCCAACAACGATTTCTCGTTTGCGCCCATATCTCTCTAGATCATCCAAATCCACAATCCAGTCCCTTCCACGCCCAAAGTAACGCGCCTTTCGCGGCAAAGTCGCGAAACAGCGACCGGGACGAAAGAACCCCCGCCGCACGTAGTGCACAGCGGGGGTTCGTTCATGTCCGAGGACGTCCGCGAAGGTTAGCCCTCAGATCCTGCGGTGGGAGACTAGGCCTCGTTGTACACCGTCTTGAGCTTCAGCAGGTGAGCGTAGCGGTCCATAGCGGCCTGCTCGTTCTCCTTGAAGAGCTCCTCGGCGCGCTCGGGGAAGGAACGCGTCAGCGAAGCGTAACGGGCCTCGTTCATCAGGAACTCCTGATAACCGCCCGCGGGCTCCTTGGAATCGAGCGAGAACTTCTTGCCGGCAGCAGCCTCGGGGTTGAAGCGGAAGAGGTTCCAGTAACCGCACTCGACAGCCTTCTTCATCTCGGCCTGGCAGTTCTGCATGCCGCCCTTCTTGATGGAGTGCATCTCGCAGGGGCTGTAGCCGATGATGAGGGACGGGCCGTCGTAGGCCTCGGCCTCGTGAATGGCCTTGAGGGTCTGAGCCGGGTTGGCGCCCATGGCGACCTGCGCCACGTAGACGTAGCCGTAGCTCATGGCGATCTCGGCCAGGGACTTCTTCTTGGTCACCTTACCGGCAGCGGCGAACTGAGCGACCTGGCCCAGGTTCGAGGCCTTGGAGGCCTGACCACCGGTGTTGGAGTAGACCTCGGTGTCGAAGACGAAGACGTTGACGTTGTGGCCGGAAGCCAGGACGTGGTCCAGGCCACCGAAGCCGATGTCGTAGGCCCAGCCGTCGCCGCCGAAGATCCAGAAGGACTTCTTGGTGAGGTAAGCCTTGTCGGCGAGGATTGCCTTGGAAGCCTCGCAGCCGCACTTCTCGAGCTCGGCAACGTAGGCGGCGGCAGCGGCCTTGGAGGCCTCGACATCGTTGATGGAGTCGAGCCAAGCCTGGCCGGCAGCCTTGATCTCATCAGACGGACCATCGGCAGCGATGATGTCCTGGGTAGCGGCAATCAGCTTGTGCTGAACGGCCTCATAGCCGACGGCCATGCCCAGACCGTGCTCGGCATTGTCCTCGAACAGGGAGTTGTTCCACGCCGGGCCGTGACCGTCCTTGTCCTTGCAGTAAGGAGCGGTGGCAGCGGGGTTGCCCCAAATGGAGGAACAGCCGGTGGCGTTGGAAATGAACATGCGGTCGCCGGCGACCTGGGTCACCAGACGTGCATAGGCGGTCTCGGCACAGCCGGCGCAGGAGCCCGAGAACTCCAGGTAGGGCTGCTTAAACTGGCTGCCCTTGACGTTGGCCGCGATGAGCTCCTTCTTCTCGGAGACGTTCTCGACCATGTAGTCCCAAATGGGCTGCTGGTCTATCTCCTGCTCGGCGGGAACCATCTCGAGGGCACCCTTGGGGCAGACCTTGGCGCAGTTGGTGCAGCCCATGCAGTCGAGCGGGGACACGACGATAGCGAACTTCATGCCCTTGGCCTTGGGGCCCATAGCGTCGAGCATGCGGGTAGCCTCGGGCGCGGCGGCAGCCTCGTCCTCGGTCATCGCGAACGGACGGATGGTGGCATGCGGGCAAACATAGGCGCACTGGTTGCACTGGATGCACTTGGTCTCGTCCCAGTGGGGAACGACGACGGCGACGCCGCGCTTCTCGTATGCGGAGGCGCCCAGCTCAAACTGGCCGTCGGCGCAACCGACGAAGGCGGAAACAGGCAGGCTGTCGCCATCCATGCGATCGATGGGCTCAAGCAGGTTCTTGACCTGCTGGGCGATGGCGGACTTGGTCTCGTCGGAGAGCTCGACGGGGGCGGCATCCTCGGCGGTTGCCCAGTCGGCCGGAACCTCGAACTTACGGAAGGCGGTAGCGCCGGCATCGATGGCCTTGTGGTTGGCGTCGACGATGGCCTGGCCCTTCTTCATGTAGGACTTGGTGGCCGCGTCCTTCATGTACTGCAGGGCGTCCTCGGCGGGCAGGACCTTGGCCAGTGCGAAGAAGGCGGACTGGAGCACCGTGTTGGTGCGCTTGCCCATGCCGACCTTGGCAGCCAGGTCGATAGCATCGATCAGGTAGACGTTGACGTTGTTGTTCGCGATGTAGCGCTTGGCCACGGCGGGCATGTGCTCGGCGAACTCCTCGTCGCTCCACTGGCAGTTGACCAGGAAGGTGCCGCCCGGCTTGACGTCGCGGACCATCTTGAAGCCCTTGACGATGTAGCTGGGATTGTGGCAGGCGACAAAGTCGGCCTTGGTCACGTAGTACGGCGAACGGATCGGGGAATCACCAAAGCGCAGGTGCGAAACGGTGACGCCGCCGGTCTTCTTGGAGTCGTACTGGAAGTAGGCCTGGACGTACTTGTCGGTGTGATCGCCGATGATCTTGATCGAGTTCTTGTTGGCGCCGACGGTACCATCGCCACCCAGACCCCAGAACTTGCACTCGATGGTGCCGGGGGCGGCGGTGTTGGGCGCATCCTCGGCCTCGGGCAGGCTCAGGTTGGTCACGTCATCGACAATGCCGATGGTGAACTCGCGCTTGGGCTCGTCCTTCTTAAGCTCCTCGAAGACAGCGAACGCGGACGCGGGAGGCGTGTCCTTGCTGCCCAGGCCGTAACGGCCGCCGACGACCTTGATGCCCGTCTTGCCGGCCTCGTAGAGAGCGGAGACGACGTCCTGGTAGAGCGGCTCGCCGATGGAACCCGGCTCCTTGGTGCGGTCCATGACGGCGATCTTCTGGACGGTCTCGGGGAGAACGTCGACAAAGTGCTTGATGGAGAACGGACGGAACAGGCGAACCTTGACCAGGCCGACCTTCTCGCCGTGAGCGTTGAGGTAGTCGATAACTTCCTCGAGCACGTCGCAGAAGGAGCCCATGCACACGACGACGCGATCAGCATCGGGAGCGCCGTAGTAGTTGAACAGGCCGTAATCGGTACCGAGTTTCTCGTTGATCTTCTTCATGTAGCCCTCGACGACGGCAGGGAGCTCGTCGTAGACCTTGTTGCAGGCCTCGCGGTTCTGGAAGAAGATGTCGCCGTTCTCGTGGCTGCCGCGGGTATGCGGGTGCTCAGGGTTGAGCGCGTGATCGCGGAAAGCCTGGACGGCGTCCATGTCGCACATCTCGGCCAGATCCTTATAGTCCCACATGGCGACCTTCTGGATCTCGTGGCTGGTGCGGAAGCCATCGAAGAAGTTAAGGAACGGGGTCTTGCCCTCGATGGCGGCAAGGTGAGCCACCGGCGAGAGGTCCATGACCTCCTGGACGTTGCCCTCGGCGAGCATGGCGAAGCCGGTCTGACGACAGGCCATGACGTCGGAGTGGTCGCCAAAAATGTTCAGGGCGTGGGAAGCGACGCAACGCGCGGAGACGTGGAAGACGCCCGGGAGCTGCTCGCCCGCGATCTTGTACATGTTCGGAATCATCAGGAGCAGACCCTGAGAAGCCGTGTAGGTGGTGGTCAGGGCACCGGCGCCCAGCGAACCGTGAACGGTACCGGCTGCACCTGCCTCGGACTCCATCTCGACGACCTTGACCGGGGTGCCGAAGATGTTCTTGCGACCCTGGGCCGCCCACTGGTCGACATGGTCGGCCATCGGGCTGGACGGCGTAATGGGATAGATTCCCGCTACCTCGGTGTACGCATACGAAACATATGCGGCCGCCTCGTTGCCGTCCATAGACTTAAACTTACGCGCCATATACCCCTCTCCTCTCATATAGGTATACAGGCCCCGGCGATCGCCGGGATGTTGGCGAGATGGGATTTTCGTTGTTACTTCCAATCATCTGGCAGGCGGACTCAGCAGCAGGTACATGGCGTGGAGAGAAGGCATGCCGAGGCGAGGAGGGCTGCATGCGCTCCACAGGCCCAGCTACCCGTCTTGCACATGACCGAGCGCCGCAAAGGCCGCATGCCGGATGCTCCCGGGCACGCCCCGGCGATGGGAAGCGCCCGCAACGGAAATCCGCATGCGGGTTCATTGTACCCCGCCGTCAAGTGTAATTTCGGCAAATATAGGTGGGCGGTAAAGGTTTACCCCGGGTGACCGCCAAAGGCCAAAATGGTCCCTCCATCCCCGGGCGACTGGCTCTGACGCGCCAAGGAGTGTCCCCAAGTGCCGGCAGAAAGGGAACGTCCCTAACTGCCGGCTAGAGGGCGCCGAGGAGGATGGCGTAGGTGGTGGATTCGCCGAGTTTGAGCTCGTCGCTGGGGTTGAGCTGGGCGGAGCGGCCGGGCTCTACTTGAATACACACACTCGTGGCCCCGTTTACCACCACGGTGCCGTTAGTGGACGACAGGTCCTCGACAAACCATGCGCCAGACTCGTCGCACCAGATATGAGCATGGCGGGCCGAGACGTCGTCGCCGACGTCGGTGATGTCGCCCTCCCCCGTTGCCAGCGCGCCGATCTCGACGCCTTCCTCACTCGGCTGAATCCAGCGTGGGGCGCTCACCACGTAGCCGTTTTGCACACGCAGCAGTCCCAGCGGATGCGCCGGCGCGACCTCGCGCTCGCCCGCGACCGAAGATGTGCTCAGCGAGCGCGGCGTCGACGTGGCGCCGCCACAGGTCGCATGAGCGTAGTCGATGGCATAGGTCACCGACGAGCGGACATCTGCCGAGCAACCCACGGCGACAAACAGCACCAGGATGGTCTCGGCGCGCTCGGCGGGCATGAGCTCAGCCGCCTGCGACAGGCGCTCGAGCGCATTGCGATAGAGATTCGTGTCCTGATGGCATTCCCCGAGTGCCCGCACCATGGGCTCGCCAGCGGGGCCGCAGACCATATTGGTCACGGCCGCGGCGTCCATAGGATTGCGACGGCGCAGGGCCAGCTGCGACATAATGCGCGCGGCCGAGGTGCCGTAATCGGCAAAATAACGTTCCTGCAGCGTGCCGACAGGCGCGCGCACGATAAAGCGCGAAACCCAGGAGCGATCGGCGGCACGGCTCTGCGGACTACGGCCGTCGGCGAGCGGACGGCTCGAGAGCACCAGGCCGCACAGTTCGATATGGCTCAGGTGCGCTGCGCGCTTAAAGATGTCAAACATTGCCCCGCACGGGGTGAGCTCGGCCTGAGAAGCCATGGCTTAGCCCTCCTTGGTCGCAGAGATAGTGTCGAGTACTTCGGCCGGCCCGCCAAAGGCGCGGGCAGCCGCGGCTCCGCCGGCAAGCGGCGTTGCCATGGGAATTTTCGCACGTCGTGCTGACGCGACGGGAAGCTCAAAGGCAAACCCCATCGCCAGCAAAAACCACGTGAGCGCATAGGTTGCAATTATGGCGGCCACCAGGCCACCCGCCACGGCATGCTGGGAAAACACGGCACATGCGAGTGCGGCCAGAGCCGGAACCTCGCAGGCGGAAAGGGCCAAGACGCCCTGCAGGAATCCCGCACGGCGGTCGCGCGCCAAGGCCCCGGCAGCGATGCCCACCATGCCCGGCGGTGCCAACGCCAGCGCGGCGATCAGGGCCGGCAGCTTCCCGGACCACATAAGCGGTCCCACGACGAGCGTCACATGGGCGCCCGACGCCAACAGCGCCGCTGATACCACGACCGCAGCCCAAAGCACGCCGCATACCGCCGTCGCACCAACCATCACCGCATGCCGGGCTGTGTGCCCCGATACCTCCATCGGGCACGGCATGAGCGGCTCGGCACGAAGCGAGCGGGCGACATTTTGCGCATAGTGGTCGCAAAATGCCGAGAGCGCCGCCTCCACCGCAGCCGGCTCGGGACGATCTCCCTGATGGCAGGACAGGCAGGCCATCACCACATCGAACAGCTGAGCGTCGACAAACGCCAGCGCATCGCGCAGATCCTCGGAATTTGGATCGAGCCCCAGCTGCTGAGCCTGCTCGGCCGCGGCAAGTGCCACATCGGGCTCGCGCCGCAGCAGTTGCGTCAAGTTGCAGCCGGGCGCGTGGGCGCCGACGGGATAATCGGGCAGCGTATCCATCTTGAGGCGATAAGGGCTGGCGATATCGCGCGTCTTTTTGCGCGAGCCCGAAGTACCCGACGCACCCGGCGCCACTTCGTACGGCGCGACACCGGCGATGAGCTCGTAGACCGTACTCGCCGCTGCATAGACATCGATCGCCGGCGACATGCGAAGCATGCGCAGGTCGGGGATATCGTCGGTGAGCATCTCGGGCGGGGCATAGGCCACCGTCGCGCGGCGCAACGTGGCATAGCGCTCGGTAAACGATGCCTTGCCGCCGGTGCCGGCCACCGCAGAGGCGGGCTCGAGCGCCAGCGACGACCCAAAGTCGATCAAGCACAGGTCAAAGGTGCCTTCGGCAAGTTGTCGGTCGAGCGGCAGGCGCGCCGTGCGCACCATAATATTAGCGGGCGAGATATCGCGATGGACGAACCCCTCGCCTACCAAGCCCATGCGGCAGAGCAGATCGAACAGGTCGCGACCCAGGCGCGCCGCCACAAGCGGCGATAGACGCCCGGCATCGTCCACGGCAAGACGCGAGCGCAGGCGAGCGAGCGTCTCGCCCTCGACCCACTCCATGACAATCGCGGGCACGCCGTCGACCTCGCCCCACCCGTATAAGCGGGGAAAGCCCTTAAGGCCCGAAAGGGCACGATGACATTCATATTCTTCGCGAAACGCTGCCTTGAACTTGGCGACCAGCGCCTCGTGGGCGACATCGTCATCAAATTCGTCGCGCGTTGGCAAAATGAGCTGCTTGAGCGCCACGACCTCGCCCTGCACGTTAACGGCACGCGTCACGCGGCCGATGCCGCCGCGGCGCATGGTGGCGTCGTCGGCAAACAGCATCGTAAAACGGCGTAGGTAGGCGGGAAGCTCGTCCGTGCCCAGGGCGACGGCCGGCTCGAACCCGTCGACGCGTGCCAGGCGCAGGCCCACCATGGGATCACGGTTGAGCGACTGGGCTGCCGTAGAAGCGAGGTCGTTCGTCATAGGGCGATCGCCGCCACATTGGTGTTGAAGTTGTTGAGCGCGACGTTATCGTCGCCGTAATGTCCGACCCATTGACACAGGGTTGTGTAGCAACCCCAAAGGTTGGCGAATTGTCGATACCACGTTGACTGGGGAGGAAACGTCTGCCGGCCAAACTCAGCACGGATGACAAACATGTCATTGACCAGGCTGTCGCACGGTCCGGTGTCGCCCGTGGCGTTATAGGTCGACACCACGCTATTGGCGCGGGCGACATAGCCATCGAGTAGGTTATATTTGGTCACGAGCCAACTGTGGATACTCTCCTCCTCGGCAGCCGAGAGGCCACCCGAGCCCGTGTCGCCGCCGTTACCGCCGTCCGTCGAGCCACCACTCGAAGATCCACCGCCAGAGGCGGAGCCCGAACCGGAACCGCCGTCCGAGCCCGCCGAACCGGTGCCAGAACCGGACCCATCCGAGCTGCCGGGCTTACCAGCCTGCTGCGTATCCTGCCCCTTCTGCTGCTCTGCCTTGTTAACGACAGAAGCCACGCTGTTGTTGGAAAGCTTCGCGATGACCTTGGTGTCGGTGAGCATGATGGTTTTGCCGTTTGCCAGCGTAACCTCGTTGGACGCCTGCTCGCCCTCGTCCGCGGGATCGACGCCAAACACGGTGCGCCCGACCATGCTCGCCCACGCATATCCAGTTGTCGTTCCCAAGTCGCTTTTGGCCTTGCGCCCAATATGCAGCTCACGCGCAGCATGCGCCTGTACCATGGACGGCACCGTCATACCATAAGCCGAAACACCGGCTATGACCAGCACGAGCGAGCAAGACAGCAGCACATACGCCCGGGGCGCCAGGCTCAGCCGGCGTCGCATGCGCACCGCGGCGCCATGCTTTGTCTGAGTGCCCCCGGGCCGCATGCGTTCTCCTCCAACAAAAACACGCCGCTTAAAGGCGGCGCATTCTTTCATATCCACATTTGAGTGTATCAGCGAACCCAAGAGGTTGCGCAACGAATGGGCAAATACGAGGTACGAGCGGACCCATCCACGCGATAAGCGGATGAAAAGCAGGTTTGTTGCACAACAAATGCATGAACGCGCGCCCAATTATGAGCGCCCCGTGCGGCAGGCCGACGGGACATGCCGCGGAGCTGACGCCGGCTAGATCGCGCGGCGGGCCTCGATAGCGCGGCCAAGCGTAAGCTCGTCGGCATACTCCAAGTCGCCGCCCACGGGAAGGCCGCTCGCAAGACGCGATACCTCAACGCCCAATGGCTTGATAGTGCGAGCAAGGTAGCTCGCCGTGGTCTCGCCCTCAATGTTGGGGTTGGTGGCGATAATGACCTCGTGGATGTCCTCGTGGCCCAGGCGCGCCAGCAGCTCGCGGATATGCAGCTGCTCGGGACCGATCTTGTCCATGGGGCTGATCACGCCGCCCAGCACATGGTACAGGCCATGGTAGCTGCCCGTGCGCTCGATTGCCTGGACGTCGCGCGGCTCGCCCACCACGCAAATGCGAGTGGTATCGCGCATCGGGTCTTGGCAGATGGAGCACTCGTCGGCCGTGGCGTAGTTAAAGCAACGGCTGCAAAAGTGGACCTCCTGCTTGACCTCCAAAATGGCCTCGGCCAGGCGGCGGGCCTCCTCGGCATCGGCCTCGAGCAGGTAATAGGCGATGCGCTGGGCCGACTTGGGACCAATGCCCGGCAGACGACCCAGCTCATCGAGCAGTTTTTGCAGACTGTGATTCGCACTCATATATATGCGTGTCTTAGAACGGCATGCCCGGGATGTTGAGGCCGCCGGTGATGGCGCCCATCTGCTTGTTGGCGAGCTCGTTGACGCCGCGGACGGCCTCGTTGACGGCAGCCATGATCATGTCCTGCAGCATATCGACATCCTCGGGATCGAGGGCATCGGGATCGATGGTGAGGTTGACGAGCTCCATCTCGCCGTTAACGGTCACCTTGACCATGCCGCCGCCGGCGGAGGCGTCGACGGTCTGGGACTTGAGATTCTCCTGCGCGGCGGCAAGCTGCTCCTGCATCTTGCGAGCCTGCTTCATCATCTGCTGCATGTTCATACCGGCCATAATGGCTCCTTTACGTGCGGCCGCGCGACGAGCTGCAAGGGCAGCCGGAGCGCGGCGGGGCTTTCAAACTCAAAAATCGTACCACGGCGCGAGGCCAGCAAGCGGGGCAGACGTGTTACCTCAGTCGATATACATGTCCTCCAACGTGACGATTCGCCAATCTTCGCGCGCGGCGAGCTTCTTTTTTGTAGCGGCACTCACATCGTGTTTGCAGAACAGCATGAAATGAAAAGCGGCATACCCCTTTACTAGGCCTCGTTTGCTTTCGAGGTCGTCAATCTCTGCCGACTCGTCAAACGACTCCCTATATTTGCACTCTCCAACAACTAGGCGCTTTGAAACCCGATCTGCAGCCAGAACATCAATATCGTCCTGAGCCCGCTTGGCGGGATTTGTTCCCCACCACGACGACACCGTCGTTGCCGGAATTGGCAACTCGCCCCGTTTCGCTCGCTCGACCATCCACTCGGCACACAACGCTTCGAACCGATGGCCCAGGTATTCGTTCAGTTGCTCTTCTGGAAGCGCGTTGACGACCGCCTGCCCTAAGCCCGCCTCGATATCGGACGAATACGGCATGACGAACCGGAACCAAAACGCATAGCACGGCTCGGACAGTCGATATATTCCGCGCTTGCTTGTTTCGGGGTTCTCGCCAAACGGAACGGCCTTTTCTATGATTCCTACCGATTCCAACGCCTTGAGATAGCGAGGCAGCGTTGTCTGGGCGATTCCCACGCGGTCGGCAATCTGCTTCGCACGGTTTGCACCGGCAGCTACAGCCCGCAAGATCGAGTTGTATATTGCCGGCTCCTGGAACTCCTGACGAATCAGGCCCTCCGGCTCACCATAGAGAAACCCCATGGGATCAAAGTAGAGCCGTGCCAGGTTCTCTTTGAGCCCCACGCTCGAATCCAGCTGCTGCAGATAGTATGGAACGCCGCCAAAGCAGCCATAGAATTTAAAGGCATCTTGAGCGCTCAAGCCCGGAAGCATCTTGGCGGCGTCCTTAAATCCAAGATCGTGCACTTTGATTTGGGCCGTGCGCCGACCAAACAGGGGACTTTTGCGTCCCAGCACACTGCTTTCCATAAAACCCTGGTTGCTGCCGCAAAGAATAAGAAAGGCGCTCGTTTCCTTGAAGGCCCTATCGATGGCAACCTGGAAAATCGAGGGCAGCGCCTCGTTGCGCATCGCCGCATAGGGAAACTCGTCGAACACAAAGACAAATCGCTCGGCGCGTGCTCGATCGGCGATAAAGGACAGCGCGTCAGTCCAAGATGAGAATCCGCCAAGCGATGCGGGAAGATTGAAAAAGCTAGCGATAGCGCGATTGAAATCTGCGAGGTTGTCGGCATCGCTTTGCTCGAGAGCGGTAAACGAGAGCGTCCGTTTACCGCGGCAGAACTCGTTGATCAGCGTCGTCTTTCCCACGCGTCGACGACCGTACACAACGGCCATCTGAAATGAACGCTGCTCATAAAGGGATTCGAGTTTTGCAAGCTCCGCTTCGCGCCCGACAAACATTATGCACTCCCGAATTATGCAAGGTCGAATAATTCACACTTGCATAATATCTTATAATCTACTTAGCAGGGCCGGCCCCCGACATTTTCTGCATCCAGCTAGATAACAAAATGCCGAATCGCCGCTCGAGGTGGCGCTCATGACGACGGGGTATAATTTAATTGTCATAGATAGCAATTTGGAGGTGCCCCATGAATGCCCCCGACGCGCTCCAAAACATCCGCTCAAAACACCCCGTTGCATATGTGGTTCTCTATCTCTTTGTCGGCTGGGCATTACTGGTCATCATCACCCATGCCATAGCCTTTGGAGCAGAACTGCTGGTAGCCAGCTCGGACCAGCCCGTCGTCAAATGGGAAGCGACCGATGAGTACGCCGACGGAACCCGAACCGTTTACTACAACAGCCCGTCCCTCTACCAAGAGTTCAAGGTCAAGATAAAGGGCTCCAAGATTGTCAATGCCGAGCCAGGCATCTATTCGGCAATCGGAGCAACCGTCAACGCCGAGCAAGTCGAGTACACAGACAGCCATGCGACGTATCGTATCGACCTCAACATCCTAGGCCGGCCATCGCGTACCTGCCTGCTCGAATGCAACATACGCGGCACCACACTACACATGTCCGAAATACAGATGCGCCCGGACGAGGCGCCCCTAAAGAGCTAGAGGCCTAAGCCCAGCGGGCAAACCTCAGCAATAAAACGATAGCCCACCGGTTGTTTCTTTCCAACGTTTGCAAATCAATGCATGGTTAGATGAAACAAACTGCATGATATCGCGTAAATCCCGAGCAGGAATGTCACCCTTGTTATGGGCCAGCTTGCACCCGCCGGAGCGAGTAAGCCATATCTTGGTTGCCTCGGCAGTGGGGCGCTTGACCGCAACGTGAACATGGACAGGTTCGCCGTTCTCCCCCGTCCAGAAGAAGATGATGTACGGCCCGAGTCGAAACAGACTAGGCATAGACTCGTCCGCCTTCGTAGGCAAAACGCAGGATGAGCGGGGCATTGTTACGCACGAAATCATCGAGTTCTTTGAGGTCCGCTTCGCTAAAGCCCTCGTGTGACACCCAATTGAATGCCGGCAAGATACACTCCGCCGTGTCAAAACCCCAATCGCGCGGGCGCTCCACAACAACCTTCACCGTGTTGTCCTCCCGGACTTCGGAATACGAAACCTGCGTATCGTCCTCAAGGCGGACATATTCCCACATCATAAGCTCGCTCCGTTCAAAGGGTTCTCTTCTTGAGCAGTATACCCGCCTGCGCAGCTACTCCACAGGCTTGAAGATGGTGGCCTGGCCAAAGACGTTGCGGATGAGGGCTTTGGCCTCGTCCTCGGTCTGCGGGATGCTCGGGGCTGCGCCCTGATGGCCGAAGGGGCTGCCCGCGCCGGGGTTGGACTCCCAAAGGGCTGCGGGTGCGTCGTCGCCGGCAGGAGCAGGCGTCGCGGGCGCGGGAGTCGCAGCCGCAGCGGCGGGTTTGGTCGCGGGCGCCGCGGCCGACGCGTCGAACGGGGGCAGATCGTCCCCGCCCGCATCGGCGGCAAAGCCAGCAACCATAGCGTCGTCGTAGGGCACCTGCTCGGATTCCCACGGTGCAGACGGCGCAGCGGGCTGAGCCTTGGGAGCGGACGCGCGCTCGGGTGCACGGGGCGCGGGCTCGGTCGGGAGCTTGCCCGTAGCAGGAGCGCCGGCAGGGTTGTCGGAGCGCAGCCATGGAGCCTTGCCCAGGTCGGATGACTTGGACGCAGGCGCGACAGGCTTGGGCGCAGGCGCCGGGGCAGCCGGTTTGGGCGCAGCGGGTTTAGGCGCCGACGGGGTCGATGTCGCTACCGGCGCCGTTTGTTGCTGCGGAGCGCCGGCACTCGAGGATACAGGGGCCGCCGAGGACACGGGTTGCGGGTCCGCAGATACCGCAGCCCGTGCAGATGGAGAATGCTCCTCATGTTGAGGAGCCGGCGTGCCACCCCCATCCAGGACATAGTCGACGGTGCGACGACCGAAGACCGCGCAGACCGTCGGCAGGACCACCGACTGCGTGTCGGCGCGTCCGAGCATCTTGATGGCAAAGGTCGAGCCCGCAGGGAACGAGACCGTGAGCTTGGAGCCGTCGTCGGCCGTGGCGCGGGTGTTGAGCAAAAGCCCTGCGTAGGAGGCCTGACGAGCCTTGACGCGCTCGACGACCTCGGCCCATTTGCGCTGGAGCTCGCCGGCGTCCTCGACCGCGGGGGTCTCGGCGGCGCCGGCGGCGGCAACCTGAGCGGCAGTATTGGACTTGGATACCGGCACGGTCGATGCAGCAGGCGCGGGAGCCGGAGCCGCAACGGGTTGAGGTGCAGGCGTTACCGGTTTGGACGCGGGAGCCGGAGCCGTAGACTTGGGCGCAGGCTGGGCTGCCGGAACAGCAGTGCCGCGGTCCCAAGGCATGCCGCCCTGATGCGCGGACGTAGCAGCGGGGGCAGTGGATGCCGCCGGAGTGGCAGCACGGGCACCCGAGATCAGCGTCGGCTGCTGGGCAGCAACGGGTACGGATGCTGCAGGCGCGGCAGCCTGAGCAGCAGCCACGCTCGCCGGCACGGCGCCGTTGGCAACCATGGCCTCCAGGCGTGCCACACGCTCGGCCAAAGCTTCAATCGTTAAATCGGCCTCGGGACGCGTCAGGCGGGTGCAGGCGATCTCGAGCACCAGGCGCACGTCGCTCGCACCCCTCATCTCCAAGGCGGCATCGTCGAGCACCGTCAGAACGCGAGCCAAACGATCGGCAGGATGCTCGCCAAAGGCAGCGGCCTCGGCAGCAAGCGTCTCGGCCTGCTCGGAGCCGCCCTCAAACAGCTCGGCACGGGCACCGGCAACGCAGGCAACGTACACGTCACGCACATGCGCCACCAGGTCGCGCGTCAGCTCCAGCAGGTCATTGCCTCCCTCGACCTGCGCGCGAATCAGCCCATAGAGCTCGGCAACATCGCAATCGGCAATGGCGCGGGAAAACTCGCCCAGGATCTGGTCCGAAACCTCACCCAAAAGCGAGCGGGCATCGTCCGCATGCACAGAACCGTTGCCAAAGACGCTCAGCTGCTCCAGCGTGGACAACGCGTCGCGCATGCCGCCCTTGGCATGGCGTGCCACGATGGCAAGCGCCTCGTCATCGTAATCGAAGCCCTCCTGCTCGCACACGTATGCCAGGCGATGCTCGATATCCTCGTTACCGATGCGGTGGAAATCGAAGCGCTGGCAGCGCGAGAGGATGGTCTCCAGAATCTTTTGCGGGTCGGTGGTGCACAGCACAAAGATCACGTGCGCCGGCGGCTCCTCGAGCGTCTTGAGTAGCGCGTTGAACGCCGCCGTCGTGAGCATGTGGACCTCGTCGATGATATAGATCTTGTACTTGCCACGCACCGGGGCAAAGTTAACGGAGTTGATGATCTCCTCACGCACGTTGTCTACGCCGGTACGGCTTGCGGCATCGAGCTCGTAGACATCCGGGTGGTTGCCCTCGGCGATGAGCTCGCACTCCTCGCAAGTACCGTCGGGCATGCAGCCGCTTGCACCCTCGGCGCGCGCCGCCTCGGCATTGCGGCACAGCAGCGCCTTGGCGAGGATACGCGCCATGGTGGTCTTGCCCGTGCCGCGCGGTCCGCAGAACAGGTAGGCGTGGGACAGGCGTCCCTCGGTGATGGCGTGCTCGAGCGTCGAGACGATATGCTGCTGGCCCACCACGGAGTCGAAGGTGAGCGGGCGATACTTTCGGTACAACGATTCCATGGGTGCTCCCCCGGGTATACTGAGTCTTGTTGCCGCGGCGGCCATGCGGTCGCACGGCATACTGCATTTATAATAACCCGTACGGCGAGCCCGCCGCGATAGGAGTCCAAAGAGCATGGCACACGCAGAGCCCAGCCTCGTCCCCTCCGAAGCAGCCGACCAGGTCGAGGTCGCGCTCGAGACGCAGGCCGCGGCCGATGACGGCATTCTGTACCTCAACGAGTATCAGTACGAAAACGACCTCGTCACCGACTTTGCGCGCCTGGTCGCCTCGCCCAGGCGCCGTGGCTCGCTGTATGTCGCCGCGGCAATTGCCGCGCTGCTGGGGGTTGGCATGCTGGCGGCCGGCGGCAACTGGATCAAGTTCGGCGTCGTCCTGATCGTGTTCGGCGCCTTTTTGGCCTGGTGGAGCAAAAACCTGCACCATACGCTCGCGCGCGACTTTATCGATGCCGTCGAGGCCGACGAGTCCATGGGCGGCCGCTACCGCCGCGTCGCCGCCAACGAGGACGGTCTGATGGTATGGGGCAAGAGCGGCAAGTCGCAGTTCTTCCCGTTTGAGAAGCTCGACCACGTGCTCGACGGCGAGCGCATCTTTGTGGCCATGTTCGCCGACCAGGGCGTGACGATCCCCAAGGACACCTTCGTCCGTGGCGATGCCGAGCAGTTTGGCTCCTTCCTCAAGGCGCGCATCAACAAAAAACTCCGCATCGAGACCAAACGCAAGAAGATGAAGGCCGAAAAGGCCGCTGCCGAAGCCAAACAGGGCGACCAGCCCAAAAAGCACGCTCCCAAGCAGCGTAAGCAGAAGAAGAGCAAGAAGAAGCGCTAGGGCCGAGCGCCACTGCGAAGGGAATCTCGTCCCACTTTAGTGCAGGATAAGATTCCCTTCGCAGGACCTTCGAGCTATTTCACTTCAAACCTTAAGAGCCTCCGCTCCGGCAGATCGGTCATCTTCATCGTATAGGTTCCGGGAAACGCCTTCTCAAAACGGACGGTCTCGTAACCTTCGAAATAGTCGTTGGTGTTTTGCATCATAAATGGGACAAGCAACTCGTTTTCCGCTCCAACCTGCACGGCAAATGCTGCAAATCCGTCTAAAGCCGGCATTGCCTGCGCTATCAGATCGGTATTGACCATAAAGTCATAGTTTGGCGCGTGCTCCGGTACCAAATGCCAAACATACGTTTTGATTCCGCCTTCGACATTGTCCTTATTCCTGACACGCATCTTTACGGCGATAACACATGTGGTGTCGGCGTCCTTCAATTTTGTTTTCGTATCCACGATGCCATATTTTGAATAATCATCATGCGCACGCTTGAGATACTCGCGCGGCGTGAGCAGCTCCGCCCCGTCTATACAAAACGAATACCCATCAGTCGCCACATCCTTCGACCCCAGAAACGCCCCATCCATCGAGAGCCATTCGCCCTCTGCATAGTATTTCTCAGGAATGACTGCCCGATTTCCGTTAACGACGCTCATCCTCATGCCCGCAAGGCCAGTAACAGCACAGCCGAAAAGCGCGAGCATCGACCTTCTCGTCCACAGGGTCTTCTTCATCGCGCTCACGACCTTTCCCGAACGTTCACAACGGCACCGTCGCGCATGCAGTAAACCCGATCGGCCAGCTCCTCGAGCACCTCTCCGTCATGGCTGGACAGAAGAACCTCGCGACCCGTTGATGCCGCCATCGCCACAACGCGCTTGAGCATTTTTACGCCCGCTTCGTCGAGGGCATTCGTTGGCTCATCGAGAACAAGCAGCTTCGGCTTTTCCATAATCGCCGCAGCTATCCCCAGACGCTGCTTCATCCCAAGCGAGTATGCTCGGAACTTCTTTTTTTCGTCTGCATCGAGTCCCGCGAGCCGCAGGGCAGAGCGAATGTCCTCGGGGGTGGCAACGCCCTTGATCTGAGCGATGAGCTCCAGATTGTCGTAGCCAGACAGATATCCCAAAAAGGAGGGTGCCTCGATCAGCATTCCCAGACTCGGCGGGAACGAGATATCAACTCCGAGCCTTTGACCATCGATTGAGATCTCGCCTTCGGTGGGTTTAATCAATCCGCAGACCGCTCGCATAAGCATGGTCTTACCCGAACCGTTTATCCCCTGAAGCCCAACCACAGTCCCAGGGTCAACCTCGATGGACACGTTACGCAGAACATCGTTTTTGCCCATGCGCTTCGATACGTCCCTAACGATCACGCTCATATCTTGTCCCCCTTTTCTATAAGGTCGGCCCTTCGAAACCACAGTCCACCCAACGATAGGCATAACGACATAATCACAATTGAAAACAAGCCACTCGAGCCCGTCGCGATTCCTTCTTTGACAATTCCACCCCAGCGCAACAGCATTAAGGCGTTGCCCAACAGTGCCCAATGCCGCGCATATGCCGAGCAGATCAGATAGCTCATTAAAACCACAAACGAGACTGACGACCCAAGCACAAACCCAACCGTTGCCTGTGCAAACGCAAGCGCCTCAAAAGCAAAAAAGAGACCTATAAAAAACGGCAGCGCCTCTGCCTCGCCAGCTTTGAGAAGCCACGGCGCTAAATTAGCCAGTTGAAGCGACTCGCCATGAATGGCCGCGCTGAACGAGGCACCCACCATCAAGCTCCAAATCACAACAGAGCAAACCACCACGAGCAGCGAAAATGCCGTTACCGCCGCCACCAAGATAAAACGCGAGACCCACCAAAGGGTTCTTGCCCGGCATCGAACAAGCGCTTGTAAACCAAACCCGTGCAACGATTCGGTCGGATAATCGAGTGTTGTATAGAGAATAAGCAGAATGAGAAAAAGCCATCCTAGCGGAGGCACAAACATGACCCCGGGCCTCGGCTCAAACGGAGCAGATCCGGCAAACACGAGCGCAAGATTATCCGCAAACCCCAAGGTATCCGTTCTAACCCCATACACAGAAGACAATCCATAGGCGTATACCAAGTTCGCAACGGTCACTGCCGCAATTGCAATAAAAGTGATGATGTTCTTCTTCAAAACGGTCCTCAGGTCCGCGGCGACCAGCCTAAACAGCATCAGACCACCTCGCTCCTTTTTAAGAATCTAGCGGAAATCAAAGAAAAGACGAACAGCAAAATGATTTCCGCAAACCCTGCTCGAATGTCGGGCCAGTTATTTAGTGATTCCGACCTGATGCTGTTAAGAATGTTGCAGTTAAAGCCAACGCACGAAAGGACGCTAAAAATCCAGTCGTTAACAAAATGCCATGCAACCATAATCAGATATGGAACGACCATCGCCTTGATTCTGCTGCGAAACACAACCGACAGACCGACCACGGCCATGGATAGAACCCCTAGCGTCACCGCATCGAACAGCGTATAAACCAGCACGTATAACAGAGGCCGGGAATAAAACAGACCAGAAAAATAGCTATGCAGATAGAGCCCGACGTAAGTCGATTCGTCGACTCGGGGGAGATACGCGGGAAACAGCATGGAGACAATCAGAAAGTTCACGAGCAGCGGAATAGCCGTGACCGCAAACGCAGAGAGGAAAGCAGACAGCATCTTCACGTTCACGTACGCATTTCTAGAAACACGCGTGCAGATCTGTGCCTCGTAACCGCTCAAACGCTCGGACAGGCATGACCACGACCCGGCCAACATGGCAAGCAACGGCAGCGCGTAGAAAAACACCGACGCTAACAACGGCGCGTTCGCGCCCACAACAATCCAGTTACCAAAGCTACTTTCACGCGTTTGGCCGAGGTATGTCTGAGACTGCAGACCAATGCCGTAGCCAAAAGATAGCAGCTGTTTGCGTTCAGTCTCGAGCGTCCACCACGCCTCGACGGCAGTTGCCATCGCAATTGCAGTTGCAACCATAAGGGTCAACGCAAATATAGGATTGCCAAATATCTTGGACAGCTCGTGCCGTATTAGATTTCTATTCAAATGTCATCATCCTCCCATCGATGGGATGGAGCCGAGCGACAGTGCCCGGCCCCATCCCGATCACGCCAAGAATGTAGACTGAAGATGGATCGTCTTTCTGGCGATAGCCGGTTGCGCTCGTGCCAGAACATTGAAAAGCGAAATCTCTATCTTCGTTGTTCTTGCATGTGGCAATTCCGGCATCCGCGCTCTGCGAAATGCTAGAAACCTGGGAAGTGTCAAACTCATCTTGAGCAAATGATGCGGCAGGTGCGCCCATCGACAAACCCGCAACAATCGCCAACCCGACTCCGATTCGGGCAATAATGCTCCTTGGCTTAATCATGGCCTTCTCCAATCAAAAGCGGTTAACAATGCGTCGACGCACGGCAACTTTTGCATGAATAGAGAAAGATGTCTGTAAACACTCGCTATTGAGTTGATTGCTCAGGCGTTTACACGTTATCTACCTGCGATAACAATGAAATAAGCTCCGCTTTATTCTTGATCCTCAACTGGCGATAAGATGCGGATCGCAACGCTTGCACCGTAGATGCAGCGTAACCGACATCCTCCGCAATAGCCTTTGTCGTTGCGCCCTCTGCCGTCATCAGCAAGATTTGCGACTGAACATCAGAAAGGGAGCGAGACATAAGCAGGGCCAGCTGGCGCACGCGAGCTGTTTCGGTGGACCCGTTCGCGCGGTACTCCAAGACGGCTTTCTCGTCCTCAACCGAGCGGGCGAGCGCGATGTGCGTGACGAATATGGGCACAGACCAGCAGATGATCACCGTTGCCACGACGACATTGACAGCCGAACTATGCCCCAACAACGACGCGAGGAACAACGGCTCGAAAACCGTCAGATCCTGCACCATGTTGAGCAAGACAACCCAAACAGGAGCCATCGCCCCAAAGCAGAGCATCCATACCCCAAGCATTTTGCGCTGCGGACAGCTTCGCAGCACTATATACGTGAGCAGCATCCCCGTCAGCACCGCAAACCCGTGGATTCGCCCCCTAGCGACCGCATAGATTAAGGCAACCATGCCCATTGAGACCAACGGCACGATAGCCCGAGTATGGGCATGAACCTTAAACGGGCGCAGCTTAACAGCGAGCGAAGCCATAGACGCTATGCCGCAAACCAGGACCGGTGCAGCCATCAACGGATCGCGTATGCACCTCCATGCCGCGATATAAACAAAAGCCCATTCCACGGCAGACAGTATCGCCCACACGCACGGGCTTCCAAGCCCAATCGCCCCATCCGCTCCATCCGCTCCATCCAGATCGTCCCCGAGATTCGTTTTTCCACCCGCGCTACACAACGACAGAAGCAGCCCGAGACCCAAGGTATAGCTTGCAAGAGAAAAGGCGACAGCCCACGAAACACCGGACCCCCAATCGCTATCCGCCATTACCAAGGGGCCTGCCGCCAGGAGGATGAAAAATAATGTGAGCAGGTATCGAAACAGCCGGCGCGTTCGAGCTGATGCCAACATATCGTCAGCATGTCGCTGCAGCAGACCAGGCCCTGCAGCATCGCCCTCACCCGCAAACAACGCCACGAGCTCGCGTGAGCCCGCAACCGACGCCTTCCCGTATGCTCGGTGAAGCGTTGTTCGCACCGTCGATGGCTTCGTATCCGTCTCCTTGGCAATTTCCGCCGGCGTTTTCCCTTTGAGCAGCAGTCGAACAAACTGCTCCTCTCGAGGCGACAGGGCAGGGGAAAACACCCCCGCATCGAATGGGTCGGACGTGCAGGCAATATCCGGATTGTTGTCCCGTTTCCCCCTTAGCAACGTGCACACGAAGGCAACAGCAATAGCGGACCCCATCGCAAGCAATGCAATGATCGCGGCATCGCTTGCGAAGTATGCCGCCTCAACAGCCGGAACAAGACCAATAGGGACTGCCACGAGCGCAGAACGGGCAAACACGTCGCTCTGACCCCGACCAAAGGCGCGGAGACAGCAAAGCGGCGGGGCCACAGCCAACACGAGATAGACAAGAGGAATTAAAAGCACAAGACCAATTGTCGCGGCCGAAACAGAGGGTGCCCCCCATGGCTCCGGAACAATTCTCCATGAAACTCGACAGCAAAACAGCAGGCAAGACAGGGCGGCTATTGTTTCTGTAAAAATCGCGTTCTGCGGGCGGCGGGCCTCTCTTTCGTCAGTCTGCGTCGCCCTCTGCGTCAAAGGAAAACCCGCCGTGTCCCAAATAACATATGAGAGGAGCAGCGACCCAACAAAGCACGAGGCGCACGAAACGCCATGCAGCAGCCAGATCGGTGCAAACATGAATGGAATAGAATCTCCGCGAGCATAGAAAACTAGGTCGGACCATTCGGGAACCGTTGCAATAACACCGAGGAAAACACCGATGACGCCAAGGCACCCCGGCCGCCTTATTTCTCTCCTCTTGCGGAGCGCAGCACCATGAACAAACGCCGCAAGGCATGCACCAAGGATAACGAGCCAGGTCATCGCACCTGATGTCAGACCGATTGAAGATGAAAACCGGTGATAAGGAGTAACCGCCATTACGATAAGCGCAATGGCACAGGCAGATGTAGCAGAACGGCGGGAAAAGAGCATATGGCCTCCATAGTGTGTCATTATATCACTCGGGCTGCTCGTTTATCTCCGCGCCCACACCGGCCAGCATCAACGATTCAGGCGAACTCCAATCCGAGCCAGATCACGGTCCGGCGTTTGTTCGCAGTCCCCGCATCAAAGCGGGACGCGCTTTCCTTTTGAGTATCGATTCGGAAACTGCATCCCATTCTGGGCCAATATTCTGGGATGCAGTTTCCGCAGCCTGCCCCGTTGGGAAAGCGCATCCCGCAATTTGGACGAAAACTGGGACGCGCTTTCCGGATGGGTCGAGACGAGGGCCGAGCCAGATAGGCCACCTCGCCCCGCTACCTTCACCATGCAACCGAGCGTGCTACACTAGCAGCATCTATGCCGCCGCGAATGGCTCGGCCCCGCGCCCGCCGCTCGCAAACGAACTTTAAACGCACGAGGGTTGGCCATGCCGCTTTTCTCGCAACATACCGCCCGGTTCTCGCCGGACGTTCCCTTGGAGGGCACCAGCTCTCGCGAGCTGCTCAAGCGGTACCAGCCGCTCGAGACGCTTGCGACCGGCGGTTTTGGCTCCATCGAGATCTGCCGCGACACGCACCTGCGCCGTCGCGTGGCCATTAAGCGCATCCCCCTTATCAACGGCGCTGGCATGCCCGCCAGCGACATCATGGATGTCCTGCGCGAGGCACACACCGCCGCCATGCTTCAACATCCCAATATCGTGCAGGTTATCGACTTTACGCACGATACCGCCTATGCCTACCTAGTCATGGAATATGTCGACGGCATGTCCCTAGCCGAGTTTTTGCATCGCGTGGACGGCCATTCGCTCACCTTTGACGAGGCCGCGGCCATTGCCGACGCGCTGGGCCAGGCGCTCACCTTCGCCCATAGCAATGGCGTGCTCCACCTGGACATCAAGCCTGCCAACGTGCTCATCGACCACTCGGGCAACGTTAAGCTCACCGACTTTGGCATGGCACGTCTGTCGTCTGCCGGCGGCTTTGGCGGCTCGCGCGGCGGCACCATCGGCTACATGCCACCCGAGCAGCTCGATATCGAGACTGGCACGGTTGACGAGCGCGCCGATGTCTTTGCCCTTGCCTGCGTTATCTATGAGGGCCTGTGCGGCAGCGCTCCCTTTATGGCCGCCACGCCCGCCGACTCGCTCGGCCGCATCATCGGTGGTGCCACCTACCCCAGCGAGCTCATCCCGCACTTTCCCCCGGGAGCCGAGAGCGCGCTCATGAGCGCGCTCTCCCCCATGCCGCAGGACCGCCCCAATAGCATCGAGGCGTTTTGCGACCAGCTCCTTGCCGGTCTGGGCAGCGTGCGCGAGGGCCGTCGCAGCCTGGAGCAAATGGTGGGCGAGCTTTCGGATGACGAGCGCGCGGCAGACGATATCGAATCGTTGCCCTTTGAGGACGACACCATCGAGGTCGACCCCGCACTCGGCTGGGCCGGCACGCGCTGGAGCCGCGCGCGCAACTACACCATGCGCGCCATCTCGGCGCTAACGTGTGGTGCCTTTAGCTTTTTGATCATGCAGACGGCTGGCGTCGCGGCGCTTCCCGGACTCATTGCCGCGGCCATCGCGATTGGGGCGGCCGCCGGCCTGGCCCCGCAGATTGGCTCGGCTATCTCGGCCGTGGGCTTTTTGGTACTTATGGCCAACGCCACCATGCAGGCGCAGGGCATCCTGTCGATGCTGCCCGTCGCGGTGCTCTTTGCCGCCACCATGTCCGGTTGGTGGATCGCCTGGGGCCGCACCGAGGCCGCCGCGAGTGCCGTGCTCACCTGTGCGGTGGCACTCGGCTGTCTAACGGGCGACGCCCTCCTTGCCGCCGGGGTCGCCGCCGGCATCGCGGCCTTTTGGCTCGGCCCGGCAAGCGCCGCGGCCGCCACGGGGATGGGCGCGCTTTTTGGCCGCCTGGCTACGGTCGCGCTTTCTGCCGGAGGCGTGCTGGGGCTCGGCAATGTTGCCGCGGCGCTGGGAGACATGCTCTCCTGGGCTGCCATCGTGCTCGTCGCGGCAACAGCTGCACTGACGTCTCTGCTGCTCAATGCCCATGCCAAGCGTGCCGAGCAGGGCTCGAATCTGACCGCAATCGCCGCCATCGCCGGCTGCGGAATAGGCTCCGCGGCGTCGCTCTGTCTTGCACACCATATGGAAATTGCCAGCCTTGCGGCCGCGGTCGTCGTCAAGGCGGCGGTTGCGGGAACCCTATCCTCTATAATCGTTGGGATATGCCTATATTTGCTCGGATACCAAAGAACCTATACGGAGAGTGATCTTTCGTGAACTTCCTGAACATCTTCGAGGACCACGTGGCCGGCATCTTCGGTGCCACCCGTGCCCCGTTCTCCTTTAAGAAGCTTGCCAAGCAGGCCGCTCGCGACATGGAGGATCAGACTCTGGTGATCAACGGCGTCAACACCGCGCCGGCACTCTATACCATCCTGATCGCCGTCGATGACGATCCCATGCTCGCCCCGTTCTACCCCGAGCTTTCGCGCGAAGTCCGCGAGTTTGTGAAGGCACAGGCCGAAAAGCGCCGCTATGTGTTTGTCGGCGAGCCCCTCGTTCGCTTTATGATCGACCCGCAGCTGCGTGCCGGTAAGTTCTCGGTCTTTGCCGAGAACGTCGACGCCCCCACGCTCGGTCGTCTGTACGAGGAAGAGCGCGCCTACCAGAATGGCCTGGGCCAGAACAACTCGGCCGCAAGCCGTGCCGTCAGCGCTCCCCGCGCCGGCAAGCAGCAATTCGCCGCTCCGCAGCAACAGCACCCCGCCGCCATGCCCCAGCAGCCGGCGCCCCGTGTCGCCGCTCCCGACCCGCTCGCCGCGGCCGATCCCTTTGCGCCCAACGTCCCCGACCCCGCCGCCGCACCCATTCCCGTGCCACAAACCGTCTCGCGCGACGCGCTTGCCGGCATGGGCGGAGCCGCCGCGACCGGCGCCGCCGTGGGCCTGGGCGCCGCAGCCAGCATCGCCTCCAACATGGCAAGCTCTCGCGCCCCGCAGCGCCCGCTTGCCCAGCTCGTCGACGTCGTGAGCGGCGAGAGCCACAGCATCACTTCCGCGCAGGTGACCATCGGTCGCGAGCGTTCGGTTTCGGACATCGCCCTGCGCGACCCCAACGTGTCGCGCCGTCACGCCCAGCTCACCTTTACCGGCTCGGACTGGTCGATCGAGGACCTCAACTCCACCAACGGCACGCTCGTCAACAACCGCCGCATCACGCGCTGCCCGCTGCGCAACGGCGACCTGCTGACGTTTGGCCTAAGCACCTTTGAATTTAGGGGATAGTCGCTTATGAACATCGATATCGTCCTTTTTGCAGGCCGCATCGTCCTGGTCGCCCTGCTCTACATCTTCCTGTTCGCCGTCATGAAAACCGGCGTGGGACTCGTACGCGGCCAGCGCCGCGACTCCGCTATCTGGACGATCGATGTGGACAAGGGTCCGCGCGGCATCCGTGGCATCCATGTAGACATGCTCGGCCCCGTCATCGTGGGCCGCTCGCCGTCCTCGGACATCTGTATCAACGAACCGTTTGTCTCGGCCTCGCACGCACGCTTTTCGCTGCAGGGCCCGGCACTCATCATCGAGGACCTCAACTCGCTGAACGGCACGCTCGTTAACGGCCGTCAGCTGGTGGAGCCCGCAACGCTGCGCGAGGGTGACGAGGTCCAGATTGGCGACGTGGTCATGAAGGTGAACCGTCGATGATCGACGAGGAGAACAAGTCCGCAACCATGCCCGAGACGCCGACTGTCCCCGCAGCTGCACCGGCTCATGCCGCTCCGGCGCGCCCTGCGACCGTAGAGCCCGAGGACACCGTGTTCTCCCTGCCTCTTTCGCATGTAACTCAAGAATATCCGGCACTCGTCGATGACGATGACGAGGACGCCGACACCGGGCTGCTCGACGCCCCCATCGGCGCGCACACCGCCGAGCAGCCCGCGGAACCGAAGGCAACGCCCGCACCGGCTCACTTTGCCGAGCCCGTCGCCGAGGCGATTAACGAGAGCGTTGCCGTGTTTGCAGCCCCCGAGCCTGCCGCGCCGGTATTCCCCGTCGCCCCGGCAAGCGAGGCGGCACCCGCACCCGCAACGCCTGCCGAAGTCGAGCAGCCCGTTGCCGCGCCCGCCACAGCTCCCGAGCCCTCCGCTCAACCCCAGAGCACGCCCGCGCCGTCGCACTTTGCGACGCCCGAGCCGACGGCTGCCGAGCCGCAGCAGGACGGCGATCCCGCCGACCGCGTAACCGAAGATCTCGGCCTTCCGGACGTCTCCGACGCCGAGTCGGGCAACGATGCCGACACCGTCTCCCCCGGCGACACCGCCGAGATCGATGTCGCCGCCGTGGAGGCAAAGCTCAAAGATCCCGGCTCGACCATGAGCTTTGAGCCACTGGCCGACGAGCGCATCGAGACCGACTCGACCTACGACGCCGGCACCACCACGCAGCTTATGTGGGGCGCCCGCTCCGACGTCGGATGTGTACGCCCGCACAATGAGGACTCCTATCTGGTGCAGTCGCCGCTCTTTTGCGTGTGCGACGGCATGGGAGGACACGCCGCCGGCGAGGTGGCGTCCTCCATCGCCGTCGAGACCATCGCCAAGACGGCGCCGCAGTCCGCCGACGCCGCGCGCCTGGCCGCAGCCGTCGAGGCCGCCAACGCCGCCGTGATCGAGGCCGCCCTCAACGGCCTGGGCAAACCCGGCATGGGATGCACGGCCACCTGCGCCTACATCGAAAACGACACGCTCGCCATCGCCCACGTGGGCGACTCGCGCGCCTACCTACTCCACGAGGGCACGCTCATCCGCGTGACCCGCGACCACTCCTACGTGGAGGAGCTCGTGGATGCCGGCGAGATTACGGCCGACGAGGCCCGTGTCCACCCCAACCGCTCGGTCATCACCCGCGCGCTGGGCTCGGATCCCGCCATGTATGCCGACCACTTTACCCTGCACATCGAGGAAGGCGACCGCTTGATTCTGTGCTCCGACGGTCTTTCGAGCATGATTCCCGATAGCGATATCGAGAACATCGCTACGCAGTCCTCGACCGCACAGATCTGTGTCGACAACTTGGTGGACGCGGCGCTCGCCGCCGGCGGCCACGACAATGTGACCGTGGTGGTCGTCGACCTGGTCGACGACGGCGTCATGCGCGAGGCAAAACGCCTCCGACGCCGCAATGTCACCATCGCCGCCGTCCTGGCCCTTGTCTTTGTGCTGGTAGCAGGCATCTGGGCATACACGGGCGTCACCGGCTCCTATTACTTGGGAACCTACCACGGCAATGTCGCCGTCTGGCGCGGCCTGCCCGGCAAGACGCTCGGGGTCGAGCTCCACTGGCTCGAGAGCGAAACCAGCATCAAGCTGTCCGACCTGCCCGAAGACACGCAAAACCGCCTGAAGGCAGGCATTCCGCAAACGAGTGTCGACGATGCGCAGGACACCATTTCCAAGTACCGCCATCAGATTGACGAGGAGCAGACCCGTCAGGTGATTGACGCGCAAACGATTCGCGACAACACCGATCAGAAATCCACCTCCGAGTCAGATTCCGAGAAAACCGCCGAACAGTCAGCCGAGGCCGAAGCCTCCGATAAGAATTAGAAAGGGAGTGCCGCTTATGAGTCGCCGCAACACCGAACTGCTCTTGCTCATCGCCTCGGCGTTCCCCGTCATCCTGCTCTATGCGATGTACGTGCTCACCGCGGGTGCCACGATTTCCTTTGAGACGCTCGCCGTGCCGATCGGTCTGTTCGCCGCCTTCGCCGCGGCGCATATCGCCGTGCGCATCCTGGCGCCCGGCGCCGACCCCGCCATCCTGCCCATCGTCTTTGTGCTCTCGGGCATCGGCATCACATTCGTGACGCGCCTGGCCCCCGACCTCGCCATCTCGCAGCTCATCATCCTGTTTGTCTCGGTGGCGCTCATGGTGGGAACGCTCGCACTGGTCAAGAATCTCGACGTGGTCATGCGCTACAAGTACACCTTTGGCATTATCGGCATCATTCTGCTGATGCTGCCGATCTTTATCGGCACCACGATCTCGGGCTCCAAGTTGTGGATTCGCATCGCGGGCTTCACCATCCAGCCCGGCGAGTTCGCCAAGGTCTTCATCGTCCTGTTCTTGGCAGGCTATCTGGCCGAGAACCGCGAGCTGCTCTCCATCTCCAACCGCAAGATCCTGGGCCTCAAGATTCCGCGCTTCCGCCTGCTGTTGCCGCTGTTTGCCGTGTGGGGCGTGTGCCTGCTCATCGTCGTCTTCGAACGCGACCTGGGCTCGGCCGTCCTGTTCTACACCATCTTTTTGCTGATGCTCTATGTTGCCACGGGACGCCTTTCGTACGTCATCATCGGCCTTGCGCTGCTAGCCGTTGGGGCCGTGGGCGCCTACAAGTTCCTGTCGCACGTGCAGGTGCGTTTCCAGGTCTGGGCCGATCCGTTTAAGGACGCCCAGGGCCAGGGCTACCAGATCGTACAGTCACTTTACTCGCTGGCCGACGGCGGTCTGGCCGGCGTCGGCATTGGCAACGGCATGGCAAACAACATCCCCGTCGTCGAGTCCGACTTTATCTTCTCGGCCATCGGCGAGGAAATGGGCCTTTTGGGCGGCGGCGCCGTGCTCATCCTGTTTATGCTTTTTGCCGTGCGTGGCCTCACCACGGCCGCCCGCGCCAAGTCCGACCTTGCCGCCTTTAGCGCGACCGGCCTTACGGCGGCCATCAGCTTCCAGGCATTCTTAATCGTTGGCGGCGTAACCCGCCTGATCCCGCTGACCGGCGTCACCCTGCCCTTTATGAGCCAGGGCGGCTCCTCGCTGCTGGCGAGCTTTATTATCGTCGCGCTGCTGCTGCGCGCCGGCGACGAGGCGACCGGACGCGAAGCCGAGCTCACCGGCACCGGCACCATGGCCGCCATCACCGATGACCAGGTCGCATCCGCCGCTGCCCCGACCGGTACGCGTTTTGCCAACGCACCTTCCTACAGCCACGGCAACCGCTCCACGGGTTCTCGCATGCGTCGTCGCCTGCTCGACACGCCCGAGTCCGGCGTGCTCGGCCGCGTGGCACTTGCCAACCGTCTGACTCGTGCCGTGCTTGCCTTCACGGCGCTGTTCGCCATCCTTATCGGCAACCTCACCTATGTCCAGGTCATCAAGGCGAAGGACTACCAGGATATGCCGACCAACAACCACACCATCGCCCGCTCCAAGTACATCCAGCGTGGCTCCATCATCACGTCCGACGGCGTGACGCTAGCCGAGTCGCTGCAGCAGGAGGACGGCACCTACGCCCGTTCCTACCCCAACGGCAACATGGCCGCGCACGTGGTGGGCTACGTGAGTCAGCAATACGGCACCGCCGGCATCGAGAGCGTCATGAACGATACGCTCACCGGCTCCAAGGATTACTCCAGCTGGAACAACGCCATCGCGTCGCTCGCGGGGCAGACCCAGCCGGGCAATACCGCCAAGCTCACCATCGACTCGCGCATCCAGACGGCTGCCGAGCAGGCGCTCAAGGGCTTTAAGGGCGCTGTGGTGGTCATGGATCCGCGCACCGGTGCGGTCCTTGCGTGCGCGAGCTCGCCCACCTACGACAACACCAACATCGACGCCCTCCTGCAGGCAGGCGGCGGCGAGGACGGCTCCATGTACGACCGCGCCATGGACGCGCTGTACACCCCGGGCTCGACCTTTAAGGTCGTCACACTCTCCGCGGCGCTCGAAACCGGCACCGCCAGCCTTACCAGCACCTACCAGGCGCCCGGCTCCATGGATATTGGCAACGCGCCGGTCACCAACTCCGCCAACGAGAGCTACGGCACCATCAGCCTGCAACAGGCCTTTGCCGTGTCGTCCAACGTCGTCTTTGGCCAGGTGGCCAACGAGATTGGCGCCAGCTCGCTCGTCCAGTTTGCCAACGCCTTTGGCTACGGCCAAAAGCTCGGCCAGGACCTGACCTCCACGGCCTCCATCATGGCCGACCCGTCGCTTATGACCGAGTGGGAGACCGCTTGGGCGGGCGCCGGCCAGCCCGTCGGCATGGACCACACGCCCGGCCCGCAGACCACCGTTATGCAGAATTGCGTGATCGCTGCGGCCATCGCCAACAGCGGCGTGATCATGGACCCGTTCTTTGTATCCCAGATACTCGCCCCGGACGGAACCGTGGTTAAGACCACGCAGTCCCGCTCGCTTGGTCAGGCCGTCAGTGCCACCACGGCCGACCAGGTCAAGCAGGCCATGCTCGCCGTCGTCCAGTCCGGTACCGGCACCGATGCCCAGATTCCGGGCGTCAAGGTTGCCGGCAAGACCGGTTCGGCCGAGACCGGCGGCACCAACGTCAACTCTATGTTTGTTGGCTTTGCACCTTATGATTCACCCACGGTTGCCATCTCGGTGGCCTTGGAGGATTACGACAAACACGACGTCGAGGCGGCCAAGATCGCCGGCATCGTCCTGACCGCGGCACTTGCCGCACAGGGAGCGTGATGCCCGTGATCAAAGCGGATACTTGGGGCGCGCCGCGGCCGATGAGCTAGCGGCAACGCGCCACACGGCCCCGGCGGCCACACATTTGGTACTACACACATCGTTGAGCGAATAGTTATGTTAGGAGCAGGAATGGAACAGAGGGTCCTCGGGGGAAGATACCTCCTCAAGGATAAGGTGGGAACGGGCGGCATGGCGACCGTCTTCCGTGCGCAGGATCAGGTCCTCGACCGCACGGTTGCCGTCAAGATCATGCTGCCGCAGTATGCCGGCGACGCCACCTTCGCCGCCCGCTTTAAGCAGGAGGCCCAGGCAGCAGCCGGCCTGTCCTCCCCCTATATCGTGGGCGTCTACGATTGGGGCAAGGATGGCGACACCTATTACATCGTCATGGAGTACCTGCGCGGCACTGACCTTAAGAGCGGCATCAAGAGCCACGGCGCCCTCGATCCCAAGAAGGTCGCGCAGATCGGTTCGCAGATCAGCTCCGCGCTTTCAGTCGCACACAAGCACGAGATCATCCACCGCGACATTAAGCCGCAGAACATCATGGTGCTGCCCGACGGCAACATCAAGGTAATGGACTTTGGCATTGCGCGCGCCAAGAACAGCCACCTCACGCAGGACAACAACGTGTTGGGCACCGCCCACTATGTTAGCCCCGAGCAGACCCGCGGCCAGGACCTCGGCCCCACCTCGGATATCTACTCACTGGGTGTCGTCATGTACGAGTGCGCCACCGGTCGCGTGCCCTTCGACGGCGACGACGCCATCTCGGTCGCGCTCAAGCAGGTCAACGAGCTTCCCATTCCGCCGAGCCAGATCAACTCGGGCGTCGATGCCGACCTGGAGCGCATCATCCTCAAGTGCATGGAGAAGGACCCGGCCAACCGCTTCCAGACGGCCGACGAGCTGCGCCAGGTGCTCAACAGCTACCTGTCCGGCCGCGCCGTCAACGTCTCGGAGCCCACGCGCATCATCGGTGCCGCCGGCGACCTGGGCGCCACCAAGACGCGCGAGCTTTCCGACTCCACGCGCGCCATGGTTCGTCCCGTCTCGGGCGTGAGCGGCCAGAACACCGCCCGTAGCGCCGTCTCGGGCTCCACGGGTTCCTACGAGGTCGAGAAGCCCAAGTCCAACAAGAACAAGATCATCGCCGCCGTGGTTGCCGCCATCGCCGTGATTGGCATCGTAGTGGCCTTTGCCACGGGCATGTTCAGTGGCGAACAGGTCACGGTGCCCGACGTGCTGGGCAAGGACCAGGAAACCGCTATTGAGCTGATCAAGAAAGCCGGCCTTGAGGTTGGCTCCGTCGACCAGAGCTACAACGACGATGTCGACGAGGGAAAGGTCGCCGAGCAGACCCCCAACGGCAACACCAAGAAGGCCAAGGGCACGAGGGTGAACCTGGTAATCTCCAAGGGCCCTAAGCCCTCCGAGAAGGTTGAGGTTCCGCAGCTCATCGGCCTGACCAAGGACCAGGCCGAGGCCGCACTGGCAAGCGTGGGCCTGAAGGGCAGCGCTTCGGAAGAAGCCAACGAGGCCGAAGAGGGCCAGGTCTTTGAACAGAGCACTGCTGCCGGCAAGGAGGTCGAGAAGGGCACGACCATCTCGTACAAGGTCTCCAGCGGCCCGGACACCACCTCGGTGCCCGATCTGACCGACATGACCGAGGCCCAGGCGCGCAACGCTCTCGACATGGCTGGCTTTGGCGTCGACGTGAGCTACCAGGAAAACGACTCGGTTACCGAGGGTACCGTAATTAGCTGGAACCCCAGCGGCAAGCAGAAGCCCGGTGCCACGATCACCGTCGTCATCGCCAAGAAGTCCGGCAAGGCCAGCGTCCCGGGCAACCTGTACGGCAAGAGCATCTCCGCCGCCGTCACCGCGCTCAACAACGCCGGTTTCTACAACATCAGCTTCTGTGACCAGAATGGCAACCCTGTGAGCGGCAACGAGAATGCCACCGTTACGGGCGTCTCCCCCACCGGTAAGCAATCCACCGACAGCACGATTACGCTGACGGTCGCACTTTCTAGCTCGGGTTCGGGCTCAGGTTCAGGTTCGGGCTCGGGTTCGGGCTCGGGTTCGGGCACGGGTAACGATTCCGGTACGACCAACTAGTCGCCACCCCACCGCTCATTCCAGCTCTCACCGCAAACATATTCGCTCACAGGCGCCCGCTTGCTCCCCCAGCAAGCGGGCGTTTTGCATATAGGTAGACGTCGGAGGCCTGCCTTAGCGCCAGCGCATTGCCGGCGCTTATTCGTCAGCTATCGCCGCCGGATCGAGGGGGGGGGGGAGCGACAAGCTTCTCCATCGTCTTCTCGAGTAGGCTGATGTCGATGGGCTTGGAGGTGTGCGCGGTCATGCCCGCCTCCAGGCTGCCGCGCACATCCTCGGAAAACGCGTTCGCCGTCATGGCGATGATGGGAATGACGGCACCGAACGGGTTAGCACCCATGCGAATGGCACGCGTCGCCTCCAAGCCATTCATCCTCGGCATCTGGATGTCCATGAGGATGGCGTCGAACTCGCCGGGCTTGACGCTGGCAAAGCGCTCGACAATCGCTGCACCATCGGGGCAGACCTCACAGCTCGCACCGCTCATCTCGAGCAACGCGCTGAGAATCTCTGCGTTGAGCTGGTTGTCCTCCGCGCACAAGAAGCGCATGCCGTTAAGCACAGAGGTATCGGATGTCGGCGTCGCCGTGCTGCCATAGACGCGGCGCACGACGCCCTCGAGCTCCGCCAAGAAGAACGGACGCGAGACGAAGCCATCGGCTCCGGCAGCCACGACGCGCTGGGTGACCTGCCCACGCAGAGCATAGTCGATGCAGAAGACGAGCGGCCCGTCCTCCCCTGCCGCCTCTCGCAGCGCCGCGATGCTCGCCCCGAGCGCAGGGTCGTCAACACAACCTGCGAGCAGGATGACGTCTGCAATGTGCGCAGCTGCGCCCGCACATGCGTCCTCAACGCTCTTTGCAACATCGAGGACGATGCCGGCCTCCTCGCAGCGCATGCTGACATTGCGCTTGAGGCGCTGCTCGCCGCACACAAGCAGCATCCGCTCCACGCCGATGTCGTAGCTCGCGTCCTTGTCGATGGCCAAGTCGAGGACGACCGTAAACTTCGAACCCTTACCCGGCGTGCTCTCAACCTCGATGCTGCCGCCCATGAGCTCGACAATGTTCTTGGCGATGGCCATGCCCAGACCCGTACCCTGGACTTTGTTCGTACCCGAGGACTCCGCGCGGGAGAACGGATCAAAGATGTACTTGAGGAACTCCTCATCCATGCCGATGCCCGTGTCGGTCACCTCGAAAAGCAAGCGCGCATAGTCGGCATCGCCGCTGTTAAGCTCCGTGATGCTGAGCTCGACCTGACCGCCGTCCGGCGTGTACTTGACCGCGTTGGAAAGTAGGTTAAGGATGGTCTGCCGCAGCCTGACACCATCGGCAACAAGATACTCGTGGCGCAGGTCGTTGACGAAGATATGGAACTCGTGATGGCGTCCCAAGGCCTGGGCACGGATAATGTTGTCAACTTGGTTGATCTGCTCCGCCAAGCTCACCGGCACGAGTTGCAATTCGACCTTGTCGGACTCGATCTTGCTCATGTCGAGGATGTCGTTGATAAGGCTGAGCATGTGATTGCTCGAGAGCTTGATTTTCTGAATGTAGTCCGCAAGCTGCTCCGGGCTGGTCGTCCCGTGCTCTATGAGATTTGTAATGCCGACGATGGCATTCATAGGCGTGCGGATATCGTGAGACATGTTGGCGAGAAAATCGCTCTTGGCGTGGTTGGAGGCCTCTGCCTGGGAACGCGCCACCTGGGCATCGCGCACCGCAAACTCAAGCTCCTCGTTCTTGGTGTCGAGCTCGGCGTTGACGCGCTTGAGACCCTCCGCGTTCTTATGCTCGATCTCGAGCACCTGGCGCTGCTTGGCGCGCAAGACAATGTAAATCGCCACAGCGCATGCTGTCACGAGCGCAAACGCAAAGCCCATGACGAGCTTAACCGTCGTGTTGACGAGCTCAACGGTATTTGTCGCGACATAGCGAGCCGGCACCAGGAAGACGAGCGTCCAATCGGCGCTGTCCATGCGACTCAAGGCGTAGTAGTACTCCTCGTCGTCAAGTACGGCGTTCGAATAAGCGACGCCATTTGCCTCAAGCTCTGCGGCGGCCTTGTCAAAGGAGCTGCCGTGCAGGTACCGCATCTGCTTCAAGACGCTGAAGGCGTTGTGCCCCCTGATCGGGCTGTTGTTGCTGCTGAAGAGTTTGGAGCCGTCGTTGTCGACAACGATAACGTTGTTCGCCCCGTCATATGCCTCGCATGAGAAATAGGGCTCGAGCTCCTCCATATTGCATAGAAGGCCGGCGTAAACGATCTTGGTATCTTGGCCGTCGCCGAGCGACAGACGAACAGGCTGCTCAAGGCGCTCGAGAAACACCATCAAGGTCTTGTTGGTCGTCATCGTAGTGGTCACGTAGTTGATGCGCTCGGGATTGCCAAGCAGATGATCCATCTCCTGCATGGACCCCTTGGGGCCCGTCTGGGTGTAGTAGCGCCCCTTGTCGTCAACCATGATGATATCGGTGCCCTCGTCCCCAAGATTAGCCAAACGGTGCTGCCTCTCCATGAGGGACACGAGCGCTTCCACATCCTGCGGGCTCTCATCGCACAGATAGTTGACCTGCGTGTCAACGGCGTGCCATTTGCTGTCGATGATATCGTCGAGGCCGTCAAAGAGCTCCGTGGTCACCTCGCCCATCTGGCTGAGACGCTCCTCGTAGAGCACGCGATCGTTGTAGCGACCGTACATATTCAAGAACAGCAAGGCGCCCGCGATGACGATGGCGAGAAACACCATGAACACCGTTTTGGCTTGCTTTGAGGAGAAGTCCGCATCCGCGCGCTTGAGCACGAGCGAACGCAGACCTCTTTGTTTATCGTTATGATTCGGCACTAATCGTTCCAAGCTACATCCGCGGGAGATAGGGTCTCAAACTTGCTCAGGTACTCTTTCATGGCATCCAGACCGAGCACGCCGCTGTCCTCAAGATTGCCCTCCTTGGCCACCTCATCGGTCACACCCGCAACGGCGACCTTGTAGGTAGCGTTGTCGTCGATCTTAAAGCCTTCCGGAGCGGCGAGCACGTAAGGGTAGACATTGCCATCGCCCGCACGGTCGTAACCGGAGCCCATCAGGTCCTTGACGCGCTTGCCCGCAAGCGTGACAGTCTTGATGTTATCAGTCCAACCCGTGGGAACGATGGAGGAGATCTCCATGTCCGTAACGTCGCCGGCAAAGAGCGCACCACTCACGCCGTCGACGTTGAGCTCGTCGCGGGTGCCGGAGTAGGGATAGTACTTGTTGGTTGAGATGAGTGCCAGGTCGCTGTCCGTCGCCTTGGCAAAGCAGATTCCGACGAGCTTGGCGCAGGCGTCCGTATCGAGCTTCTTCGTAACCGTGGTGAACACCTGAGACTTGTTGTCCACCATGAGGGACTGGCTATCGTCGATTGCCGTCTCGAAGTCGGCCAAGCTGGCCTTACCCTTGATATAGTCTAGACCTGCGTTTCCGATGGGAACGATGAGATCTTCCCAGCCAGAGTATATAAACGGAGCGGTGAGGCCCTCGTTGAGCTGGTCCAAGATCTCCGCATAATACCCGTCGGCCTTGGGCGTATAATCCTTAAGCGGCAGCAGCGTGGAGTCGCTGTACGAGGAGTTGAAGGCTTGCATGCCCTCGACCGTGGAGAAAACCTCCATCACATGCAGGGCATCCTCGAGCTTTTGCTCGTTACCGGAATCCTGCAGATGCTTGTTCAGGCCCACATAACTCGTGGTTTGCAAAATAAAGGCATTGTCTCTGCCATCCTTTGACAGATAGGGCATCAAGCCGAACTCGTCCGTGGTGTCACCGTCGGAGAAGTCGTTGTTGTTGCCGAGCATGAAGAGGGTGTTGCCCTTGGCAAACTCCTCCCTCGTAACATCGTCACTAACGGGGTCGCCCCCATCGTTGAGCATGCCCAAGTCACGCCACTTGTCGAGGTCCTCCATGGCCGCCTTTAACTCCTCAGACCCTGCGACCGTGGCCTTGCCGTCAAGGAAGTCGGCACGCCACTGGACGCCATCAGGGGTGTTGAAGAAGCTGGTGTCGAGGATGTTGCACCAATACTGGAAGCCAAAGCCCGGGTACTGAATCTGGGTGAGACAGAGGTTCACGCCTGCCTCCTTGGCCTTGGATGCAAGCTCCTCGAGCTCTTTTAAGTTAGTGGGAAGCTCCCAGCCATGCTCTTTAAGCAGCGTCTTGTTGTAGGTAATGCCCAGACAGCTGTAGCAGGTGGGCAGCATGTAGATGGCACCGTTGTCTGTCACGTCTTGGAGGCGGGCCTCGGTGTATTTGTCAGTAAAATCATAGCCTGACAAGTCGATGAGTTTGTCGCCCATGTGCTCGTAGCTCGGCTCATACACGGTCGAAAAATAGATGTCCGACATATCGTCCGCTTTAAGGGATGCCTGGGTGTACGCAGTGTAGTTCTTACCGCTGTAAGGGATAATCTCGAGGTTGATCTCCGGGTACTTCTCGGCAACCATGTCCTTGAACGCGCTGACGTTGCGGAAAGGTGCCATGATGGTTATTGCCTCGTGTTCGCCATCGGATCCCGCCGCACCCGAACCCCCGCAGCCCACCAGCGTGCCGGCAAGCAGTACCACGGAACACGCAAACGCTAGGAGTGCACGGCCGATCATCTTTCTCTTCATTCGATGATCCTTTCCCCTTTTGGCGAGGTGTGAGGGGTAAAGACCGCCCTTGCTCCTCTATTCTCTTTCATATGTAGTTCCCCATTATCCCATTAATTAACTGGGGCTATTGTCTGATGCGATATAAAAGTAAAGTTTATCCGAAGAGTTCCATCTCTTGGGGTCATCATTATCTGCACGAAATAAAGGACGGTAAGGTCGTTCGCATTCAAGACCAGAAGAGCCCGGCACCGTTGCGGTACCGGGCTCGGCATATCTCTGGTGCCCCCGGGCGGATTCGAGAACTCCCCCCGCGGGGAAGTTAGCCAAGCTGGCTGAAATCAACTCCTCTGGCACGATCTCTAAAACCAAAAAGCCCAATTTGCTTGCATCCTACTGCTGGGCCTTTTATGAAAATAGGGACCCCGAGCGCAACGCGTTGCGCTGAGTCCTGAGGCTGTTGCACTGAAAATGAGAATCAAGGGTTCGATAGCAGGCAGGATTTGTTTTTTGAAATATGGACGAATTCCTCGTCAGGAGGGTAAAATGGTGCCGACGGCAGCCCAAGTTGTGGTGAGCTGGGCAGAGCCGTTGCTTAGTAGAGTTAGGTCATCGTCTTAGCGACGGTGGCCTTTCTTTTTGGGCTTCGAGCCCTGCTTGAGTGCCTTGGAAAGGCCGACAAGGGCCGTGAGGAGCGAGACCATAGCGGTCAGGAGCTTCACGAGCGCGGTAAAATCGGTCATGGGCATCACCTCCCATCGGATGGAGGGCTCTGCCCGGCACGAGGACTGCCGCCAGCGAAAACGATTTTATCAGAGTGGTTGGCCCTCTCCGATCAATTCACGCTCCTCACCCTCGCGAAGAGTGTGGGCATGGCAGAATCGGCATGAAACGGCAGTGCGCTAGGGCAGCGACGACGAGCTTTCCAAAACTATCAAGACGTGTCGCCGTTACGGTACCGGGCTCGGCATATCTCTGGTGCCCCGGGCGGATTCGAGAACTCCCCCCCCCGCAGGGAAATTGGTGACGCGGGTGTCGACGGCCCGAATCCGCCGGCGGCCCCCCACAGACCAGAAACGGCGCCGCTCTCGCGACGCCGGCATATTCCCTGGTGCCCCCGGGCGGATTCGAACCGTCGACACCCGCTTTAGGAGAGCGGTGCTCTATCCCCTGAGCTACGGAGGCATGTTGTATTAGTGTAGCAGATTTATGTCGCAGCCATACAGTGCATAGCAGCTCTTCGAAGTTGTGGCGGAATAGCCTTCCGGAAAGCACGTCCCACTATCCAGGTGAATTCTGGTCCAGACTTTCCTCATGGGACCTCGCTGGGAAACTGTGTCCCAGAATTTCCGCTCGAAACGGGATATGGTTTCCCAGACGACCCCGTTCCGGAAACTACATCCCGGAATCGGTGCTTAGACTGGGATGGATTTTCCCAATCGAGTCCAACGGGAAGCTTCATCCCAGTCTGAGGAAAAGGCCAAAACGCAGCTTCTAAGCGACGGATCAAAACGAAGTTGCGGTGGAATAGTCCCTGCCAGAAGCATCTAAAGTCGAATTTAGGAACTATTTCACCGCAACTTATGAGGAGCTAGTCGCCTTTGTGGAAGAGGGCTTTGATGAGGGAGGGGATGCTCTTGGCACCCTTGGTGGTCACGTCGATAAAGTCGGGCGAGCGCACGAGCTTGTCCTCGTCAACGTACTTGCGGACCGCGCGAAGCGTCTCTTTGTCATCACGCGTCGAAAACGTAAAGTGGCCGTTATCCTTGGTAAAGATGGCAAAACGCGTAATCTTCTTGGTGCCGCGCAAAACCTCGGCGGCGATATAGTCGACCTCATTCCACGGGATCTGAATAAAGTCCTCGGGATTGCGCTCGTTATAGTACTCAAACGCCTTATTGCCCACCATCACGTTACCGTGACTGGTAAGCCCCATCAGACAGGTTGCCGGCGTTGCCAGATCGACCTTGCTGTTCTGAGATTGCGCCATGCGCGCCTCGCCCTCCAGATAAAACAATCGGACCGCATCCAGTGTACCCACCGGGTGCGGTCCGTTTCAATGGCTCAAAAGCCCTTGCCTAGCAACTCTCGGTCTTAAGCCGAAGTGCGCTTACATGAAGCCGCAGACGCGACCGATGATACCCACGGCGAAGAGAGCCAGGATGATGACGATCGGGCTGACCTTCTTCTTGAGGAGCTTGCAGACAAAAAGGGTCAGGCATACGGCGGCAAGGCCGGGGATGAGCTGATCGAGGTTAGCCTGAAGCGTGGTGACCTTCACCTGGTCAAGGGCGGTGGCACCGATGGAGTTGTACATCGTCAGTGCTTCCTTGATGCCCTTGGAACCGGAGGGCAGGCTAGCCCAGTCGATAAAGGCGCCAGCAGACTGCGTGACCTTGGAGACGACCGGGGTGAAGGAGATGGACACCCAACGCTCGACCAGGGCGCCGATGATGAACATACCCAGGATGGAAGCACCCTCGGTGACCTTGCCCATCAGACCGCCGGAGAGGTCCTTGGCGATGGAGGAGCCGACCTTGTAGCCAAACTCCTGCGTGTACCACAGGAAAGCGTAACGGATGATGTTCCACGCGAAGAAGAACAGCAGCGGACCGGCGATGCTGCCGGACAGGGCCAGGGAAGCACCCAGAGCGCCCAGGATCGGGCGAAGGGTGAACCAGAATGCGGGGTCGCCGACGCCGGCGAGCGGGCCCATCATACCGACCTTGACGCCCTGGATGGCGACGTCGTCGATCGGAGCACCGTTGGCGCGCTCCTCCTCGAGGGCGAGGGTAACGCCAATGACGGGGGCGGAAACATAAGGATGGGTGTTATAGAACTCCAGGTGGCGCTTAAGAGCGGCAATCTGGTCATCCTTGCTGGTGTAGAGCTTCTTGATCGCAGGGATCATTGCGAAGCACCAGCCGCCATTCTGCATGCGCTCGTAGTTCCACGAGCCCTGAAGGAACTGATGACGGAAGCAAACCTTCTTGCGGTCAGCCTTGGTGAGCTGAATCTTGTTCTCTGCCATATGTATCACTCCCCTCCTACTCGTAATCGTTCAGAATGTCGCCGAGCGGGTCACCGGAGCCACCGCCCATGCCGCCACCCTGCTTGGCCAGATCCTTAAGGCCAAGGTAGATGAGGGCAAGGGAGATGCCGATGAGGCCAAGGGCGATCAGCGTGAGCTGAGGGATGGCAGCAAGGACAAAGCCGAGGATGAAGAACGGCCAGGTCTCCTTGGTGGCCATCATGTTGATGACCATGGCGTAACCGACGGAAGCGACCATGCCGCCGCCGACAGCCATGCCGCCGGACAGCCAGTCGGGCATAGCGTTAAGCGCGTTGGTAACCGCCTCGGCCGGGATGACACACAGAAGTACTGCCGGAATGGCGATACGAAGGCCCTGCATGAGGATGGCGGCATACTGCCAGCGCTCGATGCCGGAGAAGTCGCCCTTCTCGGCGCAACCGTCCATGGCGTGAGCGATAGCGGTAGCCAGGGTACGGCAGATCATGGTCAGGAACAGGCCGGCGACCGACAGCGGGACGGCGACGGCGATGGCGGCGGTAACGGCCTTGGCCGAATCGGTGGCGCCGCCGTTGAGGGCGAGCACCATGATGATCGAAGAAGCGACCGAGGCCAGAGCGGCATCAGGAGCGACGGCGGCGCCGACATTAGCCCAGCCAAGGGCCATCATCTGGAGCGAACCGCCCAGGAGGATGCCCTCCTGAAGGTGACCGGTTACGAGACCGATAAGCGTGCACGCCACGAGCGGCTGATGGAACTGGAACTGATCCAGAATGCCTTCCATACCGGCAAACAACGCGACAATCGCAACAAGCAGAATAGTGATTGCAGACATGTATCGGACCCTCCTTTACTATGCTTGAGCGGCCAGTTCGGCCTTAGCTTTCTTCAACATGGCGTCGAGATCCCCGGAGGAATCCGAAGGAACCTTGCGGACCTCGAACTTGACGCCCTTGGCCTTGAGGGCCTCGAGAGTCTTAACGTCGTCATCGCCCATGGCGACGGCGTTGGTGACGACAACCTTGCCCTTGGAGTGAGCCATGGAACCGATGTTGACTTCCTTGATGTCGACGCCGGCCTCGATGGCCTTGAGCAGATCCTGCGGATTCTCAAAGAGTAGCAGCGCCTTGGTGTCACCAAAGCGCGTATCCTTGACGACCTCGGCCATCTTCTTGATGGGCACGACGTTGGCATGGACTCCCGGAGGGGCAGCCTGCTCGATCATGGTCTTGCGGAGCTCGTCGTGAGCAACGCCGTCGGAGACCACGATGATGCGGTTGGGGTTGATCTGCTTGGTCCACGTGGTGGCCACCTGGCCATGCAGCAGACGGGTGTCGATACGGACGTGGGCAATCTTGATGTGCCCGTCGCCGATGACCGTTCCCGGAGGGATGGCGCCTGCAGGAGCAGCGGCGGCCGCAGCCGGCTTCTTCTCCTCGGGCTCCAGAGACACGGGCTTGACGCGCACGCCAGCCTTAGCCTCAGTCACAAGATGTTTTGCGATCGCATGTGCAGTGTTCTTTGCATCAAAGCGCTGCGAATATGCCTCGATGAGCATAGGCAGGTTGACACCGGTGACGATAGCCCAGGAATCGTGGCCCTCGATGAGCCCGCTGATCTGGTTGAACGGCGTGCCGCCCCACAGATCAACGAGGAAGAGCACCTGCTCCTGGTCCTCGAAGGAAGCGATTGCTTCCTCGACCTTGGCACGGAAGTCGTCGGGGCCCATGCTCGGCTCGAGCGAGACCACGGCTACAGACGGCTGATCGCCAAAGACCATCGAGCCCGTCTGCTTGATTCCAGCAGCCAAGTCCCCGTGGCTAGCAAGAACAATACTTACCATCACATAACCTCCTTTTTGTCTACGTAATTCCTACACGACATGAAAGGAGTATACCTGCAAGCACCGTGAAATTATAGAAGAAAATGTAAATGGCTGAATATTTTGTTTAAACATCTATCTTTGTTACAAGTTGATTACGTTGCTGCTTTTTGACTCATTACCAACCAAGGCATCGTTCATCAAGCCACGTATTTTGCAGATACAAGCAGGCTGTTCATTAATTACCATTTTAAGCAAGTGCCATGCGCTTATGCTGCCACCATTTTGTTTAAACAGACATGACTTGACATTTTCGTGGCTTATGTTCTAGCGCAAGTAGTCGTTGGGGACGTTCTTGATTGACTAGTCATGTAAGAGCGTCCCCAACGACTAGGGGCTAGACGATGTGGAGGGGGTTGGCGGCGTCGATGGCGTCGGGGGCGTCAGAAGGGCCGTCGGGGACAGCGTCTGCCGGGTCCTCGTCGGGGGTCTCGATCTGCTTGATCATGACCTCCTGGCCCTGCAGCAGGTATGTCTCGCCGCTGCCGCAATGGGGACAGATCTTGCCGTGCTCGACCGTCGCGTAGTCACGGCCGCATGCCTCGCAATGCGTCACGGCCTCGACGGGCTCCACAATAAGCTCCGCACCCAGCGTGATGGACTTTTTATCTGCCGCCCAGCGCCAAGCGTCGAGCAGCAAGTCGGGAACGACGCCCGAGACCTCGCCCAGCAGCAACGTCACGCTCGAAACGCGACGCACGCCATTGGCGCGCGCCACGTTCTCAACATCGCGAATGATGTGATACACGATTCCCAATTCATGCAAGATAAAAACCTTTCGACAGAGGTCGATGCGATGTCAATTCAACGTCAGCGAGCGGCGCCCAGGTACCCCAGCTTTCCTTCCGCCGTTCTAACGAACGGCGGTCGGCTTGACGCTGCGCGAGCCCCAGACGGGCGATCTGCCTTTCAATCGTCGGGCATGGGCAAAAGCCCTATGCCCTCCTCTTTCAAGGCACCTCGCCACGCCTGAGACCCGCTCGCTGTCCAACCGCCCTCTGCGCCGTTCACTTACTTGTTAGGTTCTTTTACTTCTTCCCGAATTTAATCTTGATCGCGCGCTTCAAGGCGTACTTACCCAGGCTGGGGAGCTTTTGCTCGTATTTGACCATCGTGGAGCACTCGGGGCGGTCGCGATCCAGATGGATGGCGTCGAACGCGCACTTGGTGGTGCACAGACCGCAGCCGATGCACTTGTTGGGGTCGACGATCGAGGCGCCGCAACCCAGGCAGCGGGCAGTCTCGGCGCGCACCTGTTCTTCGGTAAAGGTCTCGACGTACTCGCTAAACGGCGCGGCCTTCTCGCGCCCGCGGTCCACGTGGGCGACCTCGCGGCTCGCGTTGTCGTAGCTCTCGATCACGACATCGTCGCGGTCGAGCGCGCTGTAGCGGCGCTGGTTGCGGCCGATGGTGAGCGTGGATCCCGGCTGCACAAAGCGATGGATGGAGACGGCGGCCTCGTGACCGGCGGCGATGGCATCGATGGCAAAGCTCGGGCCGGTGTAGACGTCGCCGCCCACAAAGATGTCTGGCTCGGCGGTCTGGTAGGTCTGGGGATCGGCAAGGGCACCCTGGCCGCGGCCAAGCTCCACCTTGGAGCCAGCCAGCAGGTCGCCCCACACAATGGACTGGCCAATCGACATGACGACACGGTCGGCATCGACACGGCGCAGATCGTTCTCGTCGTATTCGGGCGCAAACCGGCCCTCGTCGTCAAAGACACGCGTGCAGCGCTTGAAGGTGATGCCGCACAAACGACCGGCCTTGTCCAGGTGAATCTCCTTGGGGCCCCAGCCGCAGCTGATGTGCGCGCCGTCCTCAACGGCCTCGCGACGCTCCTCCTCGCTGGCGGGCATCTGGGCCTCGCTCTCCAGGCAGAACATCTCAACGTGCTCGGAACCCAGGCGGCAGGCGTTGCGCGCGACATCGATAGCCACGTTGCCGCCGCCAACCACGATGGTGCGGCCGGGCAGCGCGTCGATCTTGCCGCTGTTGACCTCGCGCAAAAAGTCGACGGCCGCGGTCACGTCCTCGGCATCCTCGCCCGGAATACCGGCAAGGCGGCCGCCCTGGCAGCCGATAGCCACGTAGAAGGCCTTAAAGCCCTGCTCGCGCAGCTCGTCGAGCGTCACATCGCGACCGACCTCCACGCCATAGCGGAACTCGGCACCCATCAGGCGAATGATCTCGACCTCGGCCTCGACAACGTCCTTCTCCAGCTTAAAGCTGGGAATACCGTAGGTGAGCATACCGCCCGGGCGCTCGTTCTTCTCGAACACGACGGGCCTGTAGCCCTTCTCGGCCAGATAGAAGGCACAGGACAGGCCGGCCGGGCCGGCACCGATAATGGCGATCTTCTGGTCGAAGCCACCGGCACGCGTCGGGGTCACAACAGGTGGGACATAGCGGGTCGCGGCATCCAGATCGCGCTGGGCGATGAACTTCTTGACCTCATCGATAGCCACGGCGGCGTCCACACGGCCGCGGGTGCAGGCATCCTCACAGCGGCGGTTGCACACACGGCCGCAGATAGCGGGCAGCGGGTTCTCGCGCTTAATGAGTGCCAGGGCCTCGTCATAGCGGCCCTGCGCCGCGAGCTTCAAATAGCCCTGAACGGCGACATGCGCGGGGCAGGCCGTCTTGCAGGGAGCGGTGCCGGACTCATGCGTCTCGATGCGGTTGTCGTTGCGGTAGTTGGGCGACCACTTGGTGTGGTCCCACTTGGTGGCATCGGGCAGCTCCTGGCGCGGATACTCGGGCACCTGTCCGCCGGCCTTTTTGCTGCAGAGCTTCTGGCCCAGCTTGGCGGCGCCGGCCGGACACACCTCAACGCAGCGACCGCAGGCCACGCACTTGTCCTTCTCGACCTTGGCGACATAGGCCGAGCGCGACAGGTTGGGCGTGTTGAACAGCTGCGAGGTGCGCAGGGCATAGCACACGTTGACGTTGCAGTTGCAGATGGCGAAGATCTTGTTCTCGCCGTCAATGTTGGTGATCTGGTGCACAAAGCCGTTGTCCTCGGCCTGGCGCAAGATGTCGTAGACCTCGTCGCGGGTCACGTAATGACCGCGGTCGGTCTCGACAACGTAGTCGGCCATATCGCCCACGGCGATGCACCAATCGGCCGGGTCGTCGGCGCAGCCCTCTCCCATCACGCGACGGCTCGCGCGGCAGCTGCAGGTGCTGGCGGCATACTTGCCCTCGTACTTGTCGAGCCAGTGCTCGATATGCTCAATCGGCACCGACGTGCTCGCGGCATCGATGGCCTTCTCGACCGGAATGACATGCATGCCGATGCCGGCGCCTCCGGGCGGCACCATCGGCGTGGCGCGGGACAGCGGCCCCTTGGACGCCTGCTCAAAGAACTTGGCATAGACCGGATGCTCCTCGAGCTGGCCAACGCGCATGTTGAGGAACTCGGCGGAACCCGGCACCAGCATGGGCAGGACCCACTGCTTGGCGCGCTCGGGGTTTTCCCAGTTGTACTCGAGCAGACCCGTGTAGCTCATGTCGTCGAGCATCTTCTCGATATCGGCCTCGGGCATGCCGGCGAGCTTGACCATCTCGGGCAGCGTGTAGGGACGGCGCATCTTCATCTTGCAGAGCACTTCGGCCTGCTCGTCGGTCGCGGCCTCGGCAAACGACCAGTACTCGTAGCCCAGCAGCTCGTCGCGATGCAGCAGGCGGTTGGTACAGTGCTCGCACAGTTTGACGATGGCCTCGCGCGGATGCTCCGGCAGCGGCGGTACAAACTCCGCGCCGATATCGGGCTCGGTGTAGCTAATCCCCGGTCCGTTGAGAATCATGGTTGTCCCTTCTCTTGCCGCAGCCCGGCGAGGCCGCGGCACCCCTCTTTTTTGCAGGCCGTGCATGCTCCCATGCCGTTCACCTGCCATTGTTGACATTGTGTCAAAAATAGTATTGACGAACCGTCAACAATATTCAAGACTGTTAGGCGAATGGTCGGGCTCAAACGGATGAAAGGCGGCAAACTCATGGGCAACAACACAGCAGATACCTCTGTGGTCGATGCCGTCCCCGCATCCGATAGCGCGGCAAAGCGCCTGACGGGCGACGAACGCCGTCGCGAGATCCTCGCCGCCGTGCGCACCGTAAGCTCCGAGCTGGGCGTGTCGCATCTATCTGTCTCGGCCGTGACCAAGCGAGCCGGCTGCACGCGCTCGCTGTTCTACCACTACTTCGCCGATATGGACGCCGCCGTCACCGCCGTGATGGACGATGCGATCGACGGTTTTATCGCCGAGCTCGAGCAGTGGAATGCCAGCCGCGTCGTCGGTGATATCGAGGGCGCACTCGACACTGTCGCTCCGCTCTTTAAGCGCCTGGTCGCCAGCGGCCACGAGCTGCCGAGCACACTCACCTCGAGCAGCGGCGCACTCTACGGCGGCTTTTTGCACAACGTGGTCCAGCGCGTGGCGCAGTATATCTGCGACACCACCGTGGTGGATTTTGTCGCCCATCACGAGCTACGCATCGACCATGTCTACGAGACGTTCTACACCCTCATCATGGGGTTGTTGATGTATATCCGCACGCACCCCGATGTGCCCGACGAGACGGTCAAGGAAATCATCGCCTCGACGCTCCACATCGAGGGCTACACCGCCAAGTATCCGGAGCGCAAGCCCCGGAACTGACGACATTTGGCCAAACTGTCCGCGATCGGAAGAGGGGCCGCGGGCGTGTGAAAGGAGAGCAGCATGCTGTTCGATGTTTGGGGTAGCAATACCCTTATCCACTGGGTCGGCTGGGCCATGGTCTTTATCGGCCTGATCGTGCTCAACGAGGTCGGCCGCCGCACCAAGCTCGGCGCGGCTATCATCTTTGGCGTGGCTCCGCTGGCCATGACCATCTACTGCGTCGCCATCGCCATCGGCGTTTCGCAGGGTGCCGAGTGGGCGCTCACCAACCCCACCCATGTGTATCAGAACAGCTGGTTCCACTACGCCAAGGTATACGCGGCGCTTGCCGGTTGCTGGGGCTTCATTGCCATTAAGTACCAGTGGGGCAAGATCGGCAAGGCGCATTGGTTCCGCGCGTGGCCGTTTGTGATCGTGGCCATCAACATCATGATCGCCGTCGTGTCCGACTTTGAGAGCGCCTATCACTTCTTTGTCCTGGGTCAGTCCACCTGGGTCACCTCCGAAGGTGCTACGCAGCTGGCCGGTTGGAACAACGTGTTCAACGGCATCGCCGGTATCATCAACATCTTCTGCATGACCGGTTGGTGGAGCGTCTACGCCTCCGAGGACAAGACCGACATGCTGTGGCCCGACATGACCTGGGTCTACATCATCGCCTACGATATCTGGAACTTCTGCTACACCTACAACTGCCTGCCCACCCACTCCTGGTTCTGCGGCTTTGCGCTGCTGCTGGCGCCCACCGTCGCCGCCTTTATCTGGAACAAGGGCGGCTGGATCCAGAACCGTGCCTTTACGCTGGCCATTTGGTGCATGTTTGCCCAGGTGTTCCCCTACTTCCAGGAGGAGTCCATCTTTGTGACCCACTCCACGCTCGACCCCGGCGCCGCCACCGCGGTCTCGATCGCCGCACTGGTCGTCAACATCGCAGCGATCATCTACATCATCTACCGCGCCAAGAAGCTCGGCCGCAACCCCTACAAGCAAGATGTCTTTGAGGGCACCAGCGATTGGGAGAAGGCCACCGCCCGCCGCGCCAAGGTTGATTACGCACACGCCGAGTAACGTGTTTATTCCGTCCGCATTTGGATGTAGGCAAACTTAGCCGATGCCGCAATCGCGCGTCATGCGCAGCCCCGGAAAGCGATTCGCCTGCTTTCCGGGGCGTTTTGTTGTTGCGCGCATTCACGCACATATTCAAAACCTCTCGCACAGATAAAATCAGATTTCCAACCGCCTGACGGCCCTATATGACGCCAATTTTGGGTACATTGTTGTCCCGATATCGAGCTTGGGGGATATATGAAAGATGAGACGATAGGCCAAGAGGATGCGGCCCAAGATGCAGAAGCGTGTGCCGAGGCCCTGGAGAGCCTAGACCAGATCGCGCTGGCCGAGATTGCGTTTGACGATTCGAGCGTTGATGCGCAGGATGAGCCGGAAATCGAGGCACAGCCCGATGATCAGGATGCAAAAGACGATGGCGCCGCGCCCACCGAAGACGAAGCGGGGCACGAGGAATCCGAATGCGAGGCCGACGACCAGCCCGAATCCGACACGAGCGAGGAAACCATCTTGCTCGACAGCTTGCCGGCCGAAGATTCGCTGACCCGCGAGCTCCCCGGCTTAGGCTCTGCGCCTGTCGTAGACGAGACCATCGCCATGGGTGATATTCCCCTTCCGTCCGTTCCTTCGGCACGCGAAGCCGAGGTTCGTCATCGTAAGATACCGCCCAGGCGCCGCAACCTGATGGTTGCCGGCGTTGTGGCCGTCGCGCTCGTCGCCGGCGGCGCAGGCTATGCTGCCTGGAACGGATATCAGCGAGAGCAGGCTGCCGCTGCCGCCGCCAGTGCGCACACGATGATGTCGGTGCAGATTGGCGTGCATGCTGCGGGCCTCGACTGCTCAACCGGCTCCAAGATTCCCGTACAGGTGAGCGGGCAGGATTCCGACGGTTCTTCCGTGAGCGAAACGCTCTACGTTGACGAGCATGGTCGCGGCATTAAGCTGCTTCCCGGCGATTACACGCTCTCCATTGCTGGATCCCCCATCGCGGAAGACGGCACCATCTACACTGTCCCGACCACCAAGGCGCAGGTCACCATTAAGAGCGATGGACAGGATTTGAGTGCCCAGGCCACCTTTAAGCTCAAGGTGCCTTCGGCCGACACGGTGACTGACGACCAGATCGATGCCGCCGCCAAGTATGCCGAGGAAGGCGGCGCGAGCTCTGCCGCCGCGGCAAAGATACTCCAGCAGGCGGCAATTACGCGCCGCGCTGCCGCCGCCAACGCCGTAAGCGCAAGCAAGGCACAGGCATCCCGTGATGCTGACGCTCGCCACAAGGCAACCGACCTCTACCAGCTCGATATTCCCGTCGAGTGGTACGGCAAGGTTGCGACCTGGCAAAACGGCAGCACGCTGTGCGTTTATCTGGACGGCGACGCCAACACACCGCTCGTGACGCTCGTCGCGGTGCGCGACGGCGAGACCTTTACCCCCGACGGCGGCGATACAGTTTTGGGCACAGTCAGCCTGGGCAACGGCTACACCGTCTATGCGAGCGGTCCTGTCTATCCGTATGTGGTCCCTCAAACCATCAACGGGCGCACGCAGAACCCTGTGTCGACCTACCCCATGGATACGGCGATTGAGCTTGTCGAGCTCACGACCGGCAACCGCTACACATACAACCAGATCAAAAACGACCTGGTCGGTAAAGACGGCAAGGCAGACGCCGCGACCAAACTCGAGACCGACTACCTCGCCCAGATTCTCCTGCCGAGCATCAAGGCCCAGAACTAGCTGTCCACGACCCAGGGCAGTCTTTTTTGGGGCTTTTTAGCTACTTTAAGGATTAGGCAAGAAGCCACTTCCATGCGGGCACAACGTGTACCACACCGTGCTCGCATGGAATATCGGCCTGCTCATCCATGGTAACGATTGCCGACTCGCCAAGATCGAACTGGGCCATCGAGGCATCAAGCGCGGCAATTTCGCGCTCGCGCGTTTTCTCGTTTGCCATATCCACACTCACCTGAATCAGGCTATAAGCCCGCATGAGAAGTGCGTCCCCAGCCACAAAGTCCACCTCATGGCTTTTGCTCTTCTCTTTGATCAGCAGGCGGTAGACCGATCCGATCCCCACCGCGGAAGTCCTTCTTCTTAGCGCGTTGAACACTGCGGTCTCGAGCCTCTGGCCCTGGTCCAATGCCGATGCAGGAGAGAATGCTCCAAACATCGCAGGATCGACAGCGTAGACCTTAGACGCAGACCGCGTATTATTTGCAAGTGAACGTGTGAACTCCGGCACCGAAAACAACAGGTAGGCATCCTCGTAATACTCGAGTAAATCGCTGAGCGAATTACGGCTGACGGGTATCTGTCTGCTCTTGAACTCGTTGTACACCTTGTTCACTGACAGCTCTCGTCCAGAAGATGCCATAGACCGCGTCAGGAACAGTGAGGCCAGGCGAGGGTTCTTGACGTCGTAGCGCTCAACGACATCCATGGCGACCGTTCGCGAAGCATATTCCTGTAGCAGCTGAATCGCGTCCGCGGGCGTCTGCTCAAGTGTCGCGATGAACCCTCCTCGCTCAAGATATCCGATCAGATGATGTCGAAGCAACGCTGCATCGCTCGGGGAAGAGGGCGCATCCGGCTCAGGAACGCTCCCCGTCTTATATCGGACGTATTCCGAAAAACTCAACGGAAAAAGCTCTCTTACAAGAGAACGGCCCCTGAACTCACTCTTAAGTTCTGAGGACAGCATCTTAGAAGAAGATCCCGTCACGTAAACGGTCGCTTTTTCCGTATCAACCACACGACGCAGAAACGCACCCCATTCGGGAACTTCCTGGATCTCGTCAAAGAAAAGGTAGGCGCCCTCGCCTCGAGCAGCAGGATATAGCGCATGGAATGTATCGAGCACATCCGCGAGCAGCGATGGCTCATACGGACGCAAGCGCTCATCTTCAAAATTAAAGTAAAGCATCCGGTCAAGCTCGATACCTTGATCCTGAAGCCGCCGCATCTCCTGGTACAGGCGATACGTCTTTCCACAACGACGGGTTCCCACAATCACATGTACGATGTTGTCGTGCTTTGGCTCCTGTGGGTTTCCCAGATCAAGGTCTCGCTCAAAGACCTGCGGAACTCCCTGTTGCTCAAAGTCCTTTATTTTCTGGGCCACCAGGTCGTTGAATGCCATGGTTCTCCAATCTTGCTCTTTTACTAATCAAGATTATATTGATTCTTGATTAACGAGAGAGCAAGATTGCGCGCAACTTGATTAATAGAACCACAAAGCATCAAGAGAGAATACACTGAAAATAAGCAGAGCCACTGGTTGACAAAACCACAGCCCCCGTCCGACGCACCCACCAAGGTCGACTGGAATGACCCCGAGCACGTGCATGCCGTCGACTCGCCGCCAGACTCACGACATCGGCTCATTGTTGGACGGAGACCGGTCCGACCGCGATGGATGGCCTCAAGCGGATCCATACGATCATCGAGAGCGTCACGGTGCATTGAACAGGGGAGGGAATAGACGATGATTGCAATGATTGGCCGGCGGAGACGGTGAAGCGCATAGCGGCGGTGATCCGCGAAGGACTCGCCGCCCAGATCACATCAGGTAATCTCACGTCGCAGGACATGAACGGCCATCGCGTGATCGCCGTGGACGGACCCGACAGCGGCGACGTCAAGACCATATACGAGATCGTTGGCCGAACGCTCGGATGGAATTCGGATGCCAGTGACGGGAACCGCCGCAGCGATTCCCGCGTGGACGCTGGGCGTTGGCGTGACTTCGTTCCCATCGGAGTGATTCATTACGGAGGAACCTCATCGCCCGCCCTGTACTTCGACGTGAAGAACGCGTTGTTCTACTCATGCAGGAGACGACGGAACGCCATGGTCACGATGATGGTGGGACGACCCGTTGCCCATCGCGTCCACCAGTATCAGCCGTTTCGGATCCAAATCGGTGCGGGCGTTGCTGACCGAACGCGCCCATTCTGATCCCGTGGTCCTGTCGGTATCGGAGTCGTCGCCTTTGCGTTTGAGACTCGAATCGTATCCGATGAGGATCTTCGACAACGGTTTGGCGATGTCGTTGTCGATGTTCTTCGACGACTATGGTGATTCGGAACCGAGGTCCTTGTCGTTGATGAACGAGTTGCCGGGATCGAGATAGGTCAGATGCGTCAGTACGGCGAGGTCACGCGCGTCCACGGCCATGATTATTCACCATCCTTGATGATCTCGGGGGCTGAGGCGTCCGCGCTGGCGGTGAATCCTCCCGTATACCAGGAGTCCCACGCGGGCGTCTCCGTCGAATGGCGCATAGCGTCCCGTGCGGCCCCGATGGTAAATTCGGCGCCGTCGATGCGTGTGATCTGCACGATCTCGTAGTGAACGTCCAGCCCATCTTTCCGCATGGCGGTGATGAACGCCGATGCGAATGCGGCAAATCGCTCACGGTCCGTCACGGTTTCCGGGGAGATGTAGATCTCCATGCTGCCAACGAAATACGAGGCGAGATCGTCGACGGCGGCGGACGGCGACAACCGCCATTGGGTCTCATTCTTCGGACCGGTGGGGCTGCTAATCCGGTAAACGCAGTCGAGATCGGGATGCGCCGCAAGGAACCGGTCGATCCGTTCCGTGAGATGACCGTTGTATTCGTCCCGGCGCAGCGCCGTGAAATACGTGTCCGCGACATACGGACCGAGATCGTTCCCGTCGGCACCATCGCCTTCCATATAATCCACTTCGAACACGTCGCCTTGCAACGGCCCCGATGCGGGCGTCACGTTGATCCACCATGTCGGGTCAAGTAGTTCCGGACGGTGGAATCCTTCTGATGCACGGAATTCCACACCATACCGCTCCGACATCCGGTCAAGCAGCGTCTCCGCCAGCGTGACCAGACGGAACAGTTGCGAGTCGGGCCAACCATCCTTCATACCGGCGACGTTCGCGTCCCGCTCCTGTCGATCGTTCAGCAGCGCCTTCGCTATCGAGATCTGCCTCGCTGTGGGTGTGACATCCATGTCGTATCTTTTCTTCGCGTATGGCGGCCAGTCCGAAAACGTCCCATTTCCGGTACCGCCGGCGCTCGCCCCGTTCGTATCCGCATCGGCGTGATGCGTGAACCATACGGGTTGAGTGCATCCGGTGAGTCCCGCGGCGATGGCGACGAGCGTCGCCATCGCCGCGGCGCATGCCGCCAGCCGTCGTCTACCCGCCCAACTCATTGGTCTTTCCATACGAGCCAGAGGATGAGACCGACCGGGCCGATGAGGAACGAGGCGACGAAGCCGATGATCGCCATCATGTTCCATTTCGGTTGTGGCCCGTATGTTTTGCTCGGATACTGCCCATACAGACCGGGAATTCATCATCGGATTGGTCATCATATTTTTCTCAGCAAGTTCTCGCCATGGATATTGCTTATATGCGCTCCCGCTACGTATATGCACCATAGCGCGGATCGGACGGCAAAGGGAACCGCGGATCGCACTGATCCGGCCACGAGACGGGTCCCGCATACGGATACGGCAGCTCACACCGCAACTGCTCGTAATACACGCGATATGCCTTGAACAGTTCAAGCTCCAACGTCGCAGGCACGCCGCCTATGGCGTAACGGAAATCATCGTTCGCATCCGGCAGTTGTTTCCAGCACAGGGAGTTCACCCACACATGCAGACACCCGTTCCATACGATCCAACCCGGCTTCATGCGGAAAGAGTTCATCAACCGCACCATCGCCTGCGACGGATTGCCGTTGTAGGGCGGCATGAACGATGGGTCGTCGATATGACCAAGCGAGCATGTGGAGAACGATGTGAGGCCGGTGTCTTCGGTGATGGGGAACGGGGCGCGCAAAACGCTGACGTCCATACGCCTGCTGCTGTCCCCCTTGTCGCCGATCTGTCTGGGGAATGGCCGCACCGGAGCGCAATACCGGCAAGACACAGTACTTGCCGAATGATTATTGAACGCATAACTGGACGCGCATGTGTGCAGCAATGGAATCGGCAGGTCGAATGCCTCGTGTTTGGCGCCGAAATGATCGATGCTCGCATCCCGGCTGCGGCTCCTCCAATGCATCCTACTCCAGCCCGGACGGTTCGCCCGCATATATGCCAGATAGCCCATCGCACGACCTCCGGTTCCATAGACAATGGTAAGAACCCAATTGTATCCAAATCACCATTCTCATCGGATCAGGCCTCGGCCATTGTTTATTCCCTTTCCGTGTTCTTCCTACCGTGAATGACGACCATGCGAGGGGTGCGGGAACCGGCGGATACCTCTGCGCGGGCTGCTGCGGCATAGGTGGCCTCGTATACGAGACTGGTGCCGGTGGATACTGCCAACTATCCTCGCCTCTCCGGAGAGTAGCAATCATCGGCTTCCCGTTGATGATGCACCGGGTCTTCGCCCTCTACTCGGAATCCCATTCCCGGAAGCTGCCCACCTGATGCGTGATATCGGCATCCACTAGCCCCGGATAGTCTCCGATCGGTTAATCGTCGAGCACGGCAATCTTGATGCCGGAACCATCGACGCCCTGCTTCCACGCGTTCCGCGCCACGTCGTTCTCCACCGGCCGACGCCAATCGGATGCATATGATTATCAGTGTTGGTGTAAAACTCGGTTCTCGAGGGTAGCCGCAGGCTGCCCGAGGAGCCGAGAATCGCCTAGAATGCCGCCATTCTAGCTCATGTCAGGCCGCCTTCCCGCCGGGAACGGGGCTGTCGGCCGCGACGAGCGCGATGATCCCGGCAGCGTGCTCCGCGCCCTCCACGGCCCTGCCGATGGAGTCGTCGTCGAGCCGGCGGCGGCCGGCCCAGTCCTCGTCCATCTCGGCGAACACCGCCCCCATCATCCTGATGGGCGACTTCCTGCTGGGGAACACCTGCACCACGCGGCCGCGGCGCCTGAGCTCGCGGTCGGTGCGCCCCTGCATGTTGTCGGCGCGAAGCCTCACGCGGTGCCCGTAGGGGAAGTCGAGGTAGGCCGGCGCGCCGGCCTCCGCCTCCTCGAGCACCTCGGCCGCCTTGGGGCAGAAGCCCTCTATCCGCCCGGTGGCCAGCTGGTACGGCTCGCGCACGAGTTCGGGGTCGCGCTCGGCGAAGACGGCCTTCAGGATGCCGGGCACGGCGGCGATCGCCGCGCGCAGCTTCGGGATCCTGAGGTTGATGGCGCCGACGCTAGCGGCGAGCGACGCTCGCGGTAGCTGTTCCTCTGGTTGCCGGCCTCGCATGCCTCGTCGGCCCGGGCGCCCATGATCTCGTTGACGAGCGACTCGGCCATCGCCCTTATGAGCTCGGCCATGTTCACCATGCCGTCGTCGAATCTGGGTATCTCGCCCGTGATGCCCGCCTGCTACTCTAAACTTTCCATGGTGGCCATCGTCCTTTCTTCGAATCCTTTACTTCGCAATAAAAGATTCTAGGAGATGGCCGCTTTTTCCAGCGGTCAGACGAAGTGACGCTTACACCAACTTTGGGGACACGATCCTCGTCTATGGCTTTGTTGACCATAAGTTTCTCTGGCTTTTAGTCTGATCCCTCGGGATCACGGGCGCTCTCCCGACGGTTGGGTCGTACATGCAAAGGCAGAGACCACATCCCGTTACCGTACAGACGATTCAGCTTCTTTGCATGACGCGCCCTTCAACGTCTTGTTGCACTCCATTCCTTTGCCCCACACCGCCCTGCCCACCACATGCCGTACAGACCCAACTCCGGACCCAGCTCCGTTCCAGATCTTGACAGTCCGCCTCTGCGGCCGCAACCACCTCTCACGGGACGGGGAGTCCGCCTAGAATATGCCGTCTGAATTAATGCCTAAAGTCTAACGCCAGGGGTCGGCCTCGAACATCGGCTCGCGCTCGGGACGGCGATCACTGTAGGGATCGTAGCCGTCATCGTCCTCGTTCTCGGCGCGAATGTAAGGGTCGCGCGGCTTGGACGCGGGCTTAGGCGCAGGCTTGGGTGCGGCAGGCGCGGCGTCGGCTACCGGTGCATTCGTCTCGTTCTCGTCTTTCATCTGAATAGCTCCTTGCCATGTGGTCACGTTCAACTTCATCGATTGTCGCACGAAAAAGGGCGGCGGACCCAATTTGGATCCGCCGCCCTTGGCGTTCGGCTCAAAGTGAGCCTTCTCCATCTCGTCGAGCGTGGTCGCGCCGCCTTTTCGTTCCCCGTCGGCCGTCCTACGCAGCCAATACCACCACGAGCAGCATTTTGAACGGGGTGATGCCACGCACCGCGTGCGGCGCGCCGGCGGGCATGACGATGCTCTCGCCCGCCCCCAGCTGATGCGGGACGCTGTTGACCGTAATTTCGCCAGTACCCTCGAGTACCGTGATGAGCGCGTCGCCGGGCGCCGCATGGCTGGACATGCCCTCGTCGGCGTCGATGGCGAAAACGGTGATTTTGGTGGCCGGCGCCTGCGCGAGGGTGAGGCTGTTGACCTTGCCGCCTTCGAGCTTCACCTGCTCGGCCAGCTTGAAGACAGTCTCCTTCTCGATGTTCTTGATGAGCTCTGCCATGGTTGTTCCTTTCTGCGATGGCTTTCTTTTGATAGACGTCCCCTTATAAGGATAGCTGCAGCAGCTTGATGGCACCCGCAGGCTCCACGGCATGCCGCACACCTGCGGGCACGAGGAGCACCTCGCCGGCGGCAAGTGGCACGGGCGCGCGCCCCTCCTGCGCGAAAGTGATGCCCGCGCAGCCTTCAAGCAGGTAGTACATGGTGTCCGCCGGGTACTCCTCGTCCGAGACGCTCTCCCCCGCCGCAAAGGACAGCAGCATGATCTGGCATACGTCTGAGAGCCGCGTGAGCGAGCGGCTCGAGACGCGACCGGGCTCGGCGTCGTCGATGAGTGACGTCAGCGGGCGCGCGACGTCGGTCGGCAGGTTTCGTAGCCCCATGGGGCCTCCTTTCTAAGATGGCACCTATATATAGTAAAGGTACGAACGAAGTTTCTCGATGTTCGAAGTGTCGAGCGTGCCGTCGAACGCGAGGCGCAGCACCGGCGCGCTGGCGGCCCCACCGCGCTCGATGTCCTCCCGCGCCTCGTCGTTATCGGCCTTGAGCCGCAGGATGGTGTCGACGTTCTCGTACATCGACGCCACCGTCACCACGCCCGCCGAACGCAGACGTTCAAGCGCGACCTTAGCGAAGCGATACCGCGCACCGGCTCCGCGGAAGCGCGGGATGCCTGCATCCGCCGCGGCAATGAGCTCGCCCGGATTCACGGCGAACGAGCTCGAACCCGCGCCGAGCACATTCTCAAGGGCGGCCGAGAGCGCAGCCATCTGGCAGCGAAAGGCATCGAGCAAAGACGCGCGGTCCGCCAACTCGTCCGCCGGGACAGCAAAGGGATCGGCCGGCACTTCGACGGCGGACACGGCATCGGAAGGTGTAGAGGCAGGGGCCGCGGCGACACCCGCCCGCGTCCCCGGCTCCCAGGGCATGCCCTTCACCCCGCTGCGAGACCCCTGCGAAGAGTCCTGCTCCCACTCGTCTTGCCACATCATCCAGAAGAACTCCGAGAGCGGCATGCGCGCGAGCCGATAGCCGCGCTGCGCGACCTCGTCCCACAGCTCACCCGTAAGCTCGTCGACATAGACCCAGGGCCACTCCCCCACCAAGGCGAGCCGCCTGACAGCATCGGGGGCATCGCCCCCTGCGAACTCCGCGACGAGCCGCGCGATCTGCGGCACGTCCAGCGAGGAAGCGCCCCCGGCGACAAGCTGCTCCACGCAGGCGCGCACGAAACCAGCCCGCCTCGACACCGGCAGCGCATTGGCGGCATCGCCCGCAAGGAGCACGCCGAAGAGCTCGGAAGCCGCCCCCGCGCCCAGCCGGCGGTTAAGCTCCCAGGGAAGGACCTCGAAACGCGGTGCGGCGATTGCCACGTCACCGTGGCCGCGCTGGCGCAGCACCGCGCGGACCACGCGGTCATATTGGTTATCGGCCTCGGCACCGCAGGTGGCAGGCAATGCCAGCGAGAGCGGCCCCGGGCCGGCGACCTGCTCCGCCACGAGCGCCGCGCCCAGGAACGCCGTGAACGAGCCATACTCCTTGGTGGACGTCGCCGTACGCCCGGCCTCGAGTGCCACGGCGTCGAGCGGGATCGCACGGGCGTCGAAGCCCCGCGCGCGCAGCCATGCGGCCGCGAGGTCGCCGTACGCGCCCACCCTGGGCACCGCCACGGGTACCGCGGGATCGAGCGCCTCGCCACCCTCGGGTATGACGGAGAGCGCCATCGAGGGGGCGGCGCAGTCGGCACCGGCGGCGCCCGCCGCGCACGCGACCCCGCCAGCCGCATCCCGGTGCACGCACGACGGCATAGACACAGCATCGGCCACGGCCGCGGCCGCGCCAACACCCGCAGGCGAGCTCACCCGCACCGCGTCCTCCTCAGAGAGATGCGCCAGCGCGTTCAGGAACGCCTCCACGCGCGTGATCACGCCCACGCGGCTGAAGTGCTCATCGCACTCGATCGTGAGGTAGGGCTTCTCACCCATCTCCTCGGCGAAGAGCTTGTCGAGCATGGTGTCGGGACCGCAGCCGTGGTTGGTGAGGTACACCGCGAAGAGCCGCGAATCGCGCCGCACCATCTTGGCGCCCGAGAGGATGTGCTGCCCAAACGGCCAGCAGATGCCGGGGTGGTCAGCCGAGACATCGATATCATGCGCGTGCAGGTGCCCGAGCGTGATGACCTTCTGTCCACGGTCCAGCAGAATCTCGGGGATTCCCATGTTGAGGGCACCATCGGAGATACCGTAGTTGCGCGTGATGAGCACGAGCACGCGCTCCCCCGGCGCGAGCGAACCCAAGATCTCGTCGCCCAGCGCCTCGGTCTTCTCACCAAAGGACGTGACGGCAAAGCCGCCCGCCATCATGGCCACGGCCGCCTCCTGGCGCGCATGGCCCAGCCGCTCGCCCAACCCCAGCAGCGCCTGCGCCATGGCCTCCTGGCCAAAATCCATGTCGAGCAGGGGGTTCAGTAGCTCGATGCCGCGCCGCTCCAGGCAGAGGGCGTCCGCCACCAAGCGCGGCGCCGTCTGCATATAAGGGCATGCGTAGTTGTGCGCCACACGCGAGCTCGCGTGCCGGATAGTGTGCAGGCTCGGCATGAAGATGTAGTCGGGTTCGCGCCCCGCGAGCCACGCCATGTGCCCGTAGATGAGCTTCACGGGATAGCAGGTCTCACCGCGCGCGTTCTCCTGTGCCAGGCGGACCTGCTCCTCGGTGGTATCGGGCGAGAGCAGCACGTTGTAGCCCAAGCGGGAGAAGTAGGCGTTGGCGAGCGGGAACAGGCGGTGCAACATGAGGCAGCGCGGGATGCCCACGGTCTTCTTGGCCGGGTCGATCTTGCCCGTGTAGCCCTCGAGAAAGAGCTCCTCGGTCTTTTTGTAGAACGCACGGTTGAGTGCGACTGCGTGCTCGTCCACGCCGCGCCCCGCGGCTGTCGTGCCGGAAAGATCGAACCCCTTGAACGCCGTGAGCTCGAAACCCGGCTTCGCGGCGGCATCGGCGGCCATGAGGGCCGCCCCCACCGCACCCGAGATGGCGAAGTTGGGCGACACCGTGAGCGCGTCAGGGTAGAACGACCGGAACGCCTCCACGATCGCGGGGTTGTAGGCGACGCCGCCCTGCAGCACGATATGCGACCCCACGCGCTTGCCGCCCACCACGCGGTGCAGGTAGTTGCGCACGATGGAGAGGGCAAGGCCGGCGGCTACGTCGCGCTTGGCGGCACCGGCGGAGAGGGCCGCACTAATGGCGCTCTCCACGAAGACCGTGCAACGCTCGCCCAGATCGACCGGTGCTTCGCTCGAAAGCGCGAGCGGTCCGTACTCGGCGAGCGGTATGGCGAGACGAGCGGCCTGCTCCTCGATAAAGCTGCCCGTTCCGGCAGCGCAAACCTTGTTCATCTGAAAGTCGGAGACCTGCCCGCCGGTGAGCGCGATGAACTTGGAATCCTGTCCGCCGATCTCGAAGACGGTGTCGACCTGCGGGTCGGCATGTGCCGCGCCGGCAGCCTGGCAGGTGATCTCGTCCACCACGGCGTCGGCGCCCACGAGCTTGCCGATGAGGCTGCGGCCGGAGCCCGTCGTGGCCACGGCGCGGACCTGCACCTCGGAACCCAGGCGGGCGGCCAGCGTTGCCAACCCCTCGCGCACGGCACGGCGCGCGTCGCCGCCAGTGCGCAGGTACTGGGCATTGAGCACGCGGCCACGGGGGTCGAGGAGGACCAGGTCCGTCGAGGTCGACCCTACGTCGATTCCCAAAAACACCGGGATGCGGCCGGTCAGGGGGTCGCGCTCCCAATCCTCGCGCGACAGCACGGCGAAGCCCTCGCCGGGACGGCACCCGCCGTCCGGCAACGGTGCCAAACGGGGCAGCTCGCTCGCCTGGAAGCGCGGGTGGTCGAGCACACCGCGCAGGGCATCGAGGGTCGCCGCCCCGCCGCCCGCCGCCGCGAGCTTCGAGGCATGGAGCGCCGCGCCCGCTGCCTGGAAGAAGAGGTTCCCCTCGCGTGCAATGAGCCCATCTTCGCCCAGCTTGAAGACCTCGCGCACGGCTCGCACCACGCCGGCGTTCAGCAGCACCCCGCCCGAGAGCGCCACGGGCGCCTCCACGGGCAGGCCGCGCACGATGAGCGCCTTGTAGCTCTTCACCATGGCGTAGCAGAGGCCGAGCAGAATGTCCTCCACGGGGACGCCCTCCTGCTGGCGGTGGATGATGTCCGTCTTGGCAAAGACGGCGCAGCGTCCCGAGATGCGTGGAACCTCATGTCCCTCGGCGCGCCCCACAAGTGCAGAGAAGTCCTCGATCCTGAGCCCCAGGCGGGTCATCTGGTCCTCGAAGAACGAGCCGGTACCCGAGGCGCAGCTCTCGTTCATGGCGAACTCGGGCACCGCCGCCGCGAGCCGGCAGACGAAGTAGGCGTTCTGACCGCCGATCTCGATGACCGAGCGGGCCTCCGGCGCCAGGATCTGTGCGCCGGAGGCAATGGCCGGCACGTCCTCGAGCACGGGCAGCGCGGCACCCGCCTCGGCGAGCGCACCTGCCCCCGAGCCCGTCGCCGCGATGCCTCCGCAGCCCTCGGGCGCCAGCGCCGCGGGCATGCCCGCGAGCAGGTCGCGCAGGCAGGCGACGGGATCACCGTAGTGCGGCCGCCGCGTGCTCCAAAGCACGGCCGGCGCGCCCCCCGCACCCGCGCCCTCCACCGCGGCTGCGCCCGTCCCGAGCGCGACCACCTTGACCGAGCTCGCGCCCATATCGATTCCCAGCGTGTAGTGCTGCGTCATAGCCATACGAAGACCCCTCCGCCCCCTCTCGGCGCCTCTCCCGTGCACAAAGCCCTACGCGCGCGCCGCGCGATACTCCTCGTATTCGGCCAGAAAGGCGTCACGGTCGAGCTGCCGCACGTTCACCACGTCGTCAAAGGTGACGAGCTCGGTGATGGGGTTGTCCACGGTGAAGGGGAAGCCCTTGCTCACCAGGAATTCGGCGAACAGGGGGTCCTCGGTCGTGATTTCACGCATGGTCTTGGTGCTATCAAACATAGTTGTCTCCTCATCTCGGTATCGGTTCGGCGCAAGCGGGAGTGGTCCCGCAGCGGCGCCGTGGTCAATCCTCTAGTCCTGCACGCGGTCGAGCTCGATCTTCTCCCCGCCCAGCAGCGCCACATCGCCCTCGGCATGGGTCGAGACGAGCATCGTGCGCCCGCGCCGCCCCGACAGCAAAAACTCGATGACGCGCCCCTTGGTCACGGCGTCGAGGCCGGTGAAGGGCTCGTCGAGCAGCAGCATCCGCGAGGGATACGCCACCGCGCGGGCGAGCGACACGCGTCGCCGCATGCCACCCGAGAGCTGCGAGACGGGCCGGTCGAGCGAGTCCTTGGGCAGGATCCGCGAGAGCAGCGAACGCACCCGCGCCCGACGCGTCCCGCGCGGGCACACGAGCAGCACGTTCTCCACGGGCGTCAACGCCTCGCAGAGGCGCTCCTCCTGAAACATCGCCGCGATCTGCCCGGGCGCGATACCCGTCACGACGCCGGCATCCGCCGCGTCGAGCCCCAGCAGCACCTTAAAGAGCGTTGTCTTACCGCTGCCCGAGGGCGCCATGAGGCAGTAGACGCCACCCGCGCTTAGGGTGAAGGTCACGCCGTGCAGTACGTCCAGGTCGTCGAAGCTCTTACGGAGCCCCTCGATGCGAACGTCTTCCACCGACTCCACGTCACTCACCGCCCTTCGCGGTGCCGACGCGTCCCAACGGTCCGCCCCACGGCCGCGCCGCAAGCTTCACCAGCTGCATGAACAGCTTCTCGAACGCGAGCGAGAGGATCATCACCACCACGGTCCAGGCAAAGAGGTCCGGCGTGTTCAAGAAGGTGCGCGCCGTGTTCATCTGCTTGCCGATCGACGGATCGGGCATGGCGAGTACCTCGGCCATGATGCCGCTCTTCCAGCTCATGCCCAGGCTGATCTTGCAGCTCGAAGCCAGAAACGGCATCACCGCGGGCCGGTACACGTACATGAACGTGCGCCACGGCGAGAGGCGGAACACCCGCGCCATCTCGAGCATCTGGGGATCCACGCTCTCAAAGCCCGAGAGCACGTTGGTGTAGATGAGCGGCAGCACGATGAAGAACGCCAGGAACATGGTGAGGTTCTGCGGCCCCACCCAGATGAGCAGCATGATGATAAAGCTCACGATGGGCAGCGTCCGCAGCAGCGAGATAATGGGGTCCACGAAGTCGCGCACGATGCGCATGCGGTACGCCACGAGCGCCAGCAGCACGCCCGCCGTGAAGCTCATGAGGAAGCCGACGGCGATGCGCGCCGTGGACGCTAGGCTGATCACCCAGAAGTTGGGCTTCGCCACTTGGGCGGCCAGCGCCTCGAGCGTGCGGATGGGCCCGGCGAGCACCAGGCGGTTGCCAATGAGGCGGTCGGCGACCTCCCACACCGCGAACCAGAACAGGATGATGCCCGCCCGCTTGAGGAGGCCGAGGCACTTCTCGCGCCGCGCGACGGCAGCGGCGCCCTCGTCATCCGCGGCGCCCGTGGCCGCCACGGCGAGCGCACGCACACCCGTGAGGAAGGCGTTGGCCTCCTCGTCACCCAGCACGCCGGAGGTGCGCATCACGCCGATAGCCCGTTCGTCCGCGGCCCCGAAGGTCCGCATCACCGCGAGGATTCTGTCCGGCGTGGCGCCCTTGCCCGCGGCGGTGCGCACCATGAACGCCATCTGGTCGTCGGGCAAGCCGTTCTGACGCATCATCTGGATCATCTGCGCGGCGCGCGCCTCGTCCACGCCCATCATGTCGTGGATCTGCGCCGGGGTGAGAACGCGCCCGGGAGCGCCCGCCGCCTCGGCCCAAGCCTCGCCGCGCGCGGCATCGTCCGCCGCAGACGCCGGTATGCCCGCGTCCACGGCACCTGCCTTGCCGGCACCCCTCTCCTGGGCACTCACTGCAGGTCCCCGCTCGCGCTGCCGTCGGTGGGCACGTCCTCGCCCGAGACGCTCGTGTTCGAATCGTCCAGATACCCCTGGGGCGGCAGGTAGTAGAAGCCGTCACCGGGAATCTTGCCGCCCACGCTATCGGGGTTGGCGTCGTAGAGGCACTTCACGAACCCGGAGAGCGCCGTGCGCATACGCTCGCCCGTGAGGCTCACCATCTCGATGTGCGGCATAGCCGCAAGCGAAACCTGGTTGTTGAGGAAGGTCCCCAACTCCTCCTGCAGCTGCGAGGCGGCCTTCATGTTCTTGAGCGACCACTCCACGCTCTTGCCCGCCATCTGCAGGTACTCCACCACGGCCTGCTCGTGCTCCTCGGCGAACTTCTTGTTCACGATAGTCGTGGTGGTAACAGCCATCGATCCCTCCTTCTTGAACGCCTTGTTCCACTCGTCCGTGATGGAGATGGGCACGTAGAGCTTGTCCACCATGGTCTCGGCGAGCGCCACGAAGGGCTGCGGCAGAATGGCGATGGCGTTCGGCTGATCTTGAATGAGGTTCAGGATCTCGAATGGCGTGCTCTTGAACACGATGTTGAAGTCGCCAGCATGCCCTGTCTTCTTGAGCAGCGCCTCGATGGTGTACTCCGGCGTGCCGCCCTGGCCGTAGGCGAGCACCTGCTTGCCCTTGAGGTCGTCGAGCGTCTTGATGGAGGAATCGGTGGTCATCACGTAGAGCACGCCCAGGTTGTCAATGGAAATGACTTGGTAGTCGTTCTTGAGCTCGTCGTTGTTGAAGAGGATGGGGCCGATGTTGCTGGGCAGGGTGCAGATGTTGTAGTCCCCTTGGTTGAACTTGGCCGAGAGGCCCACGTAGTCCACGCCGTTCAGCTCGAAGGAGAAGTCGTTGAAGGTCTTGTTGTTCTTAGCCGCCAGCAGGAACTGCGAGAGTCCCATGGAGGGCGGGCCCATGATGAGGCCCACGCGCACCTTGGTGGCGTCGGCCGAGCCCTTGAGCTCGCGATCCTCGGTCTTAGACTTGAAGGTCACGCCTGCGGGCGACGAGCCGGCAGCAGCGGAACCGGAGCCGGTAGACGAGCCGCCCGAGCAGCCGGCGAGGCCCAGGCCAGCCAGAACCGTGAGGGCAGAACCGCCAAGCGCCAGAAAGCTACGGCGCGAAAGATCGGTAGTGATGTTCATGGATGCGTCTCCCCAATACGTTTGAAAGGGGCGAACGGGACCAGCATCCCGTCCGCCCCGCCTGCATGCCGTGCGGTGACTAAGCCTCGGTCTTCTCGGCCGTGCGACTGCTCTGCTCTGCCTCGTGCTTGCGGCGGCGATAGGCGTTCACGCCGCACACGCAGCCGCCGCCAACCAGCGCACCGGCAAACACCACGCCGGCCGCAAAGGCAACCGGGTTGGTCTCGAGCGCCTTCTCGCCACTGCTCTTGCCCGCAAGTTTCTGCACGGGACTGTTCTTGCCGTCCTCGCCGGCAGCCGCCGCCTCGGCTTCGAGCGCCTCGAGGGCGGCCTGCTCGGCCTCCTTGGTCGTGACGCCCGTCACGTTGGAATCGGCGTTCTGCAGCTTGGAGAGCAGGCCGGCCGGGACCGAGCCACCACCGGAGCTCGGCAGCCCCGAGAGGTTCAGCTCGAAGGTGGCGTCCCAGGTGTGCTGGCCGGTGATGCCCGAGATGGTCGAGGCGAGTGAGCCCATGGCGATGGTCACCGAGCAGCCCTTCTTGATGGTGGAGCCGGGGTTCTCAAGCACGCCGAGGTCGATGGTCACGCTGGTGAGCGCGTTGCCACCTGTGCTCGAGATGACGTTCAGCCCGTTCACGCTCTGCACCGTCATGATGCGCGACTGGATCTTGATGGGCAGGTAGAGCACAGCGCGGCCGTTGGCATCCACCTTGAGCGTGGCGTTGTTGGTGACCGGGTCCTTGGGCGGGAACACGCCGCTCGTGATGTGCGGCGAGAGCGGCAGACCCGAGCTCGCACGGCTCACGTAGATGTTCGCCGTCACGGTGTAGGTGCCCTCCTTAAGGTGCCCGGTCGCCGTGCCGCCACCGCCCGTGGAGCCCCCGTTGTTCGAGTTGCCCTGGTTGCCTTGATTGTTGTTCTGGTTACCACCGGCGTTGCCGGAGTTGTTATGATCCGACCCTCCCCCGTTGCCTCCGGGGTTCGTGGAACCGCCGTTACCGCCGGGAACCGTCGTGCTGTCAGAAACCTTCTTGGCGGAGCTATAGGCAACATCAAGCTGCAGGGCGACATCACCCGCCGGCTGAATATCCTGGTCTAGGGGCACTGCGTACATCTTTGAGCCCTTGAAGAAGTATGCCTTCGTCCCACTTGTCAAGTCGTCAGTCAGCTTAATCGTCAGCTGACTGATCCGTGTTTCGTACTTCCCGTATTTCCAGTTTGCTGGATCCTTGGGCGGCACGCGCGTGACCGAAATATCCTTGAGCTCGCTTGACGTACCAAGTTCCTGCAGCGTGAACACGGGATTCTTAACAGGTAGGACAAGCGTGCGCGTCCCATCTTTCGCCACCACGAGCGTCGCATTCATGGAAACAGGGGTCATTGGAATATCGTTCGACACCTCGGCTTGATCGTTGTAATCGATCACGGGTCCAAATGGGTTATTCGGATTCGTCGGATACACCGTGGTGCCTGGCAACAACGGGTTGTACTTGCCCGGCATGGAGAGGTTGGCGGTAATCCGGTAAGTACCGGGGGCGAGTTCCTTGGAAGCTGCGGGCTTCTTGACCGTCAACACTCCCGGTACGCCCACAAACTCATAGTTCTTAGCAGTACCGCCCGTCGGGGTCACGGTATACGTACCCACCTGCGACGTATCGCCACCCGACATCGTTGGCAAGGTGAACGTTGTATCTGCCAGTTTCACCGAGATAATTGATTCGCCGTTCACAAACCCCGTAATATCCATAAGGCCGGTACTGAGCTCATCACCCACATTGAGCGTCGTGTTCTTGAAGGCTGCCGTAAGCGGGGCTTTAGCAATGGACCAGTCGATAATCACGGGGTTGTTCGTGCCATCCTTCCAGACGTAGCCGTCCTTGAGGGTAACGATAGCTTTGTAGCTTCCCGCGTTGGTTGACGAAGCCACGCCACCAACGGTATAGCCCTCGCCCGCGGTCACGCCGATCTGGGCCTTTCCGGTGTAGACGAGATCCTTCACCGCCGTCGGCTGGACAACCTGTTTGGGAGCGTCGTTGACCACGGCAATGTAGCCCCAGGGGGTATCGTCACTGGCAGGCTGCATCGTCCCTCCGTCAAGATCCAACGCGGAGTTGAACAGGTAGTTCGTTACGTTGCCAGTGCCGGTATTCTCCTTTGTCAGGCGAACGTACGCCTTGCCGTCCGCCACCGATGCCTTGAGCTTGATTGCTTTGGTGGCACCCGAGCCTTTGGTGCCCGTTATCAGGTAGAACTCGCTTCCCTGGGAGGCGGGCACCGTCATGGCAAACACAATGTGCTCATCAGAGAAAGTGAATTTGCCCGCGGGATCGAAGAGATTAGCATTGGGAACAAAGTCGGGTATCGTTAGCCCTGCACTATACAGACCCTTCACCTGTGGCGAGGAAAACGAAGACTCACTCGACACCAGAGATTGCACCTGATCGGTATATCCCCTGTCGTTCAATATCTTTGTGTTCAACTTGAAATATCCTGAGTACCACTTCATAATCTCAACGCTCTCTTCGGGCGTACCCAGATCCGTAAAAGGACCATCAAGCGTTCCATCGGTCTCGTACGAGATGCCGATACCCGAGGCCGCGTCCAGGCTATCCCAAGTCCAGGCCCACTCACCCGTATTTGCCTCGTCCTTGGGAGTCGCAATCACAAAGGAACCCAGACCGGAAACCGGGGCGCTCAGGGTGCCGTCAGCGGCAACGGAGCCAACTTCCTCCAATTTGTTTCCGGCGAAACGGAACACCTTGGATCCGGCAGGCTGCTTGGACAGCTTCAACGTCAAGGCCATAGCGTCATCTGGTACGATGGCGGCCCCCTGTGCCATCAAATCGATGGTATAGAGCGCATAATCGGGAACCGTCTTATACTTCTGACCGAGAGAGACCTTCAGTGCTTCATATGCGTGACCGCTGGTAACCGACGCGACGGAAAGGGTCGCCTCGGACAGCTCATTTATCGCCGACGAGCTCGCACCGGCCTTTACATCGAGCTTCACGCCAGTCGCTTGATCGCTGAACGTTTTCGCAAAATCACCCGAAACTTCCTTCTTGGCGTTCGCGAGGTCAAGGTCCAAATCGAGATCCTTGTTGAGGAATGTATTGAGCGTAGTTGCGTACTCGGTATTTCCGGTCAAATGATAGGTGCCGCTCAGATTGTCCAATTGGAAGGTGATGTGTTCGATGCGCGTTGTAATGCCTGCATCGGCAACCTTCTTGTTGTAGTCGTCGTCGTTGTCCTTCTTCTCGATTGGCTTCGTGGTTACATTCGTAATCTTCGCCCCATCGCTCGTACCAAGCTTCTGAAAGGTGAAAACCGGGTTGGGCAGGGTGACGACAACGGTTACCGTGCCGTCCGCAGCAACGACAAGTGTGGCATTACGGGTCTTTACGGGAACATTGGGGATACCGCTGGCACCGTTAATGCTTTCCGGATTAAGAGGATTTGTGGCATAGGCCCGTAGATTCATGCCGGGAATGGGGTCACGCATGGAGATGTTCGCCAGAACGCTATACGTTCCCGGCACGAGCTTGTCCACGGACGAGTAGATGCGCGAGGACTCGGGGTCAATTTCATCAGACGCGGCAAGGAGGGAGGCGGCTGCAGACTCCTCCTCAGCAGACTGGGAATCCTGCATTTTCTCCGCATCGCTCGAAGCACCCTGCTTCTCCTGCTCCCCCTTCGCCGCCGAGGGAACGTCTTCTGCCGCAGCAGCTTTCTCATCGGCCTCTTGCTTGTCCGTCTGAACTTGCTGCGTCGCATCGGCATCCGGATGATTCTCCGACAAATCAGTATCGGTATTATCGGTGGTAGCCGCAGCCTCAGAATCCGTGACCGTGACGCCTTGGTCGGAATTTGCCCGCTCAGAGGCAACCTGGGCCTCCTGGGCCACCTCGGCAAACGCCGTCATCGGCAGCTGGGAGCCCACCATCGAGAGGGCGGCAACGAGTATCACCGCCTGCCTCAAACCATAGCGGAGCAATCGCGTAGCCCTGTTTTCCATTTCTTCTCCCTTACTCCAAAAGACCCCGGCTCTAACGAAGCTGAGCCGAGGCCTTTAGCTTTGCGCCCCAAGATTCGTGCAAAAGCTCTTACTGTGCCGCACTCAAATCTGCGACAAGATGCAGGTTCCAAGCTTTATCGCCCCTGTACAGCGGGAACGTCGCGAACTCCTTCGACGGGGAAAACGTTGCGACCGAGGTACCCGCTGCAAAGTTCGTCACATCAAAGGTGATGGTTGCGATCCGGTTCGCATAAGGTGTGGTCCATGGGAACGGGGCCTTCCATGCCGTTTCAGTTGTACCGACCACCGAGACAACACCATCCGTCGAGGTATCAGCGATAGATAAAATGCCAAACGTATCGTTAACGATGGGGACCGTCAGCAGTTTTTTCCCGTCTTTTATTACAAGTGTCGCGTTGTTATACACGGGACTCGTAGGCTTATTGCGCGGAGGGTTGCCGCTGTTAGTGACATAGGCGTTCCTTCCGATAGGCGTGTCTGCCTTATCAACGTACACGTTCGCAGTGACCGTGTACGTGTCATCTGTGCTCGCATCGGCAAACGCGCTCGTGGGCTCCGTCGCCAGGCCACAACCTGCCGTCGCCACGACCAGCGCAGCAGCACCCGTCACTTTCAGAAAATCTCGACGCGAATAATCCTTCTTCATAGTGCTCCCCCTTCATCGGGAACTGCAGTAAAGCTTGGAGTTGAACGCTGCATGCTTTTGTTCATCTCTTGGCGTGCATTGTTTCATAAGAGAAACTTAAAAAAGGTTGCCAAGGTTACCTTTGGCTAACTTTTTTGAGATTATTCGGGCTGCTTTCTAGAGGTCTCCGCGGCTCGTCAGCTTGAGGCGCCGGCCCTCGCCCTCGAGCACGCCCTCCTCGATCATGCGACGGAGCTCGCGCAGCAGCGCCTTATCGTTCACCGCCAGGTACTCCGCCAAGGCCTTGCGGCTATAGGGAATAATCACGTAACCGTCCTTGTCCTCCGGCAGGCGCCGCAGGTACAGCGCGATGCGCTTGCGAAGGCGCGGCTCGGAGAGCAGCGCGAGCTTGGCCGTGAGCGTCTTGACCTTCTTGGACATCTCGCCCATCACGTTGGCGTACAGCCGCAGCTGTGCACCGTCACCGTTGCCCTTGAGCCCTTCAGCGGGAAGGAAGAGGATGACGGAGTCCTGCAGGGCGATCGCCTCAACGGGTGCCGTCCCCACCGCCAAGGGAACCGCCTCGGCAAAGGAATCTCCCACCTCGAAGCGCGAGATGATCTGACGCGAGCCGTCCTTGCCCAGCATACGCGCCTCGGTGCGACCCTTGAGCACCACAGGCACGGCCTTGAGCTTATCGCCGCTGCGGAAGACTGCCTCACCCTTAGAGAAGGAGCGCGTGTACGCGCCGAGGGCGCGCAGCAGGCCGGGCAGCTCGGCGGGATCTATGCCCGCAAAGACCGGGGACTTCTTGAGAACGGCCAGCATTGCCTCATCGACATCCATGATACTCGATGGCTCCTTTTCAGCCGCTCTCCCTGCACGCGGAAAGGCAGCTGGATGGAACGGCGGCATAGCATCCAGCTGTAATGGCTAATTGTTACACAAGGTTAACTTCATGCGGGTTGCCATGGCTACTTTTTGGAATTATTCCAGTGAGTGAGGGGCGGTGAGGCTTTTAGCGCAGCGGTCAATCCGTCGAAGATCGGGGCGCACGCGGCGTCGTCGAACAGCACAACTTTTCTCCATTTCAGGGGTCTTCGCGCGCCCAAACGTCGAAAAGCACTCGGGGCATGCAGCGACAATGCATCCGACGTCGAAAACGGCGCGCAAAACAAAGGCGGCGGGCCGCTTGGCGCGACTCGCCGCCTCTCGCTGCGTAGCGATTATTCTCGCCCGCGCCGATTACTTGTCCTCAGGCACCTCGTAGGTGGCAGACGGCGTGTTGTCGCACACGACGGTAAAGCCGCCGTCCTTGTCGACATCGACCGTCACCTGATCGCCTTCGTGCACCGTGCCGTCAATGATGGCCGCCGCGATGGCATCGACAACCTCGCGCTGCACCAAACGCTTGAGCGGGCGGGCACCAAAGACCGGGTCCAAGCCGCCCACGGCGAGCAGCTGCTTGGCCGCCGGGGTGATGGCAAGCGTCATGCGCTCCTTGGCCAGACGTGCGCGGACGTCGGCGAGCTGGATATCGACGATCTTCTCGATCTGCGCCATACCGAGCGGATGGAACACCACGATGTCATCGATACGGTTGAGGAACTCGGGGCGGAAGGTCTGAGCCATGGCCGCGTCGACCTGATGGCGCATCTCCTCCTCGTCCTTACCGGACAGATCGGCGATGGCCTTGGAGCCCACGTTGCTCGTCATGATGATAATCGTGTTCTTGAAGGACACCTGACGACCCTGGCCATCGGTCAGACGGCCGTCGTCGAGCACCTGCAGCAGCACGTTGAAGACATCCGGATGGGCCTTCTCCATCTCGTCGAGCAAGATCACGGAGTACGGACGACGGCGCACGGCCTCGGTGAGCTGGCCGCCCTCGTCGTAGCCCACGTATCCCGGGGGCGCACCGATCAGACGCTGGACGCTGAACTTCTCCATGTACTCGGACATATCGATACGCACGAGCGCGCGCTCGTCATCGAACAGGCACTCGGCCAGCGCCTTGGCGAGCTCGGTCTTGCCCACGCCGGTGGGGCCCAGGAAGAAGAAACTGCCGATGGGCTTGTCCGGATCGGAGAGACCCGCACGGCTGCGGCGCACGGCTGCGGCCACAGCGGAGACGGCCTCATCCTGGCCGATGACGCGCTTATGCAGCTCGCCCTCCAGACCCTTCAGCTTGTCGAGCTCGCCCTGCATCATCTTGGACACGGGCACGCCGGTCCAGGCGCTCACGACCTCGGCGATCTCATCGGAGGTCACCTGTTCGTTGAGGCCCTCGCCGTCCTGCTGCTTTTGCGCCTCGAGCGCGGCCTCGGAATCCTGAATCTGCTGCTGCAGACCCGGAATCACGGAGTAGCGCAGCTCGGACGCACGGCCCAGGTCGCCGCTGCGCGTCGCGCGCTCCTCTTCGCTCTTGGCCTCGTCGAGCTGACCCTTGAGCTCCTGCACGTGGTCGATGGCGTTCTTCTGGTTGAGCCAGCCTGCCTTTTGCACGTTGAGCTTTTCTTGGACCTCGGCGATCTCTTGGCGCAGGGCCTCCAGACGCTCCTTGGAGGCGTCGTCGGTCTCCTTCATGAGCGCCTGCTCCTCGATCTGCAGCTGAGTGAGCTGACGCGTGGTGGCGTCAATCTCGACCGGCATGCTGTCGAGCTCCATCCGCAGGCGGCTTGCCGCCTCATCGACCAGGTCGATGGCCTTGTCGGGCAGGAAGCGGTCGGCGATGTAGCGATCGGAGAGGTCGGCGGCGGCCACGAGCGCGCTATCGGTGATATGCACGCCGTGGAAGATCTCGTACTTCTCCTTGAGGCCACGCAGGATAGAAATGGTGTCCTCGACGGTGGGCTCGGAGACCATCACGGTCTGGAAACGACGGGCGAGCGCCGCGTCCTTCTCGATGTACTTGCGGTACTCGTCGAGCGTAGTCGCGCCGATCGCGTGCAAGTCGCCACGGGCGAGCGCCGGCTTGAGGATGTTGCCGGCGTCCATGGAGCCCTCGGTGGCACCCGCGCCCACGATGGTGTGGAGCTCATCGATGAACAGGATGACCTTGCCTTCGGACTTCTGCACCTCCTTGAGCACGGCCTTTAAGCGGTCCTCGAACTCACCACGGTACTTGGCGCCGGCGACCAGCGCGCTCATGTCGAGCTCGATGAGGTCGCGGTCGCGCAGCGTGCTCGGCACGTCGCCGGCCACGATACGCTGGGCGATGCCCTCGACGATGGCCGTCTTGCCGACGCCCGGCTCGCCAATGAGCACGGGGTTGTTCTTGGTGCGGCGGGACAGAACCTGGATGGTACGGCGAATCTCGTCGGTACGGCCGATGACCGGGTCGAGCTTGCCGGCGCGGGCGAGGTCGCAGATGTTGCGACCGTACTGCTCCAACGCCTCAAACTGAGTCTTGTCCTCGGCAGACGTCACGCGGTCATCGCCGCGCAGCTCCTCGTAGACTTGCTCGATGCGCTCCTTGGTCACGCCGGCGTCGCGCAGCACGCGGCCCGCCTCGCCCTTGTCCTCGGCAAGTGCCATCAGCAGATGCTCGGTCACCACAAAGCTGTCGCCCATCTTGGTGGCCTTTTTCTCGGCCTTCTCGATCACGCGGGCGAGCTCGTTTGACAGGCCCATCTGCTGACCCTCGCCCGAAACCTTGGGCGCGTGGTCGATGGCATCCTGCGTGGAGCGTGCGAGCTGAGCCGGGTCGGCACCGATGCGCTCGATGATCACGGAGATATTGCGCTCGCCGGCACCGAGCAGGGCGGACAGCAGGTGAATCGGCTCCACCGCGCCGGCCTGCGCATCGGCAGCCGTGCTCATGGCGGTCTGCAGCGCCTCGCGCGATGTCATTGCTAGCTTATCGATTCTCATGGAATCACCTCTCTTGGGGCGGCCGCCCTACGGGGCGGCTTCACGTTGTTCGAGAAGTATTGTTGCCAGCTTTGAACGATCTTATACACAAATCTAAGTCTCTATATATAAGATTTTCTGAGTGATTGAGAGATAGGGGCAGGCACGCTCACCCGCTGCGGCCTCGTCCCCTTACTATCTCGATCTGTAACATCTAGCGACTGTTTATGGCTCCAGATGTTACAGATCGAGATGAAATGACCAGCGGCGCCCGTTTGTCTCAATCTGTAACATCTACTCGGCAAATAGAGCCCTATCTGTTACAAATCGAGACGAACAGAAGACACCCGAATCTAAAATCTAAATCTGTAACACCAAGCCCATTTTTAGCGGCCAAGATGTTACAGATCGAGACAAACCAAACCACCGCAAAGGTGTCTGCCCCCTGCGGTGGTCGCGGCCTCTACTCTTTTGCCGAGCCCGTGCATCCCAAATCGGCGTTCCAGGGCATCTCATCCTCGAACAGCCATGTACGGGCAGACCCACTATCGCGCGCAGTCTGCGGGTCGGGCAAACAGGTCTGTTCATAGGCGTCTTGGATGCACTGATCCATAAAATTGTTGAGGTCGACCTGTTCACCCTCCATGACATAGGCAGCATCACCGTCCAGGATGTAGATGCCCGGACCCTCGTTGCCCTCGTAACCCGGATCGTACGAGACATCGCACAGCTTATCGCCGCTCGCGGTGTCTAACTCGATGGACGAGCGACACCCGCCGACCATGTCGTTCGCCTTTACTCGATAGGACGCATACCCGTACCAGCGCTTAAAGGCTTTGCCCTTGAGCAGCTCGGACGCCTTGTCGATCAGGCTCGCATCCATGGTGTAGCGCGTGGCCCCAAGCTGAATGAGCGGATAGTTGCTAATGCCCAGCGCAGTCGGCTGGCCATCAAAATCAACAGTAATAGTCTCGGGCTTATCGTCTCCTGTCAGGAGTTCGACAGATTGAGTTACGGGCTTAACCACCGGTTCCGTCACCGCAGCAGGCAGAAATATCATGCCAAGAACGCCCACGCCAATCACGGCGATCACGAGCGCCAAAACAATCAATCCGATACGGGCAGAACGTCTCACGGCAAAACACCTCGCAATGCAAATCTGCGCCACATGCGCCATTGACATCGCCAGCCACCAGTTTTTTTGAGATAGACCACGCCACATAAGGGACACAGGCATCGACCGGTGTCGAGCGCGCTCTCAATATCCGCTGTTCCTGCTCGTATTGAGAGCAAAATGTAATCTAAGTATATTCGTTTCTCTCGTTCTCGACAGTTCTTCGTCTCAAGGATCACACATGAAGTCGTCTTATTCCACCGGTCGCAACGTCATTGTCATGCTCGCCATACCCATCGTGATGATCTTCTTTATCGTCGTCACGCCCTTTTCCCTTGGTATCGCCTCGCCCTTCGATTTATGCGGGATGGTCGGCGCCGGCTCACGTGCCACCTCGCTCTCCTTTATTTGCCGCGGTGTGTTCTACGAAGATAGAATTCCCACCGGATTATGGCAGTCAAAGTTACCGCTGCTCGGTCAGGTCGACGGACGCTCTCCCCATTTCGTCCTTGAACCTCAAACGATGAACTATCTGATCGATGACCAGCCCCTTGCCTCCATCACCCTCGCTTACGACTATGCTCCAAACACCGATGAGCGCCACATGAACCAAGTCCTCGACAAGCTGCTTGGGCAGTGCGGGCTCACCGATGAGGCCGGTCGAACCATGGAAAACAACCAGGAATTAAAGCGAACAGAACTTCGCCGCATCGGAAAGATCAGAGGACGAGGCAAAGCTGCCTATTGGCAGGCCTGGGCGATACGCGATAAGAGCAAATTTGGGCACAGCACCTATACGGTCACCGTCTACACCAAAGATGGAATCAAAGACAATGTCGACGATTGCGCGTCATCCAAACTCGGCATTCCCAAAACGATTAAACCCGCTGGCCTGGACGGAGTCCTGTAGGGGCATTCATTGAGATGTCGCTCAACACGCGCGCCGACATCGAGCTCACTCCCCACCACCGCAAAGGTGCCTGTCCCCTTTGTGGTGGCTCTACGGGATTCAATGCCTTGGCTACCGCGCCTACAACCCGCTCGAGGAGACCGCGCGCAAGCACTGCGACAACGTGCAGGTCGTGGGCTGCGCCATCAAGGCCGGCAACGCGCTCGTCGCCTCGCGCGAGGGCTACGAGGCAGGACTTGCGATTTAATCGCAATCGGACATATCCGCTTTACGATGCAAGAAGCCGCCGCAGGAACCATTCCTGCGGCGGCTTCTTTGGGTTGGCAGGGACCAATCGCCGGCGTTGAAGGCCGTTTTTAGTCTCTGACGTTGGCTTTTGGCCCCTTCAAGCTATCCAACAAATATCAATATCTTGATAGGATTTCGCTCGAGCTCTTAAGCAGATATTCGCGCAACAGCGGAATCGAAAATCTCACCACGCCGCGCGAGGGCGCATCGATAACCTGCGCCTTGATAAGTTGCCTTCGTGTCGCTGTCAGGCTCGCAGGAGGCAAGGACAGCTCCGCCGCGATCTCTTTAGTCGGCACATTCCCCTCGTGTTTGGCCATGACAATGAGGTACTCGATCGCACGAAGCGGCAAATCGGCAAGGGCAACGTCGAGCACGGAACCCTCAAACTCACCATACGCTTCTTCAATGCCCTTCCGGGCATCCTCGAGCGATATCGACACATCGCGGTCGGCATGCTTGCGCGCATTCGCGAATACGCGATAGCCCACGAGCTGCACAAGATACGCATATCCCCTCGTAGCGCAAGCCGTCATCTCAAGCACTTTTCCATTCAAGTGCAATCCGGCACCTTCCACGGTTGAAGCCATCGAATCCGAGACATCCGATAGCGGAATTGAGGCGAGCTCTTCAGCCTTAGCCCGTTGTAGAAATGTAAGGGCACGGCCATTGATGAGGTCCATTACGCCCATGGTCAAGCCAGCAAATACAAACGCGATATTCTTGCGTTCGCGGATAAGGTGCTGCACGGCCGCCGCAATGAGCCGCACATCATCAGCATCTGCATCCTGTATTTCATCGACTGTCACCAGCAGACCGGCACCATGTTGCGTTTCCTGTGACGCCACGCTCGTCAAGACGCCCCGTAGCGTCTCAGGCCCGGTAGAGGACTTTGATACGCCCGCTTTAACCACACCAAGACTTGCTTCCAAATGAACCTCGGTATTGCCTGAGGTACGCGCGAGCTCATGCTGGACGGCGTCAACGATGCTGCCCGCCGCGGTCACGTCGACCACATGCCAACCATACGACTTCGCGATATCGCCGAGCTCTGTCAGCAGGGCCGTCTTGCCCGACCCGCGCGGACCGGTAATGCGCATGAGCCTTCCGGGGGCACCCACGCCTTCTTCGATGCCGTCCCTAAAATCATCAATAACCCGCTCGCGTCCGATAAGGACCGGAGGTTCAGCGCCAGCGGTCGGCTTAAACGGGTTGATTATCGTGCGCTTCAATGTCCCCACCTTCCTACTGTCGTCGCTATCGTGATTATAGTATCAATAGTGCAAATAGTGAAAGTAGTGAATCTAGTGAGAATAGTTCAACTATTTAATCATGCAGCCGTATCCCGCCGCTAACAACTAAAGGTGCCAACAGCCCGCGTTGGGCTCTAACGGGAACATTTGGCCCCTCAAAAACCACCGCAAGGGGCTTTCGTGGTGGTTTTCGGCTCCGACGCTCCACTGTCTCGATCTGTCACATCCAGCGGCCCTTTTCGGTCCCAGGTGTTACAGATCGAGATGAAATGATCGACGGCGGACGTTTATCTCGATCTGTAACAACTACTCGGCAAATTGGGGCCTAGACGTTATAAATCGAGATTGACCGCGGAGCCTTATCCGAAAATCTCAATCTGTAACAGCAGGCCCGCTTCTAACAGCCAAGGTGTTACAGATCGAGACAAACAGAACCACCACAAAGGTGCCTGTCCCCATTGTGGTGGTTTTCGACAAAGATGCCGCCCCAATAAAAGAGGCGGCATCAAGCAAGTCTATTTATTAGCGTCCCTCAAGACCCAACGAGAACGCAGAAATGTAGTCCGGGGCTTACCCTTTCCCGAACGCGACCCTCGCGAAGCGCGTGAGCGGGCGGGAAAGGGTAAGCCCCGGGCGGACCATTAAGTGCGTTACTCGGCAGCGGCCTTGAACTTGTTGTAGTTGATCAGGCAGCCGGCCTTGACGATGGCACGCTCTTCGGCCGTCATATCGGCAATATAGAGCTCAATCTGCTCGACCGCACCATCGGCACGCACTACGTAGGCGGCAATGTTCTGCAGATCGCCGTCGAGCGCGGCGCGGATACCCGGCACAAAGACGTAGTCGCCCACCTCAAAGTTGGGCTCGGCCTCCATCTGGAAGGGCACCATGCCCCAGTTCATCACGTTAGAGCGATAACGCTTGGTGGCGTACTCGTGGACGATGTTGGCCAGGCCGCCGATCACGCGCTGGCAGCTCGCAGCCTGCTCGCGGGCAGAGCCGTCGCCGGGCTTCTTAGCGTAGATCATGGAGCCGTACTCGGTCGCCTTGGCATCGGCCGCGACACCCACGCCATCCAGCGCCTCAAACACACTGGCAAGCTCGGCATCGAGCGCCGCCAGGTCGCCCGCGGCCTCACCGGCAACGCGACGCTTCTCCACGGCGTCGACCTCCTTGGAGCGGCCCACGTAAGCCGGGTCGCGGCGGCTGAGCGTAAACTCGGCCAGGCCCAGCGGGTTGGAGCGGAAGGAGCTCGTCTCGCCCGAGGGAATGAGCTCGTCGGTCGTGGTGACCGGGTCCATGATCTTGGAGCACACCTTGAGCAGGATATCGTCGCCGAGGGGCTCCATCGCGGGCCACGGCTTGATGTTGGGACCCTCGACCAGCTCGTCGGCAGGCTCCGCCTTGCCAAAGCCCCAGTACACACGCTTTTTGTACGGCGCGTCGTCAAAGGTGTACTCGCAGGCCTCGTCCCAGGTCTCCTCGGGCAGGTCGGTCGCCGGCGTCAGGACGCCGCCGTTGGCAGCCGTCGCCGCAATGGAGCGAGCGTCCATCAGGGCCACGGCGCTCAGCTGGCCATTGCCCGGCTTGGAACCCTCGCGGTTGGGGAAGTTGCGCGTAGTGTGTCGGATCGACAGGCCGTTGTTGGCAGGCGTGTCGCCGGCACCGAAGCACGGGCCGCAGAATGCCGTGCGCACAATCGCGCCGGCCTCCATAAGGTCGTAGATGTAGCCGCGGCGTGTAAGCTCGAGCGCCACGGGCTGGCTCGTGGGATAGACCGACAGCGAGAACTCGCCGCAGCCGATGTTGGCGCCCTTGAGCACGCGGGCAGCCTGGACCACGGAGTCGTAGTTGCCGCCCGAGCAGCCGGCGATAACGCCCTGCTGCACGTGCAGCTTGCCGTCGACGATCTTGTCGAGCAGGCTAAAGTGCGTCTTGCCCTCACCGATCTTGGCGGCCTCGAGCTCCACCTCGTGCAGGATGTCCTCGAGGTTTTCGTTGAGCTCGTCGATCTCAAAGCCGTTGGAAGGATGGAACGGCAGCGCGATCATGGGCTTGATGCTCGACAGGTCGACCTCGACGCAGCCGTCGTAGTAGGCGACATCGGCGGGCTTGAGCTTGCGGTAGTCGTCACCGCGGCCGTGCATGGTCAAAAACGCGTGCGTGTCCTCGTCGGTGGCCCAGATGCTCGACAGGCAGGTGGTCTCGGTGGTCATGACATCGACGCCGTTGCGGTAGTCGGTCGTCATGCTCGCGATGCCGGGGCCCACGAACTCCATGACCTTGTTCTTAACGTAGCCCTTGGCAAAGACGGCGCGGATGATGGCAAGCGCCACATCGTGCGGGCCGACGCCGGGACGCGGGGCGCCCGTGAGGTAGATGGCGACAACGCCGGGATAGGCAACATCGTAGGTGTCACGCAGCAGCTGCTTTGCCAACTCGCCGCCGCCCTCGCCCACGGCCATGGTACCCAGGGCGCCGTAGCGGGTGTGCGAGTCGGAGCCCAGGATCATCTTGCCGCAACCGGCGAAGTTCTCGCGCATAAAGGAGTGGATGACGGCGATGTGCGGCGGGACGAAGATGCCGCCGTACTTCTTGGCTGCGGAAAGGCCAAAGACGTGGTCGTCCTCGTTGATGGTGCCGCCCACGGCGCACAGCGAGTTATGGCAGTTGGTGAGCACGTAAGGCAGCGGGAACTGCTCCATGCCCGAGGCGCGCGCCGTCTGGATGATGCCGACGAAGGTGATGTCGTGGCTCGCCATGGCATCGAAACGAATCTTGAGTGCCACGGGGTCGCCGGAAGTATTGTGTGCCTGAAGGATCGAATACGCGATGGTGCCGCGCTTGGCATCCTCAGGTGTCTGCGTAATGCCGCGCTCGGCAGCCTCGGCCGCAGGCACAACCTCGCTGCCACCACGCAGGTAGACGCCATCCTCGTACAGCTTGACCATACTGTCTCCCACTCTGCCCGAAAGGCTCGGGCGCATAGCATACATTCGTTCAATATCGTGCCATAGAACGGTTGCCAGCGGGTTACGAATCTGCACGTTCACTTTATCTCGGTAAAGCAGAGGGTGGTATTGGCGCAAGGAGTGTCCCCAAGTGCCGGCACAAAAGGAACGTCCCCAAGTGCCAAGTGCCAAGTGCCAAGTGCCGCAAGAGTGTCCCTTTCGACTAGTCATTTAAGAACGTCCCCAATGACTACCGATGTTTTGGCAACGACAGCGAAAGCCCGCCAGAGCGAGCAAGGCGCCTTGAAACAAGGCGGCATTGACCTTCTGGTCATGCCGCCAAAGTTGAAAGGCAGATTGCCGCTCTGGCGGGCTTGCAGCGTCGGCCGGTTACGCGGTTTGGTAAAACCGCGTAACTATAAGTCTCCGCCGGCGCCCAAAAGCTTGCGCATGACTTGCTCGGGGTTGACCGAGCCGTCGCGCGGGGCCAGGGCGGTGATCTTCTTTTGCATCTTGTACTCGTGCAGCTCGTCCTCGAGCTGGCGTACGCGGGCGCGGAGCTTCTCGTTCTCGCGCTCGCGCTCCTCGGCGCGCTCCTTCATATCGAGGATGCGCACCACGCCGGCGAGGTTGATGCCCTCGTCGGTCAGTTGGTTGATGAGCTCCAGGCGCTCGATATCGGCACGCGAATACAGACGCGTGTTACCGCCCGAGCGCTGGGGGTTCACCAGGCCCTTGGACTCGTAGACGCGCAGAGTCTGCGGGTGCATGCCGGTCAGCTCGGCCGCCACGCTGATCATATACAGCGGTTTGTTCCTATTGTCCTCGGCCATGCTACCTGACCCCTTTCCGTCTCGCACATCTCCACCATAAGCCTGCGGCCAGCCCGTGGGCCACGCAACCAAACTAGAATGTCGCCTTGTAACGGTTGACCTTCTCGCGATAATCGCGCGTGTCGGCCTCGCGCAGCTTGGTCATAGCATCGCGCTCATCGTCGGACAGGTTCGAGGGAACCTGCACCTTGATCTCGACGAGCAGTGCACCCGTGCGGCCGCGATGCTTAACGTCGGGCGCACCCATCTCCTTAAAGCGAAACTTCTTGCCCGTCTGGGTGCCAGCGGGCACCTTCAGACGAACCGTCGCGCCGCCGGGCGTGGGCACATCCACCGTGCAGCCGAGCGCCGCCTCGTAGACCGAGATCGGCACCTCCATAGTCACATCGGCGCCCTTGCGCTTAAACAGCGGATGCTCCTCCACGTGCGTGGTCACGACCAGGTCGCCGCGCTCGCCTCCGGCAACGCCGTACTCGCCACGGCGCTTGTAACGCAATTTGCCGCCGTCGACCGCACCCGCAGGCACCGAGACCGTGATGGTCTGCTGTTCGCCCGTCGAGGGAATGCGGTAGGTGACCTTGTGTGTCACGCCGCGAAACGCGTCCTCGGCCGAAACATCGACGGTCAGCGACAGGTCGCCGCCTTTGCGCGCGCGGTTGCGGCCCGCGCCCGCGCCGGCATTACCCGCGGCCCCGGCAAAGCCCGAGCCCCAATCGCTGCCCCAGGCGCCGTTGCCGCTAAAGATGCTGTCGAAGATATCGCCCCAGCCGCTCGCGCCGGCACCGGCACCGTAGCCACCGCTATATGCGCCGCCCGCGCCCGGCATGCCGCCGAACATGAGCATCTGGTCGTACTCTTTGCGTTTCTTCTCGTCCGAAAGCGTCTCGTAGGCTTCGCTAATCTCCTTAAACTTGGCCTCGTCGCCGCCGGCATCGGGGTGATATTTTTGCGCGAGCTTGCGAAACGCGCTCTTGATCTCTTTGTCGGAGGCGCTCTTGGATACGCCCAGGATGTCATAGAAGGTTTTGCCTGCAGCCATCGTAGCTCCTCTCCTGTTACATCCGCCGTCCCTGCGGACGGCGGTTCATACTGTCACATGGCACTTGGCCAGAAAGGGCCCCGGGTGTTGCCCCGGGGCCCTTCTCAATTACTCCTCGGTGCCCTCGGCCGTATCGGCCGCGGCATCCTCGGGCGCCGCTTCGGGCTCCGGTGCGGGGCGCTTCTCGCCACCGTAGGTCACCGTCACCATCGCGGAGCGCAGGATGCGGTCCGCCATGCGGTAGCCCTTCTGGTACACGTCGTTGACGGTCTCGTCGTACTGCGATGCGTCCTCGACACGCCCCACGGCCTGGTGCTCGAGCGGATCGAACGCCTCGCCCTTGGGGTCGATGGGCTCAACGCCCTCGTGCGCAAACACATCGAGCAGCTTGGCATGTACCGCGTCAACGCCATCGACGAACTGCTTAAAGTCGTCGGAAAGCTCCTGGCTGCGGGCATGGTCGATCGCGCGCTCGATATCGTCGATCACCGGCAATAGCGCGGTGACAAGCTTCTCGGTCGCGCGCTCGCGCTCGGCGATGCGCTCGTTGGCGGTGCGGCGACGGAAGTTCTCCCAGTCGGCCTGTAGACGGGCGGTGCGCTCGGTGGCGTCCTTTGCCTTGTCCTCGGCGGCCTTCTGAGCCTCTGCCGCGGCATCGAGCTCATTGCGCACGTCGGCAAGCTCCTTTTGGGCCTGCTCGAACTTGAGCTTAAAGTCGTTGTCGGCGGCTTCCTCACCGGCGCGGATAGCGGCTTCCACCATCTCGTCCTCGGTCATCGTCGCCTCCTTGTTGGAATCCTCTACCTGGTTCTCGGCAGCCTCGGCGGCCGGGGCCTCGTTGACCTCGGTATCGTCGACAGCCTCTACGGGAATCTTCACGTCCTTCTCCTCAGAGTCAACGGGGGCGGCACCAACGGCGTCCGCCTCCGTGCGAGCTTTACGGGCGGACATGATTACTTGTCCTCGTCGTCCACAACCTCGTAGTCGGCGTCGACGACGTCATCGTCGGCAGCCTGGGCACCGGCGGCACCGTCGGTCTGCTGCTGAGCGTCGGCGTAGACAACCTGAGCCAGCTCGTAGGCCACGGACTGCAGGGACTCGCCGGCGGCCTTGATGGCCTCGACGTCAGAGCCCTCGAGCGCCTTCTTGGCGTCGGCGATAGCGGCCTCGGCCTTGGACTTCACGTCGGCGGAAACCTTGTCGCCCAGCTCGTTGAGGGTCTGCTCGGTGGAGTAGCACAGGCTATCGGTCTGGTTGCGGACCTCGACCTCTTCCTTCTGCTTCTTGTCCTCCTCGGCATGAGCCTCGGCGTCCTTGACCATACGATCGACCTCGTCGTCGGACAGAGCGGTGGAGCCGGAAATGGTGATCTGCTGCTCCTTGCCGGTGCCCTTGTCCTTAGCGGAGACCTTGACGATACCGTTGGCGTCGATGTCGAAGGTGACCTCGATCTGCGGCACGCCGCGGCGGGCAGCCGGGATGCCGGTCAGCTGGAACTTACCGAGCGACTTGTTGTCGCGGGCAAGCTCGCGCTCGCCCTGGAGCACGTTGATCTCAACGCTGGTCTGGTTGTCGGCAGCGGTGGAGTAGACCTCGGTCTTGGAGGTCGGGATCGTGGTGTTGCGGTCGATCATCTTGGTCATGATGCCGCCCATGGTCTCGACGCCCAGCGACAGCGGGGTAACGTCGAGCAGCAGGATGCCCTCGACGTCACCGGTGAGCACGCCGCCCTGGACGGCAGCGCCGTCGGCAACGACCTCGTCGGGGTTCACGGACATGTTGGGCTGCTTGCCGGTCATGGTCTTGACCAGATCCTGGACAGCGGGCATACGGGTGGAACCGCCGACGAGGATGACCTCGGTCAGATCGGAGAGCTTAAGCTTGGCGTCGCGCAGGGCGTTGGTGACAGGCTGCTTGCAGCGCTCGAGCAGGTCGCGGGTGATCTTCTCGAACTCGGCGCGGGTCAGCGTGTAGTTGAGGTGCAGCGGGCCGGACTGGTTCATGGTGATGAACGGCAGGTTGACGGTGGTCTGCTGGGCGGCGGAGAGCTCCTTCTTGGCGTTCTCGGCGGCCTCCTTCAGACGCTGCAGGGCCATGGGATCCTGACGCAGGTCGACACCGTTCTCCTGCTGGAACTTATCGGCCATCCAGTCGATGACGCGCTGATCCCAGTCGTCGCCGCCCAGGTGGTTGTCGCCCGAGGTGGACAGAACCTCAAACACGCCGTCGGCGAGGTCGAGGATGGAGACATCGAAGGTGCCGCCGCCCAGGTCGAAGACCAGGATGCGCTGGTCGGAGCCCTGCTTGTCCAGGCCATAGGCCAGGGCAGCAGCGGTCGGCTCGTTGACGATACGCTTGACGTTGAGGCCGGCGATCTTGCCGGCGTCCTTGGTGGCCTGACGCTGGGCGTCGTTGAAGTAGGCCGGGACGGTGATGACGGCGTCGGTGACGGTCTCGCCCAGATACTTCTCGGCGTCGGCCTTCATCTTGGCGAGCACCATGGCGCTCACCTGCTCGGCGGTGTAGTCCTTGCCCTCGATGTCGACGACGGCACGGCCACCCTGGCCCTCCTTGACCTCATACGGCACGGTCTTGATCTCGGAGGTGCACTCGGAGTACTTGCGGCCCATGAAGCGCTTGATGGAGAACACGGTGTTCTTGGGGTTGGTGACCGCCTGGTTCTTTGCGGCCTTACCCACGACGCGGTCGCCGTCGGCACGGAAGCCCACGACGGACGGGGTGGTGCGGTCGCCTTCGGCGTTCACGATAATGGTCGGGGAACCGCCCTCGAGGACGGCCATAGCGGAGTTAGTAGTACCAAGGTCGATACCAAGAATCTTACTCATTAGAAATTCCCTCTCTCTTGTGCGTTCGCGCCGCCTCGACGGTCTGTCACGCGGCGCTTCGGCTTGTCTTTCAGGATGTAGTGTATCCCCTTATGGGCCGGAATATACAAAATCTAAGTCAATTCATATAAGATTTCTTATCTCTGAGAGTTTAGGTTCTCAAATGCGCAGGTAGATGCACTGTTTGAGTCCTCGGCATATCTATTGAGATCTATGTAGAGTTGACTAAGGTACGAGCCTGGGGCGTGTGGAGCAGTCTGGGGCGGCCTTGGGGAAAGCGCGTCCCGTTTTGAGCGTAAATTCCGGGACGCAGTTTCCGCCGGGCAGTCCAACCGGAAACTGTGTCCCGTTTTGAGCGTCGATTACGGGACACAGTTTCCGCAAGCACGCTCAATCGTCCTATATTTCAAGTCACCTTTAGCTAACATTTGCGCAGCTCAACGGCCTCACCTGCATGTTTTTTAGTAAGCCGCGGCATACTCGGCGAACGGTATGAAGATGCCGGCCAGAGGGTATTGCAAACGGTCGCTCCCGTGGTATGTTTTTGCCCGAATCAAACCGACGCGCATCGCCTGTAGCGTCGGTCAACAGAGAGGAAACTACCATGGCTCATCCCGTAATTGATGCCGACGAGTGCATCGCTTGTGGCGTTTGCGTCGACTCCTGCCCCGCTGGCGTTCTGGAGCTCCAGGACGTCGCTACCGTCGCTGATGAGGATTCCTGCGTCGCCTGTGGCGCTTGCCAGGACGCTTGCCCCGCCGGCGCGATCACCGAGATCGTCGAGGAGTAACAACTCCCCCGCTTGCACACTCACAAGTACACCGTGCACAAAAAGGAGGCCTCCGCATCGCCGCGGAGGCCTCCTTTTGTTTGTATAGGCAGCTAATTGGGGACGGGGGTACCTTGGCAGTTACGGTGGAATAGTTCCCGATTCATTGCTTAGGTGCCGATTTTAGGAACTATTTCACCGCAACTTATAAAGACAGTATCGGGCTAAGAGAGATCGTCCTCGTAGGGCATGAGGTCCGCCAAGTAGCCTTTCTCCTTGAGCATGGCCTCGATCTCGTCGAGGGTTTGCTCGTCTTCCGCCGCAATGCGGTGGAAGTGATAGCCGCTGGTTACCGTCAGCAGCGGAAAGCTCTTGCCGCTGGCGATGTCGTGCAGGTAGCGCTCGATATCGCGGCGGTTACGGATATCCAGATCGGCCGTGATCTTGCCGTACACGCGGTGGTTGACGATCACGTTGAGCACGGCGCCGCCCGCGTCGACGATGCTCGTGAGCTCATCGCCCGCCTGCTCCACGCTGTGGCGCACCTTGACCAGACGCGTGGGCACAGCCGGGCTGCTCGCCGCCTCCTGTAGTACATAGCCGCGATTGGTGGCGACGATATCGTGCCCGTCGGCGCGCAGCAGGGCGATGTCCTGCACCACGACCTGACGGCTCACGCCCACCTCGTGGGCAAGCGCACTGCCCGAGACAGGATCTTTGGCTCCCTCGAGCACGGCCATGATGGCACGGCGACGCTCGCGGGCGTCCATTATTTACCGTCCAGCAGACGCAGGTGCTTGAGCGAGAGGTCGAGAATCGGCGCAGAGTGCGTCAACGCCCCCGAGCTGATAAAGTCAACACCCAGGTCGGCAAGCGCGCGGATATTGTTGACGTCCACGTTGCCCGAGCACTCGGTCTTGGCGCGACCGTCGATAAGCTCGATGGCGACGGCCATATCGTCGTGGGTCATGTTGTCGAACATGATGATGTCGGCGCCGGCCTCCACGGCCTCGCGCACCATATCCAGGTTCTCGCACTCAATCTCGACCGTCGTGGTAAACGACGCATGGGCGCGCGCCATCTCGATCGCGCGTGCCACGCCACCGGCGGCGTCGATGTGGTTGTCCTTGAGCATGACAGCCGTCGACAGGTTGTAGCGGTGGTTGCTGCCGCCGCCGATCTCGACTGCCGCCTTCTCGAAGACGCGCATGCCCGGCGTGGTCTTGCGCGTGTCGACGAGCACGGTCTTGGTGCCCTCGAGCGCCGCGGCCATCTGGTGCGTATAGGTGGCGATGCCGCTCATGCGCTGCAGGTAGTTGAGCGCCACGCGCTCGCCCGAAAGCAGTACGCGCGCGTCGCCGCGCACCTGGCCCACATGGTCGCCAGCGTGTACCTCGTCGCCGTCCGCGACGTCGAACAGCACCGAGCTCTGCGAATCCAGTAGCTCGAAGGTGCGGGCGAACACATCCAGGCCGGCGATGACGCCGTCGGCCTTGGCGATGAGCTCAACGGTGGCGGGACGCGCCGTGGGACACACGCTCGCCGTGCTCACGTCCTCAAACGTGATGTCCTCGCGCAGCGCCTGCAAAATCAGATCATCGACGACGAGCTTCATGGTAATGGGATTCATGGTCTACTCCTCCACGGCCTGCGTGCCGGCGGCACGGGCCAAATCATCGATTGCAAGGGTATCGGCGCTCAGGGCGCGGTGACGTCCGTCGAGCGCGGGCTCGCCGGCCTGCTCCACGGCCAGCGACTCGCCGGTACGCATGTACCACGCGGCACGGCGGCCCCAGACGAGGGACTCGAGCAGGCTGTTGGAAGCCAGGCGGTTCTTACCGTGTACGCCGTTGCAAGCCGTCTCGCCCGCGGCGTAGAGCTCGGGCATCGAGGTGCGGCCGTCCTTGTCGACCCACACGCCGCCCATAAAGTAGTGCTGCGTGGGCGTGACGGGAATGGGCTCCTCCAGGATGTCGCGACCGTCCTCGAGACAGCGCGCGCGGATGTTAGCGAAGTGCCCGGTCACCACGTCGCGCTCGACGGGGGCAAAGCTCAGCCACTCGTGCTCGGTGCCGTCCCGCTTCATCTGCTCGCGGATGGCGGCGGCGACCACGTCGCGCGGCTGCAGCTCGTCGGTAAAACGCTCGCCGGCGGCATTGAGCAGAATCGCTCCCTCGCCGCGGCAGCTCTCGCTGATCAGGAACGTGCGACCCGGCTGCGGCGAGAACAGGCCCGTGGGGTGGATCTGCACGTAGTCCAGGTGCTCCATCGTAATGCCGTGCTCCTGCGCGATGTAGCAGGCATCACCGGTGAGCTGCGGGTAGTTGGTCGAGTGGTCGTACACACCACCGATGCCGCCCGTCGCCCACAACGTATGGCGCGCGTGAATCTCAAACGGCTCGCCGGCATGCACGCCCTCGGCGGCGTTTGTCAGTTCATCGGCGGGACGGACCGAGTCGTCCTCGTCCACGGCGACGGCAACGACGCCGGTGCACACCGTGGCCCCATCGCGCTCGGCCGTCAGGATGTCGGTCATGGCCACGTGCTCAAGAATATGCACGTTGTCCAGTTTGCGGACAGCCTGGAGCAGCTTGGTCGTAATCTCCTTGCCCGTAATGTCGGCATGGAAGGCGATGCGCGGGCGGCTGTGCGCGCCCTCACGGGTAAAGTCGAGGCCGCCGTCGGCCTTGCGCTCAAAATCCACGCCCATCGCTAGCAGGTCGTTGATGACCGAACGGCTCGAGCGAATCATGATGTCAACACTCTCGCGGCGGTTCTCGTAATGGCCGGCGTGCATGGTGTCCTCAAAGAAGGCATCGTAGTCAGAACCCTCGGGCAGCACGCAGATGCCGCCCTGCGCGAGCATCGAATCGCACTCATCGACGGCGCCCTTGGAGAGCATGATTACGCGCGTGCTCGTCGGCAGATTGAGAGCCGCATACAGGCCCGCCACGCCGCAACCGGCAATGACGACGTCACACTCCATATCGGGGTATTGTTTGGTTTCCACAGGAATCCTCTCCCTTGTAATGTGGCATAGGGGATGGTCCCTCATGTCACATTGGCTTAGCGCGCCGCGTACTCGAGCATGCGGTCGAGCGTGAGCTTGGCCTGATCGGCGGCCGCATCCGACACGCCAATCTGCACCTCGCCCTCGCCCGTCTCCAGGCAGTGCACGAGCTTTTCAAGCGTGATGAGATCCATGTTGACGCAGGTGGGCTGCACCGCAGGGAAGTAGAACTTCTTGCCGGTGCCCTGGCAGCGGCGCTCGAGTTCGTAGAGCACGCCGCGGACCGTCACGATGATGAACTCGCTCGCGTCCGACTCCTCGGCATACTTGATGATGCCGGCAGTGGAGCCGATGTAGTCGGCCTCGGCCAGGACGTCGGCCTTGCACTCGGGGTGCGCCAGCACGAGCGCGTCGGGGTGCGCCTCCTGCGCGTCGACGATCTGCTCGACGGTGATGATGTGATGACGCGGGCAGTAGCCGTTGTTGAGGATGACGTGCTTTTGGGGCACCTGCTCGGCCACAAAGCGGCCCAGGTTCTGGTCGGGAATGAACAAGATGTGCTGCTGCGGCAGCTCGGAGACGATCTTGACGGCGTTAGAGCTGGTAACGCACACATCACTCCAGCTCTTGATTTCGACCGTCGAGTTGACGTAGCACACCACGGCAAGGTCGTCGCCATACTCGGCGCGCGCCGCGTCGACCGTCTCACGCTTGACCATGTGCGCCATGGGGCAGTCCGCGCCCGGCTCGGGCAGCAGCACGGTCTTGGTGGGGTTGAGCAGCTTGGCGCTCTCGCCCATAAACTCCACGCCGCACAGCACGATTGTCTGCTGCGGCAGGCTCTTGGCGAGCTTTGCCAGGTAGAAGCTGTCGCCGACGAAATCGGCAACGGCTTGGACCTCGGGCGCCACATAGTAGTGCGCCAAGATCACCGCGTCACGTTGGGTTTTTAGTTGCTGAATGGCCTCGACGAGCTCTGCGGGCACCAGTGCCGCGCGCTCCGTTGCCGTCGTTGCCGATGCCAGGCCGGCCGCGATATCGCGTGCAAGCTCCGATGCATCCATGTTCGCGCTCTGTGCCATCAAGGCCCCTCTCTTTTGGCGAATCTTGGGGCTTTAGTATGACACCTGGCTTTACAGCTGACAAGACAGCTGTAAAGCCAGGTGTAAAGTTGGAATAAAGATTCAGTCTTGGGGCGGATCCATTTCCGAACTGGCAAGCTGAGGATAGTCAAAAATGGGCCCGCCCCATGATTCGAGCAGCCCGTTTTGTCCTGGACCAAGGGGCAGTGGTCAAAAAGGGCCAAATATGAGTACTGTCACCAAATTAGTAGCAGCGATTTTCCGGTCCAGAGCAGCAAAATAGCCTTGTTTGGAGCCCGATCGCGACTCTGAAGAACGAAAATCGATGCACTTTTGGCCTCTGGCACCGATTTTTGAGGCCATTTGGCTGCCACTAAACTGGTAACAGTACTCATATTTGGCCCTTTTTGACCACCGGGTTTCCGGCAGGCCCCAAAAGCGGTCCCGAATCGCTCGTCCGGGCCCGCTGGGGGGTAGCGCGCACAGTCGTGGTGCAAGAAGCAAGGGAGGGCCATCGCCTAGAATCGTCAGCGCCTAGATATTCGACGAGAGGAAAGACGATGGCCCGCAGCGACACAGGTCAGGCCATGGCGGCCAACGGGGGCCGCTACCCCATATCGGCGCAGCGCGGGCATCGAGGTATTCCACACGGACCGCGGCAGCGAGTTCGACAACGCCGAGATCGACCTGATGCTCGAGGCCTTCGGCGTAGAGAGGTCGCTGTCGGCCGAGGGCCGCCCCCACGACAACGCCGTCGACGAGTCGGCCGACGGGATACCGAGGGCCGAGCTCGACCGCCGCGAGGCGTTCGGAACGACGCGCGAGCTCCGGGCCAAGCTCTCGGACTACGTGCACCGGTACGACAACTTCAGGATCCACTCGGCGCTGGGCTACATGTCGCCGGTCGAGTTCAGGAAGGCGGGGCCGTCCCTCCCGGAATCGTCCAAATAGGTGTTGCCAATCCACTGCCTTGTTGGCGTGTTCCGCTTTCGTTTGATAAGAGCGCGGTCCTGTCAGGTGGCGCCCTCGCCCAGCAGGGCGGCGAGCTTCTCGAAGGAGCCCTCCGACAGACAGTGCTCCATGCGGCAGGCCTCCCGCGAGGCGGTCTTCCCGTCCATGCCCGCCTCGAGCAGGAGCCCCTCGAAGAAGCGGTGGCGCCCCAGCGTCCGGCGGGCGATCCGCTCCCCCTCGGGGGTCAGGCGCACGTCCCGGGCAACCACCTCGGCGAGCCCGGCGGTGGACAGGCCCGCCAGCGCCTTGGTGACGCTCGCCTTGGAGTAGCCCAGCAGGCACGCTATGTCCACGTTGTGGCAGAATCCGCTCTCGGAGCGGATGCGCAGAATGGCCTCCAGGTAGTCCTCCGGGGATTCCGCGGAACGCTGTTTGTTCATCGGTTTACGCCCCCAGCCTCCAGTCGGCCGCCTCTTCGCGCATGCGGATGAAGCGGCGGTAGATCCCGTCTTCACGCATGAGCTCGTCGTGCGTGCCGCGCTGCACGATGTGGCCGGCGTCCACGACGAGAATCTGGCCGGCGTCGCGCACCGTGTTCAGGCGGTGGGCGATGGTGACGAGCGTCTTGCCGCGCGTGAGCTCGCCGATCGCCTCCATGAGCAGATGCTCATTCTCGGGGTCGACGGAGCTGGTCGCCTCATCCAGGATGACGATGGGCGCATCCTTCATGATGGCGCGCGCGATGGATATGCGCTGCCGCTCGCCGCCCGACAGGTCGGCTCCGCCCTCTTCCAGCACTGTGTCGTAACCTTGCGGAAGGCGCTCGATGAAGTCGTGGCATCGCGCGCGCTTCGCCGTGGCGACCACCTCATCGCGCGATGCATCCGGCCGCCCGAACCGTATGTTGTTCTCCACCGTGTCGTTGAACAGGTATACGTTCTGGAACACCAGGGATATGTGCGAAAGTAGGCTCTCCGCCGTGCCGTCGCGCACGTCCGCGCCGCCCACGCTCACGAATCCTTCATCGACGTCCCAGAACCGCGCGATCAGGTTCACCAGCGTGGTCTTGCCCGACCCGCTTGGCCCCACGATGGCGCACGAGGTGCCCTCGGGGATGCGAAGCGTCATGTGGTCGATGACGCGCCGGTCGTCGTAGCCGAACGACGCATCGTCCATCGCCAGGTCGAAACCTCGCGGCGCAAGAGGCTCGTCGGTCGTGTCCTGACGCGGAACCGCGCACACCTCGTCCACGCGGTCGAGCTCGCCCTCTATCTTCTTAGTGAGAAAGGCGCTATTGTTCGCGCTGATCAGCTCGCCATAGATCATGAACGCGGCGACGAGCAGCGTGAGCGCCCACGAGAGTGGCAGCCCACCCGTGAGGTACAGGGCGCACGCCGCGAACAGCACCGCGCAGCTCGCCAGATTGAACACCAGTGCATAGAGCTTGAGAATTCCCTGGGCCGCCTGCTCCTGACGGTAGTCGGCCAGGCGCTTCTGCTCGAAAGACGCCTTCGCCTCGGCAAGCGCCTCGTCGGGCGTGGCGAACGTGCGCAATACCGCCATCCCGCGGGCGTACTCGATCACCTTGTCGGTCATGGCCTCCTGGGCGGCGGTTACCTCGCGCGTCACCGCGGTGGAGCGACGGCGCAGCCATTCGAGCAGCACAAGCCCCATGGCGATGCCCGCGAACGTGATGAACGCCACCGGCGGCGCGAACAGCATGAAATACAAGCTCATGATGACCGCCATCGCCACGCCGCCCGACAGACCGGTGAGGCAGATGGTCATGAACTCCTCCAGCTGGTGCAGCGTCGTGGTGAGCGTGGTGGTGATGGCGGAAAGGCGCTGCTCGGAGAAATAGCCCATGGGAGCACCCTTCAGCCGATCGCCCACGTGCAGGCGCATGTCGCGGAAGATGTGGAACCCCTCGGCGTCCATCTTGATGTCCACGAGGTACTGGAAGATATACTGGCCCGCCACGCTCGCCAACAGGATGCCCAGGCACTGCAGCGCCACATCCGCACCCATATGGTCACGATTCTCGAGCGCCCACCACACCGCGGCAAGCATCCCGGACATGAAGAACGCTTTTAGGACGTTGCACACCATGCCAACAATGAGACTGCGTCGCGACGCAGGCGAGAAGCTTCCCGCCACGTCGAGTATGCGTTTTACGATGGCAAACATCTACCTCGCCTCCTCGGGGCGGATGGCCGCCCGGTCTTCCACGTTTTTGTCCGTGAGCACCTCTACCGCGCCCTGATGCTCACGCCACATGCGGGCGTACAGCGGGCAGCTTTGCAGCAGCTCATCGTGCCGCCCGTGCCCCACGATGCACCCCGCGTCCATGACGAGAATCTGGTCGGCGCCCATGATGGTCGAGAGTCGGTGCGCGATGGTGACGAGCGTCTTGCCCTCAACCAGCTTGCTGATGGCGCGCTCAACCAGCGCCTCGTTCTCGGGGTCGGCGTAGGCGGTCGCCTCGTCCAAGATGACGACGGATGCGTCCTTCAGGATGGCGCGCGCGATGGTGATGCGCTGCCGCTCGCCGCCCGATAGTCGATCGCCCGCCTCGCCCGCAGGCGTAGCGTAGCCCTGCGGAAGCTCGTTGATGAATCCGTGGGCGCCTGCGGCACGCGCCGCCGCCTCCACCTCGGCGTCGGTCGCGTCGGGCTTGCCCATGCGGATGTTGTCGGCAATGGAGCGGTCGAACAGGAACGTGTCTTGCGCCACGTACGCGATGTGCTCCATGAGCTGTTCGAACGGGATGTCCTTCACGTCGACCCCGCCGAATGTGATGTTTCCTGTGCTCGCATCCCAGAACCCCGCCATAAGCTTGGCGACGGTCGATTTGCCCGAGCCCGACGGCCCGACGATCGCCGTGATCGTTCCCGGTTCGGTGGAAAAGCTCACGTCGTGCAGGACCTCGGTGCCCTCACGGTAAGAAAACGACACTTCCTCGAACGCGAACGACTCGCCCTGTAGCTCCACGCGTTGCGTGGGACGCGCAAGCTCGGGCTCACCGAGGAAATCCCAGACCACGTTCAGGCAGGCATCCATACGCGAGATCTGGCCTGCCGCCTGGGCGAACTTCAAAACGCCGCCGATGAAGCCCAGAGGAATGACAATGCACACCATGAAGGCGGGAAGCGTAATCTGCCCGACGGAGAGCAGCCACACGCCAAGCGGCAGCGAAACGAGCAACGTGCAGGGCACGACCGAGCGCACCGCCGCCATCCACACCCAGCTCTGCCGGAACCACGCAAGCGTGGAGTCGTGGTATTCCGCCACGGCATCGGAGAACGACCCGTAGGAGGACGCCGTGCGCCCGAACGCCTTGATCACCTGGATGCCGTTGACATACTCCACGAGCGTGGAGTTCATGTCCTGCTCGCTTTTGATGTAACGCGCCATCTTGGGCTTGTAATCGCGCATCATGCCCAGATAGAAAAGCACGCCCAAGGGGATCGTGGCAATGCCGGCAAGCCCCATGCGCCAGTCGACGGCGAACACGATGGTCATGGCGAGGATGGGCGCAAACACGTTGCTCGGAAGCTCCGGCATGAAGTGCGCGATGGCGTCCTCCAGCTGATTCACGTTGTCTACAAAGCGGTTCTTGAACGTGCCCGTGGGCGTGTCGACGATGACACCCATGGGCACGCGCGACATCTTCTCGGCCATCTGCTCGCGCATGGTGCGCAAAGCCTTGAAGGCGATACCATGGCTGATCATCGACGATCGCCACGTGAGCACGAACTTGAGGATCTGCCCTCCTGCTGCAGCGAGCGAGAACAGAGCTACCGTTTCGAGCGTGAGCGTGCCTTCGATGAGACCGGAAGCCAACAGGGCGACGACCACGTACGGGACCATACCCGCCGCCTCGCCCAAGCAAGCGAGGACAAGCGAGAGCACCATGCGCGCTTTATCGGGCCGCATGAAGTAGAACAGTTTCGAAAACGCGCTCGGACGCGCGATGCGGTCAAGCGGAGTCACGTGACTCATACTCCTTTTCCCCCTTCGTCATGCGCTGCCAGCTCAACCCTCCGGTCGCCCGCCAGCCGCGCTAGCATTTCATCGTGGGTGATAATCACCACTGCCTTTCCTTCCGCCGCAAGCCTACGGCACCACAAAGCCACCTCCCGCATGCCGCGCCCATCCAGTCCGCTCGTTGGCTCGTCGAGCACCACGAGCTCGGCGTCCGAGCAGTACGCTGCGGCAAGTGTCACGCGCTGCTTCTGCCCGCCCGATAGGCTGGCGGGGTGCCTGTCGGCAAGGGCTTTCAGGTCGAAGGCATCAAGCGCCTCCCAGGCACGCGCCTTCAGAACATCATCAACGCGTCGGCCAAGCACTACCTCGTCGGCGACGCTCCCCGCATACAGTTGATAGTCGGCGTCCTGCATCACGAAATAGCTCAGGTGCCTCCGCTCCCGCGGTGAGAGCGCTTTGCCGTCCCTGGTTATCAGACCTTTCTGCGGGCGGGACGCCCCGACGAGAACCTTCGCAAGCGTTGTCTTGCCCGAACCGTTCCCCCCGCATACCACCGTCACGGCACCGCAGGGAAACTCCGCCGTCACGCCTCGAATGCCACGGCCTGTCGAGCGGTAGAGATACGTCACGTCCTCCATATGCCATGAGGTGGAACCGCAGCGGGAATCAAGTGATTCCGCTGGTCGTGTATTCGAATCGCGCGCGATGGTGATATCGGGATGACGCAACCCAAATGCATCAGCTTCCTTGTCTGGAAGCGCAGCGAATTCTTTCGCGCTCCACCGCGCCGCGACCTTGCCATTTCTCATACAAAGGAATTCGTCGGCGACGGGCAGAAGCTTGTGGAGCCTATGCTCCGACACCAGAATCGCCACGCCGCGCTGCTTGAGCTGGACAAGGATGCTCACGAGCGCGTCTGCGCCCTCCGCGTCCAAGTTGGAGGTCGGCTCATCGAGCGCGAGAAACGACGGGCGACACGCAATAGCGGCTGCGATCGCGACGCGTTGTTTCTGACCGCTGGACAGTTCGGTAAGCTTCTCAGCAAGTAAACCTTCAACCCCGCACAGCCGTGCCGCCTCATGCACATGTTCAACGGTCACAGCAGGGTCGACCCCGAGGTTTTCCAGCGAGAAGGCGATCTCGTCGCCGACCGTCCCCATGAAGAACTGGCTGCGGGGATCCTGCATGACCACACCCATGGCCTCGGTCCTCCCGCGAGCGGAAAGCGAAAGGACCTCCGTGCCGCTCACCAGAACGGAACCCCTACGCACTCCAGGGAAGAACGTCCCTGCCAACCCATCTGCTAATCGCAACACGGTCGACTTGCCGTCGCCCGACCTTCCGCACAGAGCTGTGCAGGAGCCGGTGCGCACCTCGAAGGACACGTCCTCGACCCTGCTTCCTCCCGCATCGTCAGCAGATGCCGAATCCTCTCGTTCTGCCTCATCCACATAGCGAAACGAGACGTCGCAAAACGCGAGGGCTGTCGCCTCCTCCGCAGGCTTGCCGCATACGGGGCTTTCCTTGAGCGCATTGGATGATTCGAATTCGCCTGTCACAAAATCACCCCCGTTCCGTAGATTCCCGCGCATATGACCGCGACAACGGTCGAGCACACGGCATCCCTCCAGGTGAAGCCCACGTGGTAGACCGAAGTCCGTCCCCGGCCGATTTCGATGCCGCGCAGCTCGGCGGAGGCGGCAAGCTCGCTCGAAAGCCTGAGCGAGCGCATGACGAGCGGCGTGTAAACGCATTCGTACGCCAACCCCGGGTGACGGACGATGTCGAACGCGCGAGGGAAGATGCCCCGCATTCGGATGCCGCGCACGATGGAGCGAGCTTCGAACGAGAGGACGGAGGCGAACCTGAACACCATGCACACGCCCACGAGAACCCGCTGGGGCAGCCTCCAACGGTCGAGCGCGCACATGATCGCCGAGGGTGACAGCGTGAATAGCGCGCAGCCCGCCGTGAACGGCGGGATCATGTGAAGGAAACTCACGAACAGTGCCCCGTACAGTCCGGAGAGCGGGAGGAAGCTCAGCCCGCACACAACGGTGAAGCTCGCGCACATCTTGAGCGAAAGGCGCGCCCTCCCGTTCGCCGCGAGGTACGCCGCGGCGAGCAGCTGCAGAAGCGCCGTCTCCAAAAGGCCGGTCACCAACATCGCGGCGATGCCGACAACGAGAAACGACAACAGGTGCGTGCGCGGGTCGAGGCCGAACACCCCAGTTTTGATGTCGCACTTTTCCATGGTTAGGCGATCTTCGCCTTGCGCACGTGTTTCTTCAGGAACTTCGACCCGATGAGCCCTCCGACGATCGTGCCCGTAGCGAACATCGCCATCATGAGCAGAATCCACGGCAGCTCGGTGTACTGGGCCACCATAGCCGCCACGTCAGCCGCGTCGTAGTAGGTTCCCAACTGCTCCATATAGGCGTCCCTGAACAGCAGATACGGCATAATCCCGTAGAACCCGAACGTCATCCAGTACACGATGTAGCCACCTACGACGCGCTTTATGTCGTGGTAGGAATCCTTCCCCCACATGACGAGCTCTCCGATAAGGGCGCCCACGACGGCGACGGGAGCGCAGTAGAGCCCTCCCATGAACGTGTAGAGCAGCCCGAATACCAGCGTCGAGCCCGCCAGCACGCCTCGCTTGCCGATGCGGTCCGCCATCACCACGTAGAACGGCGTGGCAAGCAGCGGAAATAGCCACGACCCCACGAAAAACGTGTTCTGGGGCGCCAGGACCATGTCCTCGATCATCTTCGCCACGATGGTCACCGCCATGATGATCAGGTTGAACACGACGAACGTCAGCACGTCGCGCGTGGTCCACCTGTTGCTTTTCGGGGCTGGAGCGTCTTGCGTCATCCGATTCCTCCTTATGTTCCCTGTCTAGTTAGCCATTTTTAACTCTTGGCTATAATGGACGAATAGACAGAGTTCCAGTCTTCGCGAAAGCAAAAGCGGGACCCAATACGGAATGAAAGGGACGAATCGGGGAACGCCGCATTGAAACGAGGCGAAAGAGAGTCAGATGGAAAGCATAGAACGCGACCTTTACGAAGAGGCGTTCAAGAAATGGCACCTCGTGCCTTCCCGCGATGTCGGCAACTACGGTCCTGCGGGCACTTTGAGGGTTCTCGAAAGCGACATGGGGTCCGGGGAGTACTGGGCGTACTTTCGGGACAACCTTTTCGCTGTGAACGCGTTCAGGATGAGCTTCGCAAGAGAGTGGACCATACGCTATCGATGCACCGAGCACCTGTGCTTGGGCTGCTATGACGAGGTTTCGGGCGTCGCGCAGCGTCGAGGGGCTCCGCTCACCCCGGGCGCCATCACGGTGTATCTCGGCGGGGAAAACGAGGAGTACGAAGCGCGGTTCTCGGAAGGCTCCGTTGCCGCGGCGTCGTCGATCACCATCTCGCCAGATTATTATCGGGATTATCTGCAGAGTCGCTTCGGCGAAATAGAGGACGTCCGCAAGGCGTTTGCGGGCGTAGACGGACGGCGCGACCTTCCGGGGCTTGTCGACTTGCTTCGCAAGGCGCGTTCGTATCAAGGCGGGGGGATCGCGGCGGATCTGTTTTACGAAGGGGTTATCTCCGAATCCATCGCCCTCGTGATGGAGTGCGCAGCCCGGCCGAATGGCGGCAGGCCCAGAATGACCGACGAGGACCTTGCGGCAGTCGACTGGGCGTGCGCGTATATCGCTCGGAACCTTGGCGGCGATTTGTCGTGCACGCGGCTCGCGTCCGAACTGTATATGGGCCAGACGAAGATGAAACGGCTCTTCAAGAAGGCGACAGGCCTTCCTCCGGCGTCCTACGTGGCGAGGGAGAGGATGAGAGAAGCCGAAAGGCTGCTCACTGAAACGGCGATGCCCATCGCCGAGGTCGGCAGGGAAGTCGGTTACAGTAAGGCGGGAGCGTTCACCGAGGCGTTTCACAGGCACAAGGGCTGTTCCCCCCAGCGGTTCAGGCAGGATCGCCTGTGAAAAGCTGATGCGGCTCAGACACTGCCACATTCCTTCAATATTGAATTATGTTGTTGCAGCAAGCATGCCTTAACGAACCCCCGGTACGTTCAGACGCAGCAAACCGAAAACGACACGTATGAATCACAGCCATTCGAGCTAGAGTAGACGATTCGGGATACCCGAAGAGCGGACGACGAACTAACTGCAATTCCTTTTTCCCTGCCCATTTTGACCACGATCTGCCCGCGGCGCCTGATCGCGGGCGGGAAGGAACCGGCCGAGCCCCACCTCGAGCTCGGCGCACAGCCGCACGCACTCGTCGGCGCGCATGGCGCGCTCCCCGTTGAGGACGCGCCACAGGCGCTTCCCGTCGACGCCCACACGCCGGGCGAGCTCGGCGACGGGGATGCCGCGGCGCCAGCTTAATTGAAGGGGGCCACACCGACGAGGCGCTCGAGCGCATCGATGAACTCTGCGAGGCCAACGACCGCGCCGCCGTGCGCCGCTACTGCGCCAACGAAACGGTCTACATTGCGCTCTCGTCGCTTTCCGCGGACATCAACGCGCACGGCATCACCGCCGACCCGCGCGCCGTAATGTAGGGGCTGCCGCCAGCCTCGCTACAGCGGTGCAGACGCCGGGGTCAGCTGCTTAATGTAGGCCCACATGCGCTGCTTGGCGGCCTTGTCGGTGAGCGCTGCCTCAAAACCGTCGAGCGCCAGCACGCGGCGCCCCTGCACATGGGCGACCAGGCCGGGCTTGAGCATGGCGGTGTCAAAGTCATCAATTGCCACAAGCATATCGGCATAGGTCTCGCGCATGACATCGGCCGCACTGTTGTCCAGCAGCAGCACCGCCTCGGGGTCCAAGGTCTCCAGCGCCTCGCGGAACAGGTCGCACGTCAGGCCCTCGCCCGCCGCGACCGCTCCGTCGCCCGCGCCGGCGACGCTTGCCAGCACGCAAAAATCCTCGGGGGCATATCCGATGGCACCGAGCGCCTTGCGCAACGCGGCGCCATCCGCGCCGGCAGCCAGCTCGCCGCCTGCACGCTCGGCATCGTCCAAATCACCTTTGACCAGTACAATCGGCGAGCACGCGTTGCCCGCGATACGCACGCCGCGACCCGCGAGCGATGCGAGCTCCTGCTCGGTCGCCTGGGCGATGGCTTCTTTTTTTTGGCTTTGTGACGTGGGCATGCGCTCTCCTATCGTTTGCGTGCCCACCATTATATAAAAGAGCCGCCTGCGAGTGGTTGCATTGCGGGCCGTTGGGTATAAGCACGGTCGTACTGAGTTTTACGCGGCCGAGCCGCGTCACACTATGGAGGTCACTATGGCTGACATTAAGCAGATTACCCCCGAGAACTTCGATTCCGTCGTTAACGGCAGCCTTCCCGTGCTGGTCGATTTTTGGGCCCCGTGGTGCGGCCCCTGCCGCTCGCTCTCGCCCATTGTTGACGAAGTGGCCGACGAGCTGGCCGGCAAGCTGACTGTGGCCAAGTGCAACGTCGACGACAACCAGGACCTGGCCATGAAGTTTGGCGTCATGAGCATCCCCACGCTGATCGTCTTTAAGAACGGCGAGGAGGTCGACCGCTCGGTCGGCGCTCTGCCCAAGGCAAGACTTCAGGCACTGCTGAAGAAACATCTGTAATACGCTTGTTACTTGTCTGCCGTCCATGAGCGGTTTCGCACCGTTCACCGGAGTGCCAAACGCAAGGCATGCAACCACGGATAGTATGGTAGACACAAACAGCCCCAGTGAACGGGTGCGGGTCAGACGGACTCGCACCCGTTTTCTTATGCGGCGGCGCCCAAGGCGGGCGTAGTAAAATTTGAACCACCATATCGCCCCGCACAAAAGGAGATTCCCATGCATGACGTCGGAATGAACATGAGTCAGCTTGCCATGAGCGTCAAGCAGGTCGACGACACGATCGAGCTCGCCCACGAGTGGAGCCATCAACTGCTGCATGCGACCGAGAACTTTGACATGGAGCGCATTGGCGCCAAGCTCGAGGCCGCCATGTCCGCGCTGCACGAGGCGCACGATGCGCTCGAGGGCTACGAGGAGGCCATCGAGGCCGACCATAACTCCGTTGGCTCCGTAAAGCTGGTGTAACGTGGCCGAGCACGAGCACGCCCGCGAACACGAGCACGGGCACCCTCACGGACCGACCGGCGACGCAGGGTGCCGTTGCAGCGGATCCGCCTCCGAGCTGGTCCGTTTTTCGGTCACCGCGCCCGACGACCTGCTGCGCCGCTTTGACGAGCAGATCGCGCGCCGCGGTGACGTGGCCAACCGCTCCGAGGCAGTGCGCGATTTGATTCGCGCCTCGATCGCCAAGGAGCAGATGCGCACACCCGACGAGCAGGTCATCGGTTCGCTCACCATGATTTACGACCACCACACCGGCGACCTGACGCGCCGTCTGGACGAGGTGCAGCACGACTACACCGACGAGATCGTATCGACGATGCACGTACATCTGGATCACCACAACTGCCTGGAGATCCTGGCGCTCAAGGGTCGCGGCGAGCGCGTCTACGAACTAGCCGACCGCCTGCTGGGCCTGCGCGGCGTTAAGCACGGCGAGCTCACCTGCGCCGCCACCAAGCAAAGCCTGGGGCTGTAAGGGGATCTCCCGCAGCGCACCTGCCATAAAGGGACAGGTTTGTTTTGGCAGGTGGGACTGCGGACAAAAAGTTGGACCGTCAA